>ERZ1027282.169-NODE-169-length-13452-cov-7.195790_pt1 | contig 13452 bp, 10 predicted proteins | sample MGYA00519241_ERZ1027282 | MGnify/ENA primary metagenome ERZ1027282 (study PRJEB26926, sample SAMN06165075) | human gut metagenome | biome: ENVO:00009003; feature: ENVO:2100002; material: ENVO:00002003 | host: Homo sapiens | place: USA | collected 2012 ...
GCCTCGTGCAGCAGCAGATCGGATTCCCCGACGGCAGCGAGATCCGCCTCACCATCGCCCGCTACTACACGCCCTCGGGCCGCTGCATACAGAAGCCCTACAAGCTCGGCGACGAGGCCGACTACGACCAGGACCTCCTCCAGCGCTACGAGCGGGGCGAGCTCTTCTCCGGCGACAGCATCCACCATACGGGTCCCGCCTACCACACCACGCTCGGACGCCCCGTCTATGGCGGTGGCGGCATCACGCCCGACATCTTCGTGGCCGAGGACACGACCGACATCACCTCCTACTACAAGCAGGCCGTCATGAGCGGACTGATCCTCCAGTTTGCCTTCAACTACACCGACGCTAACCGCCCCCACCTGCGCACGCTCACCGAGGTCATCGACCTGGCCAACTATCTGCAGGGCCAGGGCCTCGTCGATCAGTTTGCCACCTTCGGCACCCACAACGGCCTGCCGCGGCGCAACCTCATGATCCGTCGCTCCTACCACCTGCTCGACCGCTTCATCAGCAGCCGCGTCATCTACAACATGCTCGACGAGCAGGCCCTCATGGAGTATCTCAACCAGGACGACCCCGTGGTCGAGGCCGCCATCGGCGTCATCAAGCGCCACGAGGCCTTCCCCAAGAAGGCCGCCGCGGCCAAGCCCCGCCGCGCCACCAGCGAGATGGAGCCCAGGAGATAGAAGGTATGTAGGACTGAAAAACAGAGGATAAAAGCATAGATTACAAAAAGCATGGAAGATCAAAACATAGAGGGAAAAGACAGGGAGACCAGCGCTCTGTCCAAGAAGTCGCTGCGCCAGTACATCCGCCAGCGCAAGGCGCACCATACCGACGAGGAACTGGTGGCCCTGTCGCAACCCATCGTCGAGGCCGTGCTGGCCGCCCCCCGTTTCCGGGAGGCACAGACCGTGCTGCTCTACCACTCGCTGCCCGACGAGGTCTATACCCCGGGCCTCATCGCCGCCGCGCTGAGGATGGGCAAGCGCGTGCTGCTACCCGTGGTCATCAGCAGGACGGAGATGGAGATCAGGGAGTATCTACCCACTACGGAGATGGCGCTCAGCGACGACTTCCACATCCTTGAGCCCCAGGGCACCGCCTTCACCGACTACGCCTCCGTCGATTGTGCCATCATCCCCGGCATGGCCTTCGACGCCCAGGGCCACCGCCTCGGGCGCGGCCGTGGCTACTACGACCGCTTCCTCGCCCAGGCCGCCGATGTCTATAAGTTGGGCCTCTGCTTCCCCTTCCAGCTGGTCGAGGCCGTGCCCTGCGAAGCCACCGACGTGGCGATGGACCGCGTGGAGTGCGGCCCCGTGCAGTCGTAGCGCCCCCGTCCTCAGAAAAGCCCTTTTAAGGCGCCACATCATCAAAAAGCCACCCGACCTCCGCTCCTTTGAGCAGCGATCGGGTGGCTTGCTTTTTTCTCTGTCCTCAGCCCCTTTGCCGAGGCCCAGGGCCTTTGCGGCCCCAGGTGGGAGCTTGGGGAATTAGTTGAGCGTGCCGGCCTCGGCCTTCTTGATCATCGCCTCGCTGGCGTAGAGATAGACCTCCACACGGCGGTTGGCAGCATCCTTCACGTTGTTCTCGTGGCCCGGCACAGGCTGCGAGCTACCCACGCCCTGGATGGAACGGATCTGACCGTAGGAGACGCCCTGCGCCTTCAGGTAGTTGGCCACGCTCTCAGCACGGCGCTGCGACAGCGGGATGTTGATGTTGTCGTTGCCCGACTTGTCGGTGTGGCCGATAATCGCCACGTCGCAGTCGGTGTTGCCCTTCAGCACGGTGGCAGTGCGCGAGAGGTCGCTCATGGCACCCGACGAGAGGTCTGACTTGTTGGTGGCGAAGAGCAGACCCGAGGCGAAGGTCATTTTCACACAAGGCAGTCCGTTGGCGTCCGTCACGGTCTCCACCTTGGCGTTGTTCACGTTCGAAGCTGCCTCCTCGGCCACCTTGTCCATGTGGCGACCGATCAGCGTGCCCGCACCAGCACCCACGGCGGCACCCACGGCGGCACCGATGGCCGTGCCCTTGGTGTTCTTGCCGATCAGGTTGCCGACAATGCCGCCGATGACGGCGCCAGCACCCGTTCCTACCAACGTACCCGTGCCCTGCTTCGTTTGGCAACTCACTACGGTGAGCAGGCAAAGGCCTGCCGTAAACATCTGTAACTTCTTCATAATCGTTCTATTTGTATTGTTCTTTATATTGTTTTCACATTCGTTTCTTCACGCAAAGTTATAACAAATTCCCCAAAAAGGGGCCCAATGCGAGTTATTTTTTGTACTTTTGCGGCAAAATTAGAAATTTGCACCCATGCGAGCAAAGGATTTCTCCTATTTCATTATAGGAATAATACTAATCGCGATGGGGATTTCGGAAGACAACAACAAAATTCGACTAAAGAATATGGCAAAAGAACTTAAGAATCTCACCAAGCGCAGCGAGAACTACTCTCAGTGGTTCAACGACTTGGTGATGAAGGCCGACCTGGCCGAGCAGTCCGCCGTGAGAGGCTGCATGACGATCAAGCCCTACGGCTATGCTATCTGGGAGAAGATGCAGCATCAGCTCGACACGATGTTCAAGGAGACGGGTGTGCAGAACGCCTACTTCCCCCTGCTCATTCCCAAAAACTTCTTCGCCCGCGAGGCCGAGCACGTCAAGGGCTTCGCCAAGGAGTGTGCCGTCGTCACCCACTACCGCCTCCGTACCACCGAGGACGGCAGCGACATCGAGGTGGACCCCGCCGCCAAACTCGAGGAGGAGCTGATCATCCGCCCCACCTCCGAGACCATCATCTGGAATACCTATAAGAACTGGATCCACTCCTACCGCGACCTGCCCCTGATGTGCAACCAGTGGTGCAACGTGATGCGCTGGGAGATGCGCACGCGCCCCTTCCTGCGCACGAGCGAGTTTCTGTGGCAGGAGGGCCATACCGCCCACGCCACCAAGGAGGAGGCCGAGGAGGAGGCCAAGAAGATGCTCCACGTCTATGCGGACTTTTGCGAGAAGTGGCTCGCCATCCCCGTCGTCCAGGGCGTGAAGAGCGAGACGGAGCGCTTCGCCGGCGCCCTCAACACCTACACCATCGAGGCCATGATGCAGGACGGCAAGGCGCTGCAGAGCGGCACGTCCCACTTCCTCGGACAAAACTTTGCCAAGAGCTTCGGCGTCACCTTCCTCAACAAGGACAACAAGCCCGAGTATGTCTGGGCCACGTCCTGGGGTGTGAGCACCCGCCTCATCGGCGCCCTCATCATGACCCACTCCGACGACAACGGCCTCGTGCTGCCGCCCCATATCGCCCCGATCCAGGTGGTCATCATCCCGATCAACCGCGGCAAGGAGCAGCTCGACGCCATCACGGCCAAGATGCAGCCCGTCATCGACCAGCTCCGCCAGATGGGCATCTCCGTGAAGTATGACGACGCCGACAACAAGCGCCCCGGCTTCAAGTTTGCCGACTACGAGCTGCGTGGTGTGCCTGTGCGCCTCGTCATGGGTGGCCGCGACCTCGAGAACAACACCGTGGAGCTGATGCGCCGCGACACGCTGGAGAAGGAGGAGGTAAGCTTCGACGGCATCGCCGACCGCGTCAAGCGCCTTCTGGAGGAGATCCAGGAGAACATCTACCGCAAGGCGGTGGCCTTCCGCGACGCCCACATCTACGAGTGCGACAACTACGACGAGTTCAAGGAACGCATCAAGGACGGCGGCTTCTTCCTCTGCCACTGGGACGGCACGCCCGAGACCGAGGCCAAGATCAAGGAGGACACCCAGGCCACGATCCGCTGCGTGCCCTACATGTTCGAGCAGACCCCGGGCGTCGATATGGTGAGCGGCAAGCCCGCCACACAGCGCGTCATCATCGCCAAGGCTTACTAAGCCCGCGGCCGAACCTGTCTATAGAGACCGGTCCCTCGCTGGCCCACCCCTCTCCTGCCGAGAAGGGCGTGGGGCCCGCAGAGGACTGGCCTCCGTCGTTCTATCGGCTTGATACATCGGTCGTTAGCATCGTCTGTCCCCTATCCTGCCCGCTTTCAAAGCGCAATGCTGCTGCTTCGCACGGCAAGGGGAAAACAAAAAAAGTGCAGAAAAACCAAAAAAAGTTGGCCAAATATTTGGTGGGGTCTAAGAAAGTTGCTACCTTTGCACCCGCAAAACAGAAATGCAGGCACCCTTAGCTCAGTTGGTAGAGCAACTGACTCTTAATCAGTGGGTCTAGGGTTCGAATCCCTAAGGGTGTACATAGTCTGTTTTTGCGATCATACGCCAACAATGCACCCTTAGCTCAGTTGGTAGAGCAACTGACTCTTAATCAGTGGGTCTAGGGTTCGAGCCCCTAAGGGTGTACAAAAGTCCAGTCATTCGTGATTGGACTTTTTTGTATCTCAATCCCAAGGTGGAGTCTATGGTTTGATCCAAAAGAACATCAAATTGCTCCATGATCGGAAATATTCCTCCAAAAGGAGTGAGTTTCTCGGATTTTATTTGTACATTTGCCATGTCATTCGGAGATTTTGCTATACTTGTTTGCAGCACTAAGGTAGGTGAAAAATCTGACATGGCATAATCCCGAGCACCCATAGATTTAGATTCCTTTCTCATATTCATCCTCAACAATGTTGTGATGATCTATATATCGGCAGACTCGTTAGAGGATGCATTTCGCCTATTCTCCGTGATGAATGATCGTGGCCAAAAACTGAGCAATGCTGATATTCTAAAATCATCCAATCTTGAAACAATCGAGGATGGCAGCGAAATGAACGAGTATGCGCGCGAATGGGAAAACATGCAGGAGGATTTGGGTAATGATTTTGACCGTTTCCTTGCCTATGTACGAACGATGCTGCTCAAAAAGCGCCAAAAGACGAATCTGCTTGACGAATATGAGAAACAGTTTTTTAAAGCAGGGAAAATCAAACAGGGAAAAGATTTTTTCAACTATGTCTTTAGGGCGTATGAGGATTATAACAAGTTGATCAACTTGGCTGGCAATGAAGATACCAAGTATTGTTCGTTGATAAGAACCCTCATCGAGTGTATGCCTTCGACCGATTGGATTCCTGTCATTTTGGCGTATGGAAGAAAATTTGGAGACAACGGGCTTCTTGAATTTTCACAGAAGGTAGCCTGTAAAAACATTGCAGATGCAGTATGTGGCAAAAGCCCATCGTATCGCATCGACCACTTGAATAGTATCATCCACTTGATAGAAGAGTCTGGAAAACCCTCCGATGTACTTGACGCTCAAGGATATTATTCATTTAATGAACATGTATTTATGGCAAATATCCAATCAGAGATATACGGCAGACGATACACCTATGCGCTCCTGATGCTTCTTGAATACAAATACAAGGACAAGTCTGAATGGAAAGATTTCGGAACGACATCCATTGAGCATATTCTTCCACAGAATCCTAAAACTACCAGCCAGTGGGTAAAGGACTTTAGCGAAGAACAGAGAAGCTATTATACACATAGGATAGGAAACCTGTGCCTGATTGGACGCAGAAAGAATTCTTCCCTTGGCAATCTTGATTATCAGGAGAAACTAAAAAAATATTTCGAGAAGAATATCGGATCCTTTGCAAGCTCACAAAAAATATACCAAACATATCCGAACGCATGGACACCTGAAACCGTGAAGGAAAATCAAGAAAGAGTCATACAGGATCTGATGGAAATATTTGGTATCAAGAGTCCAAGTACCATCATAGACGACTCTACATACATGGAGCAGCAAAGATCTGTTTACCCTAATGCTTATCAACCATGGACAGAATCAGATGACGAGAGATTAGTGGCCCTATACAACGAAGGCAAATCTATTAGCGAACTCGCACAAATGTTTCTTAGAAATCATGGCGCTATAAGATCCAGGATTCTCAAATTGACCGGAGAACGGTTCTAATAAGCAACGACGCAATGCAGGATATCAGCCTTCGTATCGGATCAATCCATTTGGTCTGATGACTCATTTGCCGTCATCTTTTCGCCCCAAATCCCAACGACTTTAGGGAAATTTTACGAGAAAACCTCCATCAAGTAGCCAACACGGCGACCTGCAAAAGGGTTGCCACATTAGATAGTTTAAGCCTATCTACAATTGGGACGCCTGAAAGTGGAGAGCCTTACCTTTTATTAGCTCAAATAAACAAAACAGCCCTCTCGGCAAGCTATAAAAAAAGAAAACTCCCACCGAAGCGGGAGTATAGGTTTTACCCTTCGGCCATTGCTGGCCTTATTGTGATAAGATGTAGGAAATCTTATTCTGGATGCAGAAATACTACTTTATTTTTGTTTAAACAAATTTTTTATTGTAATTTTACCAAAAAATTTAAAACCGCATCAAAAATGACTAAAATACTTGGTATTGACACAGGCACGAACAGCCTTGGATGGGCTATCGTAGAAAAGAAGGCAGAGCAGTACTGCCTGCTTGATAAGGGAGTGAATATTTTCCAAGAGGGAGTCAACATCGACAAGGACAACGAGTCTTCCAAAGCGGCAGAAAGGACGGGCTACCGTGCTATCCGAGTGCGCTACTATCGCATAAAGCTACGCAAAATCAGGCTGCTACACATCTTGACCCAGCACCACCTTTGTCCCCCACTCACCTCCTGGGAGCTGCGCCAATGGCGACTAAAGAACATATACCCAACCGATGAGTTGTTCATGCAATGGCAGCGCACGGACGAGGAGAAAGGACAAAACCCATATGCCTATCGACATCTATGCCTGCATGAGAAACTGGATTTGACCCAGGTTACGAACCGCTACATCCTCGGTCGCGTTTTCTATCACTTTGCCCAGCGCCGTGGCTTTCTCAGCAACCGCAAGGATCAGAGTAGTGAGGACGTGGGCGTCGTGAATGACGGTATCAGTGCCCTCTCCGAAGAAATGCGGGAAGCGGGATGCGAATACCTTGGCGATTATTTCTACCAGCTCTATGAGAAAGGCAAAAAGATACGCAAACACTACACCGCACGCAACGAACACTACCTCAAAGAGTTTCATGCCATCTGCGAAAAGCAGCAATTGGACGCCTCGCTCGTGTCGGAGTTGGAGAAGGCCATTTTTACCCAGCGGCCTTTGAAATCTCAAAAAAGACAAGTGGGCAAGTGCGTATTTGAGAAAAACAAAGCCAAATGTCCTGCCTCCCACCCCTTGTACGAGGAGTTTAGAATGTTGTCTTTCATCAACCATATCAAAATAAAAACACCAAAGGAAGATGAGCTCCGACCGTTGAACCACGAGGAGCGCGAGAAGATTCTTCCGCTTTTCTTTAGGAAGACCAAGAAGACCTTTAATTTCGAGGATATTGCCAAGAAGTTGGCTCCTAAAAAGTTCTACGGATTCTACAAGAAGGCCGCTGATGCGGAAATGCCGTATCTCTTCAACTATCCGATGGATACTTCCGTCTCTGGTTGTCCCGTCACGGCGGTGCTACAAGATATTTTCGGTGCCGATTGGCTCGACTCCATCTGCGAGGTCTATACGCTGGGCGATGGCAAAAGCCGGCTTGAGATCCTCAACGATATCTGGCATGCACTTTTCTTCTATTCCGACCAAGACAAGCTGGCTGAGTTTGCCAAGGTGCGCCTACAGCTTGACGACGAACAAGCCCAGGCCTTCAGCGACATCAACCTTCCCTCCGCCTATGCTTCGCTAAGCCTCAAGGCTATTTGCAAGATCCTCCCCTACCTCAGAAGAGGACTTGTCTATTCCCATGCGGTCTTTTTGGGCAATCTTTGCGAAGTGATGCCTGCCTATGAATGGGGAATCGAGGAAATGCGCCAAGCAGCCATTGACTGCGTCATCAAAGAGATAAACAGCTATGATCCCAAAACAGACGGACGCACTCTAGAGACGTGCATCAAAGAGTATCTAAAAGAAAGATGGTTCATCCGACATTTCGAGTGATAGAATGTAAGAGTTTGTAGAAAAAGAAGAAAACCGCTGATTTTTTTGTATATTTGAATCACCACAAAACAAATGTACAATTATGAACAGCAGTTTTCTATATCACGCATGGGGGCTTTACAGCCTTGAATGTACCAGAGAGGAGTACAAAGGTAATACAATTATCCTTCATGTCCAAAGCAAAAACCGATTATCTGTATGTCCGAAGTGCGGAAAACTTCATTTGGTAAAGAATGGCTATCGCTTACGCGACTTTGTCGGTCTTCCAATAGGCGGTAAGAAGGTGATTATTCGCATGAAAGTACAACGTTATAAGTGCAGGAACGCAGAGTGCGACTATGATCAGCAGGAGAATATTCCATTTGCCACTGGTAGCCGTTCATATACCCATCGCTTTGCCAAATATGTTGTGGATCTGCTACGAGGCATGACGTTGCAGGATGTGGCAAATCATCTTCAGGTTTCCTGGGACACCGTCAAGGAGATCCACTCCATCTATCTGCAACGCCACTACAGTCCTCCGTCCTTAAAAGGAGTGTGTAACATCGGCATAGATGAATTTGCTGTCAAGAAAGGGCACATATACAAGACAATAGTTGTTGATCTTGACACAGGAATAATACTCCATGTCGGTGATGGTAAGGGAGTTGGAGCACTCGGATCTTTCTGGAAAAGAGTCAAACGGCACAAAGTTCAGATAGAGCACGTACCAACAGATCTCTCAGCGGCCTTCATCGCTTCGGTCCTTGAGAACTGCCCCAAAGCAGTGCATGTATTCGACCATTTCCATGTTGTAAAACTGATGAATGAACATCTCGATGATATAAGAAGAAAGGTGTATGCCATGGAGAAAGATGTCAACAAGCGCAAGGTCCTCAAGGGGACAAGATACCTGCTTCTAGGTAACGGCGAGGATATCTTCGATAAGCAGCACAAGACCAGACTGGACAATGCCCTTGCCATGAATGAGCCTCTCTCGAAAGCATACTACCTGAAGGAACAGCTCAGGGAAATATGGGCTCAGGTAAGTAAGACAGAAGCCGAGGCTGTACTGAATGACTGGGTCAAGTAAGCACGTGAAAGTAAAACGCCTCAGCTCATGAAGATGGCTGGCACCCTACTGGCACATAGACGAGGTATCTTGGCATAGTATGACTGTCACATCTCTACAGGCAAGGTAGAAGGTATCAACAACAAGATAAAAGTAATGAAGCGGAATGCGTATGGATTTAGAGATGATCGGTATTTTACTCTCAGGCTCTATGCACTACACGATTGCCGTATCACTCGAAATGTCGGATGAACCCAAAATATCTCATAGGTGGTGATTTATCTTTTTACATGTGATTTTGGAAGATAAACATTCCAACTTATACAATGTAAAGCGCCACCTTCTTTTGCAATTTCTGCCATTTCTATTTGACGGATATTACAATCTTGGAATGCTTCTTGAATGTATTGTTGAGCTATTGAATCTTCTTCAATGTTGAATTTAGGCATTATGATGTTTTTGCCAACTTGCAGAAAGTTGATATATGCCCAGTTGAGATCATAACAAGGTTTATCAACTTTGCCCTTGAAACGAATTTCTGTAACTTCAAAACCATAACTTTCAAGAATCCGTCGGATGGATGTAGCTTCTTCTGGATAGCAATCACCATGATTACCCATCAGTATTCGATTATCTCCACACCATTTGATGAAACCATCTGAATGTCCATAAACATCGTCTTCATGTGGTGTCCATGGAATAATTATAACAGGATGACCAAGTTCGGAATCTAGCAAGGCTTTAAATTCCCAATCATCTTTATTGCTCCTGTTTTCAGTAAATACTTTATCTGTCATCACGATATATGATCCACATGGCACCATATTACCGCCATCAATGATAATATTTGTTGAACGACAGCTAATACCCATACCTCGTAACACTTTTGTAGCATCGGTTATAGTTTCTATATCATTTTTATTCTTGCTCTTAACAAGATAATCCGGATAATAGCGATATTTTAGAAACTCATTTTCACCTAATTGGATTGGCATATAGTCACGAGCTGGCGAAAACGGAGCATTCCCACCCACTCGGGATGGTTGTATCCACTCACTTTCGATGCGGGAAAGGGGTTAAAAGAGGCTTAAAAAACGGAGCATTGCCGTTCAACATCGATTAAAACGCCCAAAAACGCCTCAAAAAACGGAGCATTGCCGTTCACCAGCTACGAAGGTGTGTGACAGACCACCTAAATAGCATGAAAAACGGAGCATGTCCGTTCACTCGGAAAAACAGAAGTCGCTGTCATCAAGACGCTTGCGACCGAAAAACGGAGCATGTCCGTTCACTTTTCCCGTTGAATGTCAACCCGCATCAAAAAAACGGAGCATGTCCGTTCACTTCTCTGCTCTTTTTACGTTATTGTATGTGGAAGAACCAACATACAACACGTGACCATGGCAGGAAAGACAAAGGACATGAGCCAGATTAAACAGCTATTGCTCCTGAAGAAGGAGGGTGTCTCCAACCGCAAGGCCGCCGAGATAGTCGGCATCAACAAGGAGACCGCAAACAACTACGTAAGGAAGGCTCTTGCCGACAGACTCGGCATAGACGGCCTTCTCAAACTCGACGATCCCGTGCTTGAGCATCGCCTCAAGGGCGGCAATCCCGCATACACGGACAGTCGCTTCGAGGTGTTCAAGGAACTGCTTCCATACCTCCAGGAGGAGATGAGGCGCAAGCACGTGACGCTGAAACTCCTGTGGGAGGAGTACGTGGAGGAGCATCCCGACGACCACTACAGCCTCACCCAGTTCCGCTTTCACTACAGCCAGAACACCGAGGCGAAGAAGGAGTCTCCATCGACCGTTCTGGCGGACATGCGCACGGGCGGTGAGAAGCTCTTCCTTGACTTCACGGGTGACACGATGGGGTACATCGACCTGGAGACGGGCGAGATGGTGCAATGCCAGGCTTTTGTTGCAACACTTCCCGCAAGCGACTACGGCTTCCTGCTCTTCGTCCCGTCACAGCGCACGGAGGACTTTGTGTACGCCATCACACAGTGCCTGAAACACCTTGGAGGCGTGCCGAGAATGCTCGTTCCCGACAACCTCAAGGCAGCGGTCGTCAAGACCGACAGGTACGAGCCGTCGCTCAACAGGGTGCTTGAGGACATGGCCAACCACTATGGAACGGTCGTGGTGCCGGCACGCCCCGTCCGCCCCAGGGACAAGTCCAACGTGGAGGGCAATGTCAGGCTCGTATACATGCGCGTCTTCGCGGAGCTCCGCAACGAGACCTTCTATTCCATCGACGAGCTGAATGCCGCAGCCACGGACAAGATGCGCAAGCACAACCAGAAGCGCATGCAGAAGAACCCGTACACCCGCGAGGAGCGCTTCCTTGCCATCGACCGCCCCAACCTGAGACCGCTGCCGGCAACGGACTTTGAGATAGTCTCCTACACGAGCCTCAAGGTGTCCACCAACTGCTGCATATACCTCGGACGCGACCAGCACTACTACAGCGTGCCGTACCAGCATATCTCCAAAAAGGCCCACGTGGCCTACACACGCTCGCTCGTGAAAATCTACGTGGACGGGGAACTCGTCGCAACGCACCCAAGAGACCATGCCAAAGGCAAGTACACCATCGTGGAGGAGCACCTTGCAAGCAACTCGAGCGAGTACAGGGGACTGAGCGCCGGCAAGTACATAGAGCGTGCCAGAAAGGCGTCCAGGGAACTCGCGGAGGTGATGACGCGCATCTTCTACGACTCCAACATGCCAGCGGAGACACACTACCGCACATGCGACGGCCTGCTCAACCTGCAGAGAAGCAGCGAGCCGGTGGTCTTCCGTACGGCCTGCGAGACTGCCCTGAGGCATGGACGCTGTAACTACAGGTTCATACGCTCTCTTGTGGAAAGCAAATGCGCGGGAGTGGCACAGGAAGGCAGCCTTCTCTCCCCACCCGAGCATGACAACATAAGAGGACGCGAGCAGTTTAGGTAACAGAGTTAAACAACACATACATCAACCCACCCAAAACAACAAACAAATGGATGAAATATCAAACGCCCTAAGAAGTCTGAAAATGCCAGGAATGGCCCATTACTGGACTACCATGCAGGAGACGCGACAGCATGACTCGCTCTCCCTCAAGGACGGCTTGCAGCTGCTCATACAGGCCGAGCAGGACAGTCGGACGACAAGCCGCAACTCACGTCTCGTGAAGAAAGCCCGCTTCCGCTACCAGGCCTCCATCAGCGAGGTCATTTACGACGGCAAGCGCGGAGTGGACAAACAGAAGGTGCTGAACCTGGCCACATGCGACTATGTGCGCAAGGGAGTGTCCGTGCTCATAACCGGAGCTGCCGGAACAGGCAAGAGCTGGCTTGGGACGGCCCTCGGCCATCAGGCCTGCATGAATGGCCACAAGGTGGCATACTACAATCTCTATCGCCTCTTCGAGGAAATAGCCCTTGCACGCATCTCAAGCACGCTGCACCGCTTCTTTGCCAAGCTGGCACAGACGGACCTGCTCATACTGGATGACTTTGGCATGAAGGTGCTCGACGGGCAGCAGCTGCTTGACTTCATGGAGATCATAGAGGACAGGCACGGGCAGAAGGCCACCATCATAGTCTCGCAGTTGCCCGTGGCGAACTGGTATGACGTGATGAAGGGAAACACCACCGCGGCAGACGCCATCCTCGACCGGTTGGTGCACACAAGCGTGCGCTTTGAGTTGAAAGGAGCCTCCATGCGCCAAAAAAGCAACATAAAAAGTACAGAAACCCACAGAAATGACTAATTTTGCAACGCCATTAGACTAAAGAGCCAGAAAAGTGAACGGATATCCCCGTTTTGGGTGGGTGGATATCCTCCGTTTTCAGCACACGAGCCCAATAATCATATGTTGATTTCAGTTCTTTGAACTCAATTCCCATTTCATTAAGCAGATTCTTCAGATGCTTATAAAACTCAGGATGTCCTTCTTTCTTGTCTTTTAACCAAGGAGAGAAATACACGAGGTTTGTATCTTTATCGTGCATTAATGTAGCACAACGCACATATCTATAACGTCTATCCACAAATCTCAAAAAATCCATATATAGACATTTCCTTTCAGAAACTTCATGATATTCTTCAAGAATATAATCAACCTTACCCTCTACTGTTTGTTTGGATGTAAGTAGATTGATGCGAGGTTCACGAATATAGCCCACCATGCCATTATCAAGCTCAACAAGAATAGGCAAATCTTTGTCAATGACAGTAGCATCATAGTACCTAAACAATTCAGCACAAGCCCATGGTCCATTTAGAACTTCACACCCATCTTCACTTATTAGTTGACGAATGAGGATGCCACCAAAATATGCACCATTATCGAGAACATACTTTTCAACATTCTTTCCTTTACTATTAGCTTTAGACCCACGCGTAACTATTCAGCAATAGTGTAGGCATGCACCATCCTACCATCCTATAACGACA
>ERZ1027282.176-NODE-176-length-13081-cov-8.799632_pt1 | contig 13081 bp, 10 predicted proteins | sample MGYA00519241_ERZ1027282 | MGnify/ENA primary metagenome ERZ1027282 (study PRJEB26926, sample SAMN06165075) | human gut metagenome | biome: ENVO:00009003; feature: ENVO:2100002; material: ENVO:00002003 | host: Homo sapiens | place: USA | collected 2012 ...
AACTTATGAGCAGACTTTTATTGAGCTTTGTGCCAAATATGCGTTTGAAGCCAAAATCTGTAAGGAGGCTGATATATCGTTCTACTGTCTGTCGCATTGCCATTAATATTAGAGGGGTAAATACTTATAACAAAAATAGAGAAACCCTTTCTAACACGCAAACTTTTCAGAGAAAACTTTTTGGGGGTGGATAGCGCAAACTAAAAAAGCCTTGCTTCAAATTTTCGCCTTTAGTAACGTGTAAAAACATCTTCCGAAGTATTTATATGTACTTCGCACTTTTGGGAGCACAAATTACCACAAAGTAGCACGAAGGTCGGAGATGGCGAGGTTGGCATCACGTTCTGCTTCAAGTTGTGCTGTGCGTGCTGTATAGTAGAAGGAGAGTTCGAGCAAGTAGTCGAGCAATGATATCTGGCCTAAGTCTAATGAGCGACGAAGCAAATGAGCATTATCCATTTGCTGCATATTCAGCGTCAATTGGTTGGCCGTAGCTTTCAACTGCATTGCTTCATTATACTGCTCTTCTGTCTGATAAGCCTGTTGGAGTTTGGCATCGTCAATATTAAACTGACGCATCGCCAATTCAGCTTTAGCTTGTTTCACCTTGCGACGAGTATTGCCCCAAAGCGGAAGGGTGAAGCCAAAGGACAGACCATTGTAGTTATTGTCTTTGACATACTCCCCAGCAAAGCCCACTGTAAAGGCAGGCAAGGCATCGGCTTGAGCTACCTTAAGTGCCGCACGACTCTGTTCGCGGTCAATCATCATCGATGTAATGGGCAGCGACACTTGTGCCGCTTGCTGCAACTCCGATAGTGAAGGGAGTTGATTGTTGGAGGTCGGATAAACTGTGTCGTTCATTTCGACGGCAATTCCACCATTAAGGTGTTGCAAGTGCTTGACTAATTGTGCGCGTTCGGCCTTTGCTCGGGTGAGTTCGGCGAGGCTCACTGCAGCATTGAGCTGCACCTTGTTCAATTCTATTTGACTGATGTCGCCTTCGCTGAACTTCTTTTGATACAACGTGCGCATCTCGTCAGCCAAATCCTTGCGCTGTTGGAGTTCATGACACAGTTTATTGTAATATACCACTGAGGTCAGCGTACGATCCGTTTCTTTCAGCACCTCACCCAACTTCACACGATAGTCAAGTGCTGCTTGTTTGTTACTCCATTCAGCCAACTTTCGTCTGCGTCCTAAGAGTACCCCCCAATCGAGTGTTTGCGTAACAGATATGTTGGTACGATTGGGCACAGACTTGGGCTGACCAAATCCGTAATCAAATTCAAATTCGGGATCGGGCAATGCCAACTCTGCCTTGTTGGCCAACTGTTGTACCTTCAGTCCCTCGGCAGCCGCCACCAACGTGGTATTATTCTTGACCACCTGAGTCAGTATCTCCGTCCACCCATAAGCTAAGGGCGACGTCGCATTCTGCGCAGAAATCGTTCTTACACAGAAGGCGAAAACAATGAGTACGAAATAGTTAAGCAATCTTGTCATGTTGTTTTCGTATTTTTAAGGGTGCCATAATAGGCACGATAAAGAGGTTGAGCAACGTGCTTGTAAGCAATCCGCCTAACATCACCTGTGCCATAGGACTTTGTATTTCATTGCCAGGCAAGTGACTGCCGAAAGCCAACGGAATAAGGGCGAGACCAGAACTCAACGCTGTCATAAGAATGGGGAGCAGACGGTCGAGTGAACCACGCATCACTACCTCTTGACGCGAAAGGCCGCGCTGCGCCAGTTCGTTATAACGATCAACCAAAAGCATACCACCACGTGTGGCCATTCCGAAGAGCGAGATGAAACCAATTATAGCAGGTATGCTGATTACGCCCCCCGTCAGCACCAAAGCCAATACGCCTCCTATCAACGCCAATGGCAGGTTGAGCAATACAACGACCGACTGATGCCACGAACGGAACTGCAAAAATAATAAAAGTAAAATAATTATGATGCTCACCACCGAAAGTCCTAACAACAAACATGAGGCAGAAGCTTCACTCTCAAACTGCCCACCATACTCTATGTGATAACCTTCGGGTAATTTTACCTTTGCATTGATAGCTCGTTGCATATCGTTGACAACGGAGCGCATATCGCGTCCCGCTGCATTGGCCGATATAACCAATTTACGCTGAGCGTTTTCACGATTAATCGTGTTAGGACCTGCTGTTGACACGACTTCTGCTACATCGGCAAGGGGTACTTTTTGCCCCGTGTTGGTATCAATCAATAGATTGCGAATGCGCTCCATTGTGCTAAGGTCGTCATCGGCCACACGCACGGTGAGGTCGAACGTGCGCGCACCTTCTTGCACCTGACTGACTACTTCTCCGCCTATCGCTGAGTTAACAAATTCAGCAAACTCGGGCAACGTGATGCCATATTGTGCCAATAAGGTGCGTCGCGGACGAATGAGCAATTGAGGACGTTCTATCTGTTGCTCTACGTTTAAGTCTGCCACGCCTTCAATCCCCTGCGTCACTTGCTTAATCTGTAGACCTATGGCATGAAGCTGGGTTAAGTCACTGCCAAACACTTTGACGGCGATACCAGCCTTTGTGCCCGAAAGCATGGCATCAATGCGGTGAGAAATGGGTTGACCAATCTCTACGTTTACGCCTGGAAGGCTGCGTAAGCGCTGACGAATGTCGGCCATTACTTCTTCCTTGCTGCGGTCGCGGAGTGCAAAGGGGGCTTCTATCTCACTGGTATTAACGCCCAAGGCATGTTCATCGAGTTCGGCACGCCCCGTCTTACGCGCTACGGCCTTTATTTCAGGTAATTCGAGTAGCAACTTTTCGGCTTGTTGCCCGATACGATTACTCTCATCGAGCGATACTCCTGGCAACGTACTTACATTAATCGTAAATGAACCCTCATTAAAAGGCGGCAAGAAGGAACGACCTAAGGTAAAGAACAAGACTAAGGTGACGACCACCAAGCCTCCCGTTGCTCCTAATATCCAACGCGAAGCGCGAGGACGCAAAGCCAAAAGCAGGCCCTTTTCGTAGCGCACCTTTAAAGCACGCACCCAACGAGGCTCATCGTGTTTTACTTTAACCTGTGAGGCTGTATTCATTGCTTTCGTTTGTGGGTCTTTTAGCACCAAGTGACATAGCACGGGGGTTAGCGTAAGTGCCACGACAGTGGAAGCAAAGAGTGAAACGATAAAGCTAACTCCTAAGGGAGCTAACATTCGTCCCTCTAATCCACTCAAGAAGAAAAGCGGAACAAAACTTACTACGATGATAAGCGTAGAGTTAAGAATGGGCATACGCACCTCTTTAGAGGCATTATAGATAACGTCTATCTTACGCAAACGTTCTTCGCGAGGTAAACGAGCGTTTAAGCGCAAACGTTTGAACACGTTTTCAACATCGACAATGGCATCGTCTACCAACGAACCAATAGCAATGGCCATACCACCAATACTCATCGTGTTGATAGTAAGTCCCATGAAGTGGAGCACCAATAGGGTGATGAGCAACGACAGAGGTATTGTGACAAGTGAGATAACAGTGGTACGAGCATTCATCAAGAAGATGAAGAGCACCAATACGACAAATATACCGCCTTCGAGGAGTGACTTCTTAATATTTGATATAGAGGAGTCAATAAAGTTTTGTTGGCGATAGAGTTGCGTATTGACCTTCACGTCAGCTGGCAGTGATGACTGGAGTTCGGCTATTGCTTTATCCAACTTCTCGGTCAGTTCGAGTGTACTCGTACTGGGTTGCTTGGTAATGGTAAGCAACACAGCAGGTTGGCCCGACACTGAGGCAACTCCCGTCTTGGGAGATTTTGGCCCCATTTCTACATCGGCCACATCGGCCAATACAATAGGTAGCTTATTGGCCGTGCTCTTAACAACGGCCTGTCCAATCTGCCGAGGAGAGTTGGTACTCAAGAGGCCACGCACGATGTATTCATTGCCGCTTTCGTAGTGAATACCGCCAGAGGCATTGCGATTCATCTGTCGTGTGGCAGTGAGTACCTCGTTTAGCGTTACGCCATAGTGACGCATACGTTCAGGGTGAAGGCGGATTTGATATTCCATCACGTCACCGCCCATCACCGTTACTTGTGCCACACCGCCCGTTGAGAGTAAACGCGGCCGAATGGTCCAGTCGGCCAGGGTGCGGAGGTTGCCCAATGAGGTGGTGTCTGCTGTGAGTCCGATGAACATTACCTCGCCCAATATACTCGACTGCGGGCCGAGCGTGGGTTGGCCTACGCCCTCGGGAAGTGCATCGCCAAGGGTGGCTAACTTCTCTGATACAATCTGTCGGTCACGATAGATGTCGGTACCCCAATCAAACTCTACCCAAACGACTGAGAAGCCCGTTGTGGACGATGAACGCACACGATGCACATCGGTAGCACCATTTACGGCTGTTTCGATAGGGAAGGTGACGAGGCGTTCTATCTCCTCGGCAGCCATACCCTTTCCCTCGGTCATTACAACGACTGTTGGAGCATTGAGATCGGGAAAAACGTCCACTTCCATTTTATAGGCCGTCCAACAACCTACTATAATAAGTAGTAGGCTAAAAAACAGAATGACGGGCCTGTTATATAGTGAAAAATGTATGATCTTGTTTAGCATAGACTTTTGCTTTATTGACAAGTTGACAAGCAAGTTTGTTGACGAACTAACAAGTAGACCTCATAAAAAGACTTACCCGTTAACTTGTCAACTCGTTAATAAAAAATTAATGTGAATGTCCCTCTGGCGCAACACTGGCATTTGCTGCCAATCGCACCTGTGTAGTTCCATGCGTGACAACTTTATCACCTTGTTTTAATCCTCTACTAATTTCGGTCTGTCTCCCGTCGGTGGCCCCTAACGTTACCTCTTGTCGGCGATAGACTTCAGGTTCTATTTGTACATAAACGAAATGCAGCCCTTGTGACTCAGCAATTGCCTCATTGGGGACGCAAAGCACGCCACTACGCGCTGCTCCCTTTAGATACACTTCTGCATAACTACCCGAAACGACCTTACCTTGATTATTAAACTCAAATGTAATAGGCACAAAGTAGTCATCAGCTGCGGCCGCATTGCCTTTTGCTATAAGTCGTCCTCCTAATTCATTGAGCGAATAAGTACGTGAAGAATCGTATGCTAAACGGAAGTTAGCCGACTGAATGCGCGGTAAGGCTGAGAAATAACGTTCGGGGAGTTCGGCTCGCAGTTGTAAACGCTGACTTTGCGTCACAGTAGCCAAAGGTTGCCCTGCCGAAACGTAGTCGCCTGGCTGTACCAATATATTTTTTACAAAGCCACTCATATTGGCGGCTATGCTACGTGTTTGCGTCGCATTGCCCAAACTTTGAGCCGTAGCAGTTGCGGCTTGGTAGCGCTGACGAGCTTCTTCAAGTTCACGTTGCGAGATAATGTGTTCTTTAGCCAACTTCTCCGCACGTTCAAAGGCGGCACGAGCAGCCGATAGTTCACTCTGTGCTACAGCTGCAGGATTGCCGTCGGCCATGGGTTTGGCATTGATCACAAAAAGGGCTTGTCCTTTGCCAACTTTGGTGCCTTCATTGAGTGTCCCTGCTACAAAGTTTACGATACCAGCCATCGTGGCCGTAACAGTAGCCTCAGCCCCTACTGCTGGCAACACGCGACCACTTACCTCGATAATCTCTGAGAAGGTGGTCGGCTGAAGGGTGGTTACTTGCAACTGAGCGGCCTTTGCTTGTGCTGCAGTAAAGTGAATTTCGTCGGCACTGTGTTCATGTTCGTTGTCTGCGGCTTCTTTTTCGTGATCATGTCCTTCTTCATCATGTGCGTGCTTATCACATGCCGCAAAGAGCGTAGCAGCCAACAGAGCCACTACACTTATCATAATAGTCTTGATTTTCATTTGAAATATAACGTTGATAGAATTATTAAAGTTCTGAAAGGATTATCCTATCAACGGTGGTCCCCGACGCGGACAATGTTTGCTATACGTGCAAACATACATAGTTGCACACCCACTTAAAGTAGTAGGTAGCACGAAATAATGAATAATAAGTGCGTTCCACTTTTGCCAAAAATCAAGTGGCAAAAAGTGTACATTGCTTTGCGCAAAAGTCTTTACAATATTTACTTTATGCCAATAGCAATGCGTAGTCTTGTCGTGATGATGAGTGTGTGAGTCGTTCACACGTCCGTCTTGATGACAGACTTCAGCCACATAGCAAACTGCCCCACCAACGTGATGATGATGAGGTAGTAAAGTGAGTAGCATGATAAGCGCTATGGCTAACGCTACACGCCCTATGTTAAGGTGGCTTTCCTTCATACGAATGCAAAGGTACATATATGTTTTTACAACTCGGTTGCAAAATAGGGAGGAACCTTTTCGTTAAGCCAAATGAGCAAAAGAAAGCTTGCTTTCGTTTTGCCATGGCGAGAAAAGGTGCGCGTAAGCGAACGTTAAACTGCCGTTTATCCCAATTAGAAACTTTTGTATATACCTATTCACATTCAAGCAACCATCTTTATCTTATTCATAATTCTATACATAAAAATTAAAATATTCACGTATATATGCTTGTTTATTGTAAATAGTTTGTATATTTGCAGCATAAAAATAAAACATATATACATTTATGAGCAACAGAATGCAACGTTTGGAGGTGCTCAGAGTGATTCTCGGCAGCAGCAATACGCTCAGCAGCCATGAAGAGATACTCCGCGAATTATCAAACAATGGTTGGAACGTTACACAAGCTACCCTCTCGCGAGATTTAAGTAAGCTGCACGCAGCTAAAATTCTTACTTCTGATGGTTATCGCTACATACTGCCCGAAAGCCCTATGTATCACCGTACTATCAAGCCCGACGTGGTACCACAATATATGCGCAACTCTGGCTTTTTGTCTATCGCCTTTTCGGGCCACATGGCCGTACTAAAGACACGACCAGGCTATGCCGCAGGGTTAGCTTCTGACATTGATGCCCACAAGCTCGACACAATTATCGGTACCATAGCAGGCGACGATACTATACTTATTATTATACGCGAAGATGCTACACGACAAGATATGATTGACGAATTAGCCGCTATCATTCCTGCCCTTAAAAGTATCGTATTATAATCCTTAAACTAAACAAACTTAACAACATACAGAATCAAATGGAAGAGTATAACGATGGCATAAAAGTCGTGGTGGCCGATGCAAGCCACGAGAAGTACGTCGACACCATATTACAGACCATTACCGATGCAGCAAAAGTGCGCGGTTCGGGCATTGCCAGTCGTACACACGAATATGTAGCAACTAAGATGAAGGAACGCAAAGCAATCATCGCCCTTTATGGCGACGAATTTGCAGGTTTCTGCTACATCGAAAGTTGGGAGAATAAGCACTACGTGGCAAACTCTGGACTCATCGTCGTGCCCAAATTCCGTGGACACCACCTTGCTACACGCATCAAACGCTTAGCCTTTTCGCTCAGTCGTGTACGTTGGCCGCAAGCTAAGATATTTGGTCTGACAAGTTCGGGCGCTGTTATGCGTATCAACACGTCATTGGGCTACGTGCCCGTACCCTTTGCCGAACTCACTCAAGACGATGAATATTGGAAAGGATGCGGTACACCCGAATCTCCTTGCTGCATCAATTGCGACGTTCTAGCACGTACCAAACGCAAATACTGCGTATGCACTGGTATGCTCTTCGACCCTGCGCGTCACCCCAACACGCCCCTACCCGTCGAAATACCACAAGACGTAATAGACTTTATTAAAACTCAAGAAACTAACTAATTTGCAAAGCAAATCAGTTAATGTGCAAATGTGAGAATGTGCAAATGTGCAAATGATTTAATGTCTTAATTGCACCGATTAAGCAACCACACATATACACATTTCAAAAGAATGAAGCAATTGAAGCATTACAAATCATTTGCACATTTGCACATTCACACATTTGCACATTTAATCCCCCTCTGCCTTATGACAAAGAAGAAAGTAGTAGTTGCCTTCAGCGGTGGACTCGACACATCATACACGGTTATGTATCTGGCCAAAGAAAAAGGATACGAAGTTTATGCTGCTTGCGCCAACACGGGCGGCTTCAGCGAAGAACAACTCAAGACAAACGAAGAGAATGCCTACAAGTTGGGCGCTACAAAGTACGTCACACTCGACGTTACACACGAATACTATGAGAAGAGCCTCAAGTATATGGTGTTTGGCAACGTACTGCGCAACAACGTCTACCCTATCTCCGTATCTTCTGAACGTATCTTCCAAGGTATGGCCATTGCTCGCTATGCCAAAGAAATTGGTGCTGACGCTATTGCCCATGGATCTACTGGTGCGGGCAATGACCAAGTGCGCTTCGATATGACTTTCTTGGTAATGTGTCCCGATATGGAAATCATCACGCTGACACGCGACGGCAACCTCAGCCGTAAAGAAGAGGTGGACTATCTCAACGCACATGGCTTTAATGCTGACTTTACCAAACTCAAATACTCTTACAACGTTGGTATCTGGGGCACCAGCATCTGCGGTGGTGAGATACTTGACTCTACGCAAGGCCTTCCCGAATCGGCTTACCTCAAGCAAGTAACGAAAGAGGGTACCGAGCAACTCAAACTCACCTTCGAGAAGGGTGAACTCAAGGCCATTAACGGCACGCGCTATGACGATCCAATCGAGGCTATCTGTAAAGTAGAAGAGATTGGTGCTGCCTATGGCATTGGTCGTGATATGCATGTGGGCGATACCATTATCGGCATCAAGGGCCGCGTAGGATTTGAAGCCGCAGCCCCCGCCCTTATTATCGGTGCACACCGCTTCTTGGAGAAGTACACCTTGTCTAAATGGCAACAATATTGGAAGGACCAAGTAGCTAATTGGTACGGCATGTTCCTCCACGAGAGTCAGTACCTCGAACCCGTTATGCGCGACATTGAAGCCATGCTTACTTCTTCACAGCGTTACGTCAATGGCACGGTTATTCTCGAACTCCGTCCCTTAGGTTTCAGCACCGTAGGCGTTGACAGTCCTGACGACTTGGTAAAGACAAAGTTTGGCGAATATGGCGAAACGCAAAAGGGCTGGACGGCCGAAGATGCTAAGGGCTTCATCAAAGTGCTCAGCACGCCACTGAGAGTATTCTACGCTAATCACCAAGAAGACCATGATTAAAATAGGTATTATAGGCGGTGCAGGCTACACTGCTGGCGAACTATGCCGCATCTTGCTCAACCACCCAGAGGCTGAAATCGTCTTTGTCAATAGCGAGAGCAATGCGGGTAACTTATTGACCGACGTACACGAAGGCTTGTATGGAGAGACGGATCTTCGCTTTACTGACAAGCTTCCCTTTGATCAAGTGGACGTTGTCTTCTTCTGCTTTGGTCACGGCAAGAGCACACAATTCTTGGCCGAGCACTACATACCGGCTGATGTGCGCATTATCGACCTCGCACAAGACTTCCGCTTGGCGGCCGACGATAATGACTACGTCTATGGACTTCCCGAACTCAATCGTTCGCAAATTCAGAATACACTCCACGTGGCCAACCCTGGTTGTTTTGCCACTTGCATTCAATTGGGCCTCTTGCCATTAGCCGAAGCGGGCCTCTTGCAGGGCGACATCGCTGTAAATGCAATCACGGGGTCTACTGGAGCGGGCGTAAAACCTGGTGCTACGACTCACTTCTCATGGCGCACAGGCAATATGAGCATCTATAAGGCATTTGAACATCAACACGTGCCTGAGATTAAGCAATCACTGCGTCAGCTACAATCTACCTTTAATAGTGAAATTGACTTCATCCCCTATCGGGGCGACTTTCCACGTGGAATCTTTGCTACAGAGGTTATCCAATGCGAAGCGCCGATTGAAGAGATTGAAGGTTACTATCACGACTTCTACAGTGAAGCACCCTTCACGCATTATATCAGCAAGCCAATCGACCTCAAGCAGGTGGTCAATACCAACAAGTGTTTGATTCACGCTGAGCGCCACCGCGACAAGTTGCTCGTGAGCGTCTGCATTGATAATCTGCTGAAAGGTGCCTCTGGTCAAGCCGTTCAGAACATGAACCTTATGTTTGGACTTGAAGAGGACACTGGTCTACGCCTCAAACCCGTAGCCTTCTAACACACAGTAACTGGGGAGGGCAGGCCTCTGGTCTGCGGGCTATATAATTCACGCCGCAGGCCAAAGGGCTGCCCTCACTTGCAACTTTTTCTAACTTACTCGTCAACAAAGAAATGAATTTATTCCCCGTCTATCCCCTTTTCGACATCAATATAGTACGCGGCAAAGGTTGCCACGTATGGGACGATAAAGGTCAGTCTTACCTCGACCTTTACGGCGGTCATGCGGTCATCAGCATTGGCCACTGCCACCCTCACTACATTGAGAAACTCACACAACAACTCAACACGCTCGGCTTTTACTCTAACTCTGTTATTAATAAGTTGCAAGAAGAGTTGGCTGAGAAGTTAGGTCGCGTGAGCGGTTATCCCGACTACCAACTGTTTCTTATCAACTCTGGCGCAGAGGCCAACGAGAATGCCCTCAAATTGGCTTCATTCCACACGGGACGCAAGCGCATCTTGGCCGCTGGCAAGGCTTTCCACGGCCGCACTTCATTAGCAGTTGAAGCAACGGACAATCCGCGTATCGTTGCCCCCGTCAACGCGAATGGCCACGTCACCTTCTTGCCTCTCAACGACCTCGCGGCCTTTGAGGCCGAACTCAGCAAGGGCGATGTAGCAGCCGTCATCATCGAGTGCATTCAAGGTGTAGGCGGTATTCGCATGGCTACCAAAGAATTTATGCAAGGCCTGCGCAAAGCTTGTGACGCAAACGGCACACTGCTTATCTGCGACGAGATACAATGCGGCTATGGCCGTTCGGGTAAGTTCTTTGCTCACCAACATCTCGACGTTCGCCCCGACATCATTACTTGTGCCAAAGGCATTGGCAATGGGTTCCCCATGGGAGCAGTACTTATCTCGCCCAAAATTGAAGCTACGTACGGCATGTTGGGCACCACCTTTGGCGGCAACCACTTGGCTTGCACCGCCGCCTTAGCCGTGCTTGACGTGATAGAGCGTGAACACTTAGTAGAGAACGCTGCCAGAGTGGGTAACTACCTTATCAGCGAACTCAAGAAGCTGCAACAGACAAATCCAAGCATCGTCGACGTACGAGGTGAGGGTTTGATGATTGGTATTGAGTTTGAAGGGCCTATCAAGGACCTCCGCAATCACCTTGTTCACGACAAGCACGTCTTTACGGGTGCTGCCTCTACCAACATCTTGCGTCTCCTTCCCCCTCTCTGCCTCAGTATGGACGAGGCTAAAGAGGCCATCGAATTGCTTAAATAATCCCCCACAGTAGATAAAAACAAATGTAAGTAGCCCCATTTACACGGAAGGCTACTTACATTTTTTATAAGGGCAACCAAATATCAGTTTGAAGATTATAAAGTTACATCATGTTGATAATCAATTATACTAACTTTATAACCTCATCACCTCCAAACTAAGAACTAAGAACTGAAATTGCCTATAACCAACAATATATGACACACAACCTCATCACCATAACCAATGGTGTGACACGCCACCCTGACTATCGTTTGGCCGAACCACTCAACCTTACCATTGAGGCAGGGAAGTGTTACGCCATTTGTGGGCAAAATGGGGTGGGCAAGTCGCTATTGGTCGATATTTTGACTGGTGCCCACCCACTCTTGGGCGATGCTATTCATTACGACTTTGGTGGACTACACAACAATCGTACCTCGGACAACATTCGCCTTATCACCTTCCGCGATGTGTACGGTGGCAACGAACCTGCGTACTATCAGCAGCGCTGGAATCAAGCTGACGAACAGATATTCCCCACTGTGGCGGAAGTGTTACAACATGCCTCATCTACGACTGAAGGCCTCAGCAGTGAACTCAGACGCGAATTGGGCATTGAAAGTCTACTATCTAAACCTATCAACCAACTTTCGAGTGGCGAACTGCGCCGAATGCAGTTGACCAAGCAACTCAGCACAACGCCTCAACTACTCATTATTGACAATCCGTACATTGGACTTGACGTGGAAGCACGCGCCATGCTGACACATGTGCTTGAACGCCTGAGCCAAAGCCTTACGCTTATCTTTGTGGTGAGCCGTTCAGAGGATATTCCACCTTTTATACAGAAAGCCATTATCGTCGAAGACAAACGCGTCTCCTCTCCCCTACCCGCTTCCGCCTTTGCCCACTTTGAGTATGGCAAAGAGCAAGAAAGTAAGCAGGAAGATTGGCTCTTCTTACCTCCTGTAGTCGAAAACTTTGAAGCGTCTCAAAGCAATAGTGTCGTTGACTTTCGTCACATCACCATTGCTTACGGCCGACGCACCATTCTCAAGGACTTGAATTGGGAGGTGAAGCGCGGTGAACATTGGGCATTGACGGGCGAAAATGGCGCAGGAAAGAGTACACTGCTCTCACTCGTCTGCGCTGACAATCCACAGGCTTACGCTTGCGATATTCGCCTCTTTGGCTACAAACGCGGTGGCGGCGAAAGCATTTGGGACATCAAAAAGCACATTGGTTATGTGTCGCCTGAGATTTACTCTACCTATCGCAAACCGCTCTCTGCACTTCAGATCGTAGCCAGCGGATTGCGCGACACTATCGGCCTTTATGGCAAAGCCACTCAAGCCGACATCGACCGCAGCAAATTGTGGCTTTCTGCCTTTCACGCCTTACACTTGGCCGAACGCAACTACCTACAACTTTCATCGGGTGAACAGCGTTTGGTGCTCTTAGTGCGTGCTTTCGTCAAAAATCCCGACTTGCTCATTCTTGATGAACCTTTCCACGGCCTTGACAACACTACGCGCCACCATGCGCAACGGGTCATCGACCTCTACATGCGCAATCCACGTAAAACGCTCATCATGGTGACGCACTACAACGATGAACTCCCCTCTTGCATTGATCACCACCTAAAGTTGATAAAACACTAAGCTGCAATTTATCGGCCTAACGAGAATGAACATTAACGAAAAAATTAATGGAATAATTAATGTTCAATT
>ERZ1027282.182-NODE-182-length-12973-cov-7.334649_pt1 | contig 12973 bp, 10 predicted proteins | sample MGYA00519241_ERZ1027282 | MGnify/ENA primary metagenome ERZ1027282 (study PRJEB26926, sample SAMN06165075) | human gut metagenome | biome: ENVO:00009003; feature: ENVO:2100002; material: ENVO:00002003 | host: Homo sapiens | place: USA | collected 2012 ...
GATCTACACGCGTAAGATCGTCGGCAGCGTCAGATGTGTATAAGAGACAGTGATAAGATCAATTATTCAACTACTGAGTCGTTTATTCCTGCTATTGTGTGTGGGGTGGAGTAGTGTCGCCTCCTTGCGTGCGCAAGTGCAGCATGCCGTGAGCGATTTGGTGAGCGGTACGTATTATCGCATTAGAACAGCCAATTCAAGAGCTGAAGCGTTAGCGAATGGTTACTTGGCCGATGAGAGTGGTATGGTAAAGGTACAAGCCTTTAGTTCGACCGATGCAGATGTGCAACTGTGGCTCGTTACGGCCGTAACGGGCAAGAGTGGTTATTACACCATTCAGAACAAGTGTACGAAAAAGTACTTGCAAGGCCCGGAGGACACAGAGAGTAAAATTGCTACTTCAAGTACAGCTACTGAGGTGTATGTGCCCAAAAACACGAAAACAGGTCGCAAGTACGAAACATGGTATAACATTATGACAAGCGCTGATGCCGCTTATAGTTATAATTGGCGTGACGACTTGTGTATGCGTGGTTATCAACCCAATGATGGTAATAATGATAATCTTTCAGGTTCGGAGTAGCGCTTTGAGGTGACTTATGCTGATGAAGATGCCTATATGGCGGCAGAAGGTCATGTGCTTCCTGTTGCGGGTGATAAAGTGTATCGTATCTTTAACGCGTCAAGTGATTTTTCTAATAAGGCCATTTATGAATATGATAATGCTTTGGGAAGCATCACTGGTGATAACAACGATGCACAGTATTGGCAACTTGTAGCTCAAAGCGATGGTACTATGGCCATTCAAAATTTGAAGACGGGGCATTATGTGCAGTCATTGAATGGCATGAAGAATACGCAGTACAAGGTGGGAACAAAGCCCTATGGCTTTACGATAAGTAAAAATAGCAATAAGATTTGGATTCTTGGCTACGACATAATTGATGCAGAATCAAGCACAAAAGAAAAGTTAGGCTTAAATTGCACTGACAAACCGAATGGTGCCATTTATAGTTGGACGTTGTATGATGGTTCGAAGGACTTAAATTCGTGCTGGCACTTTAAAGATGCTGGACTGACAGAAGAAGAAATTGCTACGATTAAGGCCAATCGCACTGCTTTTGTGAAGGAAGATTTGTTAACCGATATGCTAAGCAATGCCAAAGTGCGTATAAAGTCACGTCGTGCAGTGGCAGGACATCAAACGCGTGCTTACGTTACCGATTTGACCAATTCTGCTACCGATGGTGCAGGCACTTGTCGAATGCAGGTGGCTTTGACAGATGGCGATGAAGGTAATCGCCAAATATGGATTGCTGAAAAGAGTGGTACGGGATATAATTTCCGTAATTACTATACGGGGAAGTATTTGAACTATACCAATACGGGTGATGCACGAACCTTTTATATACGTTATAACCCCGACAATGCCACAGATGAATATTACGTTCATTTGTCTGAAAAATCTGATTTTAGCGGTAATGGTTTGCATTATCAGGTGTCCGGTAACGTAGTAATGGATTGGGATGTCAATGCCACTGACTATGAAGGCTGCGATTGGTTGTTTGAGAGAGTTGACCTTACTGACGATGCGGTATACAATCATTTCGACACAATGGAGGGTCGATTGACCGAAGTCGTTACGGACCAGTATGTGATAATTCGCGATGTTTACAACACAGTAATGACCGAAAATATTGGTACGGGTACTGGCGATGTAAGTAAACGAAATGCTGAAAAGTATAATCAGTGTTGGAAGTTTGTGCCCGTAGAAGGCAAAGCAGGTTATTATCAATTGCAAAATGCCTTGACTGGCCATTACATCAATTTCGCAGCTTGGAATACGCAGTGTGCTGTTACTTCAACGGCGCAAGATGGCGGCTTTAAGGTGAACAAAATAAGCAACTATCCGAAGTTCAATACTTACTTTGACTTTACTATTAGCGGTCGTGAGTCGCATGGATTGCATAGTTCTAATGATCGTATATTGGTGTGGAACACTTATGCAACCGATGGGTCTACTGCTTCTATGTGGAGCATTGAAGCTGCTAATATTACCGAAGCAGAATTAACTGCAGCAAAATTAGCGTATGCAGGTTTAACAGACGAGTTAGCCGCTGCCGACACCTATAAGGCGGCTATTGGCACCTTCTTTAGTGACGCTGCTTGCACCACTTTGCAGCCCACCTATCAAGCCATGAGCGACAATGAACTCAAGACCGCTATGATAAATGCAGGCATTACGTCGACTAATCTGCAAAATATGGCAGTAAAGGTAAAGAACAACAGTTGGGCCAAGTGGGAGAAGACCTTCCGCGTACTCACTGCTGAGCCTTATACCAATCCCGACACGTGGAACGGTATCTTAAAGATAGGTTACGTTTACACGCGCTTGACCAATCCAACAGGTATTTGGAGTAAGTCCAACGATGTCGTTTACGTATTTGTAGGAGCAGATATTCCCGAAGGAGCAACTGTCAACCTCCGACAGGTAATGAAGTCTGACACTCAAGGCAGCAGTACGCAACTTAGCAAGGGCTTGAACGTTATTGCTACGAGCAACGAAGCAGCCCTTTATATCAGCTACGAAGTGACCACGAGCGATGCTACTGATTCAAAGAAGTGGCGTGATTATCCCGACATTCCTATCCACATTGAGGGAGGTGTCGTAGACGGTTACTTTGATGCTACCCGTACAGGCATTGATACTGATGCTGCTTGGAAAGAAATGGTAGCTGACGGACTCTTTGTGAAACCTTTTGCCATGATGAAGGGGCGCAACCTCATCTATCAGATGAACAGTACGCTGACGAAGCAAACTGTGCCAGAAAAGATGCGCGAGATAGTCGACTTCTGGGACTGGATGGTAGACGTACAACATTCGCTTATGGCTGTGAATGAGTACAAAGACCGTTGGCACAGCGTATTAGGTTTCTACTCATGTACGTATAACTATATGTTTGCGACAAACTATGGTACGTATTACGAAGAAAGCACGTTGGGCGAAATTCTTAGTTACGACAAGATGTCGGCCGGTGGCGGTTCGTTGTGGGGTCCTGCTCACGAGGTGGGTCACATTCACCAAGGTTTGATTAACATGATAGGTTGTACCGAAATCTCGAACAACCTCTTCTCACAAGCTGTGGTTCACTTGAATGGTAAGACTTCAACGCGATTGAATGGTCGTAAGTTCCGCGATGTGGCTAACAATTATGCAGCAGGCTATAGTTGGTTAGACTATGGTCGCAAAAATGGAAACGAGATATGGGACTGCAACACGCTCTATCTTAAGCTCTACCTCTATTATGAGGTACAGAAGCATCACCCTGGCTTCTTCTGCGAACTCTTCCGCAGGTTGCGTAAAGACCCCTTGAATCATAGTAAAGGTTCGCAAGCCAATCCCACTCCAGCTTCAGGTGACTATTTGAAGTTTGCGGTGAAGTGTGCTGAGGTGGCACAAGAAGACTTGAGTGAATTCTTTGAGGCATACGGTTTCTTCCGTCCTTATGACCTTAAATATGTGGACGATTATGGTAACTACTATGTCACTTGTACGCAAGAAATGGCAGATGATGCTAAGGCTAAGATAAAGGCTTGTGGCAAGCCCAACGGCAACATACTCTTCGTTGAGAACCACATCAAGCACGAACCCCAACAAGATCACGACGGCAACTTGCTCCGTGACGCACAAGGCAATGTATTGTTGCGTACTGACTACGACACCGAAGATGCTGTAGGCAAGTGTGGCGACGTAGGTAGCTACTCAGAGTATGTAGCGGGTAACTACGCGAATGGTTATACCTACACACGTAGTGGCAACACGATAACTATGACAGGCGAAGGCGCAGTAGGTTATAAGGTGTACGACAAAGACGGCAACTTGCTCTACTTTGCCAACACAAATTCCTTCGTATTGCCTCAAACCGTGGCTGACAAGTTGGCCGAGACAGGGCAAAAGATGGTACTCAAAGTGGCACAAGCCGATGGTACTGACGTTACGCTACCTGCAGCCGATGCTACGAAGTATACATTAAAGGTGTATCGTGCTGATGCTTTGACTACTGATAAGTGTGCAACGGTTTATACTGACGGAACAGAAGCCACATTGCCAACAATTAAAAACAATGAGTTGGTATATATTGAGGCCTCCGATGCTACTGTGCCAACTACGCTTACAGAGCAGACCAACTACGTGAATACTGCCGACAAGACGGCCTACAAGCTCGTGCTTACCGACAAGCAAGACTTCTATGCGCCTTCGGCCTTTACGGCACAGACTGTCACTTATAGCCGTGCGAACACAGCTGGTTATAATAGTGTATGTTTGCCCTTTGCCATTTCAGCAGCTGACTTTGGTAGCGAGGCACGTCTTGAACAGTTCACTTCAACTGATGGTCAGAGCGTAAGTTTGACCTCTACTACCGATGAGAATGCAGCTGGTCAGCCTTGCTTCGTTTACTGTCCTGAAACGCAGACAGAGTGGACACTCACAAAGCAGAATGCATACATTGTAGCCGAACCTATTGAGGCTTCTGACGGCAATGCCGTCCTTCATGGTTCGTTTACGAATGCTGCTATTGGTGCAGGTCAGTACAAGCTCACTGCTGACGGTACGGCCTTTGGCGTAACAACGAACAAGGGTAAGGTAACGGCCTTCCGCACCTATCTCACTCCCGCCACTACGGCAGGAGCAGCCGCACTGTTGCAAGTCTTACACGATGGTGCAGAGGTGACGGGTGTCAACACAGCCGTTCAACCTGCAGGCGTTAACCAGCCCGCAGCCGTTTACGACCTCACAGGCCGTCGTTTGCAGCGCATTACGCGTCCTGGCATTTACATCGTGAATGGTAAGAAAACGGTAGTTAGAATGTAGGTTTAATGAGTTTAATAAGTTGATGAGTTTAATAAGTTTAATAAGTTGGTGAGTTTAATAAGTTGATGAGTTTAATGAGTTTATGTGGACTCATTAAACTTATTAAACTCACTAAACTTATTAAACTCATCAATTCATTAAACTTTCAAATACAGGTTATGAGAAAGAGAAAATATATAAGTCCAGAAAGCATAGAGATTCGATTACAAGCCGCACACATTTTGGCTTCAAGTCTTAAGATCAACCCTTCTGACAATGTTGACGAATGTGATAAGTCAAATGGCCGCCATTGGGGCAGTGATGAACCTTGGGCAGAAACGTATCAGGATGCAGAAAATTAAATAGATTATAAATAGGTATTCAAAAGAAGCGCAGCAAGTGGAGCATGCTCTACTTGTTGCGCTTTTTATATTAGAGACTGAAGTTTTTCTACTGTATCAGCCATGTTCCGCTCTTCTTTTGCGCTTTGAGGCGCGTGGTGCGGTCCATGGTACCGATATAGCGGCCAGCGGCATCGTAGGTGGGGTGGGGCGTGTTGTCCTTATCCTTTTGAAGGGAATGAATGCCCGTTTCTATGCCCCCCATGAAGTCGAAAGAAATAAGGCCTGTGGCAGACTCCGTGATGTTAGTCAAGGGCTTGTTCATCTTTTTTGTGCCTGCGGCATTCGTGTGAAAGAGCGAGGCAGCGGGGCGCGAAGAGTCCGTCAGTTGCGTCTTGTGTGAGGTGCCAGGGAAAGGGTCGCCCGAAAGGTTCTCGTAACTCAGTTTATTGTCAGCTGCGATGATAGAGCAGCGTTGGTGGCTTTTCACGTTGTTCACTTCATTGTTAAACCAAGCGTCCGCATCGTAGTCGACGTGAAGTACCAGAAGACCGTGTCCCTCAATCATAAGGTCCGAGCCAGTTTGTTGACGATTCTCCAATAGATAGTATTCGTCGGGATAGTTATCATTATATATAATATAAGCCTCAGGCGATTCAGTCAGTGCGGCCATGTTAGTAATTGTAGTGGCCTCCGTGAGACGCTTCGGTGTGAGCCAGCCGCTCATCCAACGTTCGTAAGAGGTGTACCCCGTAGGTTTGTAACCATCGTCACTGTAGCAGCCGTAGTCCATAAGGCTCCAAGCGTCCATGCCAAAGGCTGAATTGCTTGATCCTGATGTGTCGTAAAGGTCGGGCAGTCCAAGGCAATGGCTAAACTCATGGCAAGCCGTACCAATGCCGTCCATCTGAACAGGATAAGATTCGTTGCCCAAGAGTTCAGGTGAGCAGCCGTAAGTGTCGATTGTAACGCCATCATAGCTGAGCTTATAATTCGCAGCAGAAAGTTGCCATTCGTGCGGCCAAATAGTGTTGGCGAGTGAACCGTCTTCGTCAGAAGACTCACCATACCCCGCATAAATAAGGTACACTTGGTCCACCTCGCCGTCATTGTTCCAATCGTAGTCCTTAAAGTTGAGCGAGGGGTTTTGTTGTTTGGCCAATTTGATTGCTTCATACACCATACCCGCAGGGTTCTTATCGTCGCCATTGCTATCGTTGCCGCCATACGAGGCCATATTCTTTGACAATGTGACGGGACCAACCACGTCGAATGTCACGTCCAACTGCCCATAAGACTGTGCGAGAAAGTAGTCGTGTACGCTGCCCGCGTTGCCATTCTTATTATACCCCACGAGGTTGAATTGATCGTCAAAGGCTTGGCGCGTGTGAGCGGGTTGCATCTTCTCATCCTTAAAGTTAACAAGAACGACCAATCCTCGGTGTTGTCCCGTGATATTGGCAGGTTGTTGTGACGTCGTGCCGTCAGTTGCCGAAGTAGCACGCGAGAGACGTTGACGGCCGCGCTGCTTGAGGGGTTGGCTTTTGGTCGTGTTGGCCAAGCGCATGGTGCGTAATGAACTCAGCGCTTCGCCATTGAGGTTTGTGCTGCTAATAAACGAAAGTTCGTCGCTTGTGCGCTGCGTAGCCTCGTGTGCTACGAGGGTAGAAGCCTTGAGCGTAGTGCCTTGCAATTGTGCGTAACGGAAACCGCCGTCAGCGGTACGTATAACGGGTACACCATCGGTGGTCGTGAAGTAGTGGAAGTGTTCATCGCCCTGAAGGGTAATCGTAAGGCGGGTGCCGTCGGGTTGGGTTATGACGTGTTGAACGCGGCGTGCTGGCACAGCGTTCACGCCAAGGGCTATTGTAGCGGCCAACGCAAAAGAGAGGAAACGTTTAATCATACGCGAATACATTAATTAATTGTATGGACAAAGGTAACGAAAAAGTTTAACGAAAAAAACTAATGAAATAATTAACGATAATTTACGTGGTAAATTCTGTTCAAAACGATGCGAGCAACGTTTGGTTAACGTTTAAGTTTAGGCGCGCTTCGCGCTTGGTTTTGAACATTAATTATTCCATTAATTTTTTCGTTAATTATTCGTTAATGTTCATTCTTGTTAGGCTTTCAAATTGCAGTTTGAAAGTCTAATACGAATAAACATTAACGAAAAAAATTGATGAAATAATTAATGGATAATTGACGATAATTAATGTTCAAAGCAAAGCGCTCAGCGCGTCAAAAACCTTTTATGTTTTAATGTTTTCGAACTCACTGTTCATGGATTTAACGTTAGATTTCGGTAAAATACCGGTTTTACCGGTACTTTCAGCGTTGAAAATCAACAAACACCGAGTGTTGATAATATTTTTCGTAAATTTGCACTCGATAAATTGTGCAAAACTAAATGTAACTTGATTACACTATTTACTAAACGCATGAAACGTTTCCTGTTATTTATACAAGCAGCCGTACTTCTCTTTACGCTGCAATCGTGCATTCAAGACGAAGAGTTGAATGCAGAGTGCGACATCGAGGGCGTTGACCCTACGTGGTTGGGCGAACACCCTGGCATGGTGATTGGTAATCCTTTGGTGAACCAAGAGAAGCGCACTATCGACTTTACGCTTGAGAAAGGTGTTGACCGTACGGCGCTTAATCCCCGTTTCTTACTTTCCGACGCTGCTACGATTACTGCTGAAGTCGACGGACAGACGGTCAATGGCAACGGCATTACACGTAACTTCAAGACTCCTCAAACTTATACAACTCACTCGCAAGACGGCAAGTGGCAGAAAGACTACATCGTAAGCTTTGGATACTTCAATGGCCTTGCAGCCATGAACTTCGACCACTACCAGCTCGACGCCAATAATAAGTACTACATCTGGAACGAGGTGGAAGCCAAGGAAGACGAGAGCAACCCCGACAAACCTCTCAACTGGTGGGCGTCAGGTAATGGTGGCTATGTCATGGTGGGTATCGCAAAGACCCCTCTGGCCTTCCCTACTGCTCCCTTTACCGATGACGCGTTGGGCGCTTGCGTGCGCCTACAGACCTGTCGCACGGGTTCGTTTGGCGATATGGTAAAGATGCCGATAGCCGCAGGTAGCTTATTCATTGGCAGGTTTGACAATAAGATAGCCATGAAACGTCCACGTGAGGCAACCGCCTTCGGTCTGCAAGTATTGGCTAAGGTCCCCAAAAGTTTAGAAGGCTATTACCGTTACTCGGTAGGCGAAACGTTTACCGACAAATACAAGAAGGTATGTCCCGAACGCCGCGATACAGCCGACATCTATGCCGTCGTATATGAATGCGACCCCAACAACTTTGTAGCCTTGAATGGTGACGACGTGTTGACCTCCGACCGCATCGTGATGATGGCACGCATCGACAATCCGGGCGAACCCACTGAGTGGACCCACTTTAGTGAACCCTTCAAGTTTAAGAACGGCCACACCGCTATCGACCCCAACCGCCTCGCACTCAAAGGTTACGCCATAGCCGTAGTAGCTACGTCAAGCCGTCAAGGTGCTTACTTCGAGGGGGCAGTCGGCTCCACACTCGACATTAGCCAGTTTAGATTGGTGTATGAGTAGAGAGGGAGTTTAATAAGTTTAATAAGTTTATTGAGTATATAAATATGAGTACAACGACGTTAAATCCCAATATGGAGGAACTTCGTCTTATCCTTCCTTCAGAAGACGTCAAATTATTCAAGGACTTGGCTAAGAAGTTCGGTTGGAAGATAGGACGTAAAAAGAAGTCGGGCATGGAAGAGGCTATGGACGACATTAAGCACGGACGTGTATATGGTCCTTTTGATTCAGCTGATGACCTTTTAAAATCATGTGGAGTCAATGTATAAGTTATCTTTTACCAAAAAGTTCAAGAAGGACTTAAAACGTTGCGAAAAACGAGGATTTCCAATACATGAAATGCTAAAGGTGTTAAACTTGTTGGAGCAAACAGGAACAGTACCAGCAAGCTATCGTCCTCATAAATTATCGGGCAATTATGAAGGTTCATGGGAATGTCACATCAAAGCCGATTGGTTGCTTGTATGGCAAGAGATTGAGGGCGAGTTAATTCTCCTTATGACCGACACAGGTTCACACGCTGATCTTTTTTAATCGTTCAACAAAGAAATGAAACGCATACTCCTACTCCTTACGCTCTTGCTGAGCGTTGGCATGCAAGGCATGGCACAGCGCGAAGTGGAGCCCGCAAAGGAAACAGATACAAATTTGATTAAGGCCGCCTTGAAGGGCTGGCACGTGCGCTTAGGCGCAGGATTTAACATTGGTGGTACGTCACCCGTACCCCTACCTGCTGAGATACGCCAGATTAATGCTTATCACCCAATGCTTAATATTGAACTTGAGGGCTTGGTACACCGTAAGTATGGCAAACACTGGGGTTCGATGCTTGGTATTCGTCTTGAGAATAAGGCCATGAAGACCGATGCACGTGTGAAGAACTATCACCTCGTGGCCTACAACACCGATGGTTCGGGTAAGATAGAAGGCGCTTATTGGGGCAATGTTAAGACGAAGGTAAATAATAACTACTTGACCTTCCCCATCCTTGCCACCTATTCTTTCAACGATCGTTGGCAAGTGCAAGCTGGTCCTTACTTCTCTTACCTCATCAATGGCAACTTTACTGGTTCGGCCTATAGCAAGAGCGACGACGATGTAAGCTACATTCGTCAGCCCAATCCCGCTGGCCCCGCTACAGAGGTGACGAGTGCCGACTACGACTTCTCGAAAGACCTTCGCCGCTTTGCGTGGGGCCTCCAAGTCGGGGGAGAGTTTAAAGCCTACAAACACCTCAGCGTATCGCTCAACCTGACGTGGGGCTTAAATAGCATCTTCCCCTCCGACTACGAGTCAGTCACTTTTGCACTCTACCCCATTTACGGCACATTAGGGTTTAACTACTTGTTCTAAGCTTCTATTTTTTGGGGCATCTTGATTTTTGATAACAAACAAAAAACATTATACAAATTATGAAGAAAACTTTACTTACGTTTTGCCTTTCGCTCTGTGCCCTCTGCGGCATGGCGCAAACGCAAACGAACTACAGCGAAAAGCTTGTAGTGACAATTGATGGCAATAGCACAGATAGCATTCCAGCTGCCATTACTGTTGTAGACAATGGCGACGGCACTTGCGACTTTTCATTAAAGAACTTTATTCTTGCTGATGATCAATCTTCAGTGGCTATTGGCAATGTTGACCTCAAGGGCGTAAAGATGGAAAAGGTAGATGGCGTTAGCAACATCTCAACCAATCAAAACATTGTTATTCAGCCGGGTGATGATCCCAATTATGGTGAAGATGAATGGCTTGGCCCAATATTGGGTGAAGTGCCTATCGTTCTTACAGGCAAACTTACTGCAACAGCACTTTATGTAAACATTGATATCGATATGTCGGAGACATTGCAGCAAATTATCAATGTTGTAGTAGGCCAAGAGAAAAACGTTATCTCAGGCATTAACGGTGTAAAGGTAACTCCTTCAGCTAACGCAACAACTATTTATACGCTCGGTGGTGTTCGCGTAAACAAAGCTACTAAGGGTGTGTATGTTATTAACGGAAAGAAAGTAATTAAGTAATGAAAAAGTTATATTCTTTATTATTGTTGGCAACGGCTCTGACGGCTAATGCACAACAATTGCCTAATATAGGCTTTGACGAATGGAAAACGTGCAATGCATATTGTGGTTCTGGACAATACCAAGAAGTTGGTGAAGATCCAAAAGGCTGGAATGGGGCAAATGTTTATCAAGCAGGTTTATCTTTTTCAGATCTTGTTAAAAAAGGTACGGATAATACAAACAAGTATGTACAATTAACAAACACTCATTGTGGATTTGGTAGAATTGGCGCGGTAGCTCCTGCTTACGTTACGCTTGGAACACCATGGTCTTATGCTAAAACAAGAATTGTTTCTATTCAAGAGGCAGATGGAGGTTCTTTTGGCGGTATAGATTTTAAGTATCGTCCCGATGCTATTACTTTTAAGTATAAGAGCGCTCGTAATAATACAGATGAGCCAATTTCTGTAGTAGCTTATACATGGAAAGGAAGTTTTTCTGGTACACAAAATGTAGGTTATAATCCTAAACAATCGGAAACAATGGTTGATCGCGATTCTTATGTTTTGGGATTAAATACGATTTGTACGAAGAGTAAAGATGCAAAACTTCTAGCAAGCATCAATACGACCATTTCAGGAGAAGCATCTGAGTGGACACCAAAAACAATAGAGTTCAAATATGATGATGAGAGTACAGCTCCACAAAAACTTAATGTGATATTTTGTGCAGGAAACTATTTTGGTAAAAGATCTGATTTAAAAGAGAATAATACTCTTAGCTTAGATGATGTTTCATTGGTATACTATCATGCATTAAAGGATTTAAAGTACAATGGAGTTACCTTAAGCAACTTTACTGAAAGTACGTTGTACTATGATTTATCGAACGAAGCTTATGATGAATCAAAACTATCTTTTGTAAAAAAAGGTGTAGGAGCCTCAGTCCAGCTAAACTATGATGAGAATACTGCTATTGCTACCATTACAGTTAAGGGTGAAGATTACGATAGTAATAATGAAAGTATTTCAACTTATACCATACAATTTGCTAAAGAGAAAACAACATCGTATGCAAATGATTTAAGTGTTAGTATTGATGGTTCTACAACAGCACCTGAAAAAACAAACATAAATCTTATTAAGTTTGGAAATGCTTATTCATTAGAATTAAAGAATTTCATGTTGGAGGGTGAACCTATAGGTAATGTTAAAGTTACTAATCTTGATGTGAATAGTAATACTTTTTCTGCTTCGCAAACGATTAATATAACAGCAGGTAATGATCCTTCTTTTAGTGAAAGTGATTGGGCTGGACCTTATTTAGGTGAAGTTCCTGTAGACGTTGTAGCCACCGTAAATGGAGACCAAATGGTTGCTCAAATTACAATCAAGAATTTCCCTGGCGTTGGTGATATAAACGTAATCTTTGCTCCAACCGTTACGATTGGTGCAAATGCATCTGTTAGTACTGAAGCAGGTGTGAACAATGTAATTGTCAATCGCACCTTTGCTAAGGGTTGGAATACGGTTTGCTTGCCTTTCGACGTAGCAGTAAAAAGTTTGCAAGCTGCAAAGGCACAAGAGTTCGTTAACTCAAATGGCTCAAGCTTGACCTTCAATGAGGTAGCTGATGGTGTGTTAAAGGCTAACGTTCCTTACTTGGTATTCTTTAACAATGAAGTTTCAGGTCCCTTCTACTATGGTGGTAAGGTTGAGGCTACTAATCCTACCCCTGTTGAACACAACGGTTTCACTTTCGTAGGTAACTACGAGGCAAGCAAGAGCATGGACGGCTTGTATGGTGTAGCTTCGGAGGGTGACGTACAGAAGATTATGTTGGGCACTGCTGCTAGCAAATTACCTGCTACTTGCGCTTACTTCACTACAAAAAATCTGAACGCTAATGGCCTTCGCATCTGCTTTGACGGTGGCGAGGTAACTGGCATTAACCAAGTGAATGGCGCACAAGCTCAGAGCGCAGGTGCTGTTTATAACTTGCAGGGCATTAAGGTGAGCAACAAGGGCACTAACAACTTACCCGCTGGCCTTTACATTATGCAAGGCAAGAAGGTGATTGTAAAGTAATTGAATTGCGATAGGATAGTTTTTTATTGCTGTCCGGTAAAACTTCAAAGAACATAAAATTCCTCCCCGAAGTCCTGTA
>ERZ1027282.200-NODE-200-length-12181-cov-5.826736_pt1 | contig 12181 bp, 8 predicted proteins | sample MGYA00519241_ERZ1027282 | MGnify/ENA primary metagenome ERZ1027282 (study PRJEB26926, sample SAMN06165075) | human gut metagenome | biome: ENVO:00009003; feature: ENVO:2100002; material: ENVO:00002003 | host: Homo sapiens | place: USA | collected 2012 ...
GGCAGCGTCAGATGTGTAAAAGAGACAGCAATTGGCCCGTGGCAGCATACATCGGGAGGAGATCGTCGGTAGCCTCAGGCAGGACAACGCCCTGTCGCTGCGCCAGTTGCGCAAGTAAAATGCCTAAACAAAGAAACAGAAGGTTGACAGGAACAAAAGCGAAGCCATAAGTACACATATCCTTCTGGGCCTCGCGCAGGGTGCGACAGGTGAGGTTCTTTTGCATCATGTCTTGGTCCAAGCCCGTCATGACAACAGCCACAAAGACACCACTCAAAAACTGCTTCCAAAAATATTGACGATTGGCTACATCATCAAAGATAAAAATACGACTTCTCTCATCTGAAACGATCGCCTGGAAAGCATCCGTCAGAGAGAAGTGGAGATGGCCCATGACCTGGTAGATAATGAGCACCAAGGCCGAGAGGAGGCAGAACGTCTGGAAGGTATCAGTCCAAACCAACGTCTTGATGCCCCCCTTGCGCGTGTAGAGCCAGATCAGTCCGACCATGACCACTACCGTGAGAGGAAACGGGATGGAATAGGCATCAAAAACAAATCGCTGCAAGATGATACAGACCACATAGAAACGGACGGCAGCACCCGTCATCTTGGAAAGAAGGAAGAAAGAGGCACCCGTCTTGTAGGACCTTCGACCCAGCCGATCGCGCAGATAGGTATAGATGGTGGTGAGATGCAAACGATAATAGACCGGAAGGAGGACAAAGGCAATGGCAAAATAACCCAAGATGAAACCAAGGCACATCTGCAGATAGGTCATGCCCGACTGGAGCGACATACCCGGGACAGAGACAAAGGAAATGCCCGAAATCGAAGCCCCGACCATGCCAAAGGCTACCATATACCAAGGCGAACGGCGATTCGCACGAAAGAAAGTCTCATTGTCCGACTTACCTGCCGTGAGCCGGCTAAACAACAAAAGGACAAGGAAATAGACTATGACAACAAGGACTATCAACATAAGATCCTTATAACAAAAATCCATAGGAGCACGGGACATTCCGCACTCCTATGACAATCAGTATAAAATATATTCCAAAAATCAAACTGACGGCCTCGTTACCGTTCGCACTCCTTCGGGATACCTTCGGGATGCGTTCGGGAAGTAGGGCTAAGCAACGCCCCATATTTGCCTTAAGTTATGACCAACGTTGGACATAAGTAATGTCCAGGGTCAGACATAAGCTACGACGGGCGTTGGCCGTAAGCTACGACCAACGCTCGTCTGAGACGAAGCCCTTTCCGAGGGCCGCAGGTAGAAGTCCGAGGACTACTACTTCACCTGGACAACCAGATACTTGCTGGTGCTCCAGAACGTAGCCGGATCGCTGATGCGGAGGACATACTGACCAGAGGCGTCCTTCGTCAGGCTATAGCTGGACGTAGGATGAGAGGTCAGGATCTTAGCGTTCTTGGAGTAGAGCTTCAGCTCGCGCGTCTCGCGGATGTCGATCTTGGTGAAATAGTTCTTGTTGAATGAGCCCTGGAGGACCTTGCCCTTGACGAGGACGTTCTGACGCTTCAGCTCCTTCTTCGTACCGAAGGCGAACCAAGCGGTATTGAGCTGCTTGTCCTGCGTATTGATGGTCTCGGTCTTTCTGTTGCTCTCGTTCTGCAGGTTCTGCTTCTCTGTCTGCAGGTTCTGCTTGTCGGTCTGGAGGTTCTGCTTGTCGGTCTGGAGAGCAGCCACATCGCTATTCAAGCCAGAGATGGTCTGGTCGAGCTCCTTGATATGGATGTTCTTCTTCTCCAGTTCGGCACGCAGCGCGCGAAGCTCCTTGTCCTTCTCGACGAGCTGAGCGTTGAGGGACTCGATGGCCTTCTGCATCTGCTCACCCTTGAAGCCCGTCGTGCGGAGCTGCTCCTGCAACTTCTTGATCAGATCGCGGTTCTCCTGCATACGCTGGGCGATAAACTGGATGTTCTCCTTGATCACGGCCGTCTTGTCACGACCTTCGCCATCCTTCGCCACCGTCACACGGTTTTCGGCCTCGTTGATCTCGGCAAATCCCTGCTGAATCTCGTTCAGCGTACCCATCATATCATTGATCTCATTATCACGAGCCGTGATAATCGCACGCAGCGAGTCGTTCTGGATCTGCTCCGGGCTAATAGCAGGTTTCTTGTCCTGATTGCAAGCGGCCAACGACAACACGCAGGCGGCAATAAAAAATAGCTTTTTCATAATTGTTTTGGCTTAATTCGTACTATTTTGATTATTAGTCTCTTCTTTTCTCTTTCGATCACGTTTATATTCCTTCACCTTGGGCGCTCCCGCCAGGACGATGACAAACTCGCCCTTCGGTTCCACCTCGCGGAAGTGGTCGATGACCTCGCGCAGGCTGCCACGAACACTCTCCTCATAGACCTTGGAGATCTCGCGGCAGCAACTCACGCGCCGCTCCTCACCAAAGACCTCGGCAAACTGCTCCAGCGTCTTGAGCACACGGTAGGGCGACTCATAGAAAATCATCGTCCGTTCCTCAGCCTTGAGATGCTCCAGCATCGTCTGGCGTCCCTTCTTCTGCGGCAGGAAACCCTCAAAGCAGAAGCGGTCGCAGGGCAGTCCACTCGACACCAAGGCCGGAACAAAGGCCGTGGCTCCCGGAAGGGTCTGAACCGTAACGCCAGCGGCTATGGCCTCGCGGGCCAAGAGGAAACCGGGATCGCTGATGCCCGGCGTGCCAGCATCGCTGACCAAGGCAATGACCGCTCCAGCCTTCAGTCGCTCGACGAGGCCGGCAGCTGTGCCATGCTCGTTGAACTTATGGTGGGCGACCAGGCGATTCTGAACCTCAAAATGCTTCAGCAGGACAGACGACGTGCGTGTGTCCTCGCAGAGCACCATATCGGCCTCGCGCAAGATGCGAATGGCACGAAAGGTCATATCTTCCAAGTTGCCCACAGGAGTGGGTACGAGATAGAGTGTTCCCATAACGGTTGCAAATGTAGGAGAAAATGGCGAAACGCCAAAATAAATTAAGTAATTTTTGAATATTCCCTCATTTAATAAGGCCTTTGCTCGCCTTTTTTCTGCTTTTTGCATTCATTTAGCCTTTTAGGGGTGGTAAAAAGCGGCATACAATACATCTTGCAACGCCACAAAGAAGACATGAGAAAAGAAAGAAACCTACCACTCCCCTACTTCGGACAAGCCCCCGAAAAGAGAGGAGGAAGAAAAAATATCGGCATTTTTTTGTTTTGTTCAATAAAAAGCCGTACCTTTGCACCCGCAAAATCAGACAACGGCTCTCTGAAGGCGAACAATCGACAGAAGGAGCACGAGGACGAGGAAAGCATACACCACAAGGAGACCTGTTAGCTCAGCTGGTAGAGCACAACACTTTTAATGTTGGGGTCATGGGTTCGAGCCCCATACAGGTCACATAGTGGTAATAGTCTTGACAATAGAAATGAGAGGGCTTCGTTTGAAGCCCTCTTTTTTGGTTCTTCCGGAAAATCGAGTGATAGGGTTTGTGCTGTTGCCAATACGTCCTGCTGAGTTAGGGAAAACAACAAATACAACTTTTACAACTAGTAACAACCTACGCGCTGTCGCGCGTATTGCACTCCTGCTGCAAGGTAAACAACAAAATACAACGCTTCGCCAGGACATTACGCCAGGAGAAATCAGCAGGAAATGTGTCCAAGGCGAAGCGTTGTTCATAGTTGTTTCCATTGCAGCAAGCCTTATGTCTGCATGGGCCTCGAAGAGGCGATGTCCCCGCGAAGCGTTGTATCTTGTTGTAAAAGTTGTTCAAGTTGTTTTCCATGTGTCCACGTTGCATCACTCCATTTTCCGGAAGAACCTTGTTTCGACCCGGGGCCCTGCCTGCCTCGGGTTGCGCCACGGCCTACGTGGCTCAAGATCCCCCTTCCGAGACCCGCCTCTCTGAGGGGGATTTTTCTATACCACAGTTTCTTTTCTTCCATAATTTTCTTGCTGGGTTAAGTTGTCGAAATGATTGCCTATCTCTCTATTTTCAGAAGCCAGTCGATGGCGGAGCAAACATGAATGCTTTTGCCTTCTACCACTATATCACGGGTCGGGGTCATGGCTATGAGCGTCAGCGTGTCACAACGCAATGCCGTCGAGGCTTTCACAAGCGAGCTCGTCTCGCGGTTGAAGGTCTTTGTGCTGTCGATGTCGTATGCCACTTGTATCAGCTCCACGGCCTTGTCTTGGTTGCACACCACAAAATCCACCTCTTTGGAGCGCGGCGACTCTTTGTAGTAGTATATGTCCAAGAAGTCGTTGCTACACCTGCGCAGCAGTTCTATATAGACAACATTCTCCAAGCGCCAACCAATATTTTCGGGCGCAAAAGAATTTTCACGATTGTTCTGCAACCCACAATCCACGATATACGCCTTTGCATTTCTTATGCGCTCTTTGCTCTTGAAGGAATGCTTGGAAAGCAATTGTATGAGAAATGCCTGGCGCAAATAACCGACGTATTTCTTTGCCGTTTGATCCGTTATCTTCAACACTTGAGAGATACTATCGTAGTTGATCTCCTGGCACACATTGTTGATCAGGTGGTTGGCTATTTTCCGCAGGGCGTCCGTGTTGCGGATTTTGAAACGTTGCTGTATGTCTTTTGTGATGATAGCCTCCATGAGGCTCTGTACGTATCCACGCTTATTGCGCAAGTTCTGCATTTCCGGAAAACCTCCATCATTGATATAGTCAATAAATGCCGCTTTCTTTTCGGCCTCGGCTTTTGTTGTGATGCCACGAGTGTCGATGCGACGGAAACAACAATATTCTCGAAAAGAGAATGGGAACAAATGGATTTCATTGTAACGGCCCGTCAAATGTGTTGCCAACTCACCACTGAGCAGTTTGGCATTACTTCCCGTTACCACAACGTGTAGGTTGGAACGTAGAAGACGGTTGACAAACAAATGCCATCCATCAACATTTTGTATCTCATCGAGAAAGATGTACTGTATATCAGTACCATATACCTGATAGACACAAGAAAGCAACGTATTCAGGTCTTCTGTTTGCAATTTTGCGAAACGGTCGTCATCAAAGTTGGCGTAGCCATAGTTGACGCGATGCTCCAAAAGCACCTTATGGCAAAGGGTCGATTTGCCACTTCGCCTTACCCCTATCACGACTTGTGCAAGGGGACTGTCAAACTCGAACAACGCCTCCTCGCTCCGCTTTACCCATTGTTCGGGATGATAGTTGCCGACGTATTCTTTTTGCTCTGCCAATACTTGAAGCATGATTCTTTCTTCCACCATAACCGTAAGCTTATTGATCTATTCAAGTGCAAAAATACTGAAAATATTGAAAACGAGCAATTTAGCGACTTTAAAATTCGCTAAAATGCAGATTTTGCCTCGTTCTATCACGCTAAAATGCAGATTTTACATCGTTCTATCACGCTAAAATGCAGGTTTTTGATCTTTCTATCACGCTAAAATGCAGATTTCACGTCGTCCTATCACGCTAAAATGCAACAGACCGTCGGCGACGAGGAGGCTCGCCAGGCGCTCGACATCCTGCGCAAGGGGGCATAAGGGGATTTCCCTCCTCGCTTTGGGTCTGAGGGGGCGCCTGGCCTGTCACAGGTTGGGCCCGCCCTTTGTGTGTCAGTATGTCAAAGACCGTGGAGACATGGATTCTGCAGGGGAGGCGGGACGTCTGCCGTGGCCAATCGGGAGGCGGGCCTACCCAAGAATCGTGTTCATGCTGCAAAGTTAGGTCTTTCTGCCAACCCAATAGTGCGATACGATGCGATTGGATGCGATTGGGTGAGATAACGTGAGATAACGGGTGATGAGGGTGGAATGAGACGCAAGGGAACGCAAGGAGACGGAAATACCCTGCTATCGAAGCTTCGAGCAAATGGCTGGGGCCAGCGAGGGGAAGGGCCATCACAGAAAGGGCCTCAGAGAAGAGGACATCCTTGGAAGGGAAGGGCCTTGGAGAGAAGAGGCATCACAGCACTTGAGAAGCCTCGGAGAAAAGAAGAGCGTTCCAGTTGTTCCAGTATTCCAATTAATTTCGAGACACCCCCACTCTTCTCTTATTACCTATAACTACTTAATAACTAATTAGTTATATAGTACATATAGGGATAATAGGATTTTGCATACCCTCAAAAAATAACTGGAACAACTGGAACTGGAACAAAGCCCACACACCCTTTTCTCTCTAAAAGGCTTATTACCAACAGATTATCCCTTTCTACTACTTTACTTTCACCTCTATATTCGACAACATAGTCGATATGATAGCCGATAAAAGCCGAAGAAAATGGGGTAAAATAGGTCTCGCAAGGCTTACTTTCCTGTCTTTAGGCCGCAGAATTGACTACGAAAGTGGTACATCAAAAACAAGGCTTCACCACGATTTGAGGGTATCTTTTTCACAAAAACGCATGTTGAAAAGAAAAACCAAGGGCAAACAATCAAAAAACGATCGCATGAAAAAGGGAAAAATGGTTCATCCGAAAAATAGCGTGTCAGGGTTGTTTGCGTTGTTTCGATGCAGCCTGCTGAGTAGGGAAAACAACAAGAACAATAAGTACAACGTATAACAACGCTTTCGATAAGCCATGCGTAAAAGCGAGATCGCTCGAGTTTTGCCGTGACGAGAAAGAATGGCAGGAGAACGTTCCTGTAAGAGCTTGTAGCCTGTCCGGCAATAGTAATAAGATGCGCTACCCCGAAGAAATCCCGAAGGCTTACCGAAGAAAGGAAACAAGACAGAAGAGGACAAAAGAGGGCAGAAGACACGAGGAGAAGACGGCAGGAGGGAGGAAGCTTTCATCACCAAAAGCGCGTTATTACCATTACAAGACTGGCGAACAAACAAGACTTAGAGATTGACACAGATCAAGAGCGGGGGGGTAAAACTGGCTTTTGGAATGAAAACAATACAAATTAACAGATAAAAAGTTGGCAGTTTAGAGAAATTACAGTAATTTTGCGCCGTCAAAAGGGTAAACGCTCGTCGGTCATGATTTCGACAGACTTCGCACCATGGGACATGAAAAAAGGAGAGAGAGAGGACATATTCAGGATACGCCAGTCACTTGATTGACCAACCGCTCCCATTATCACCATTTGATGAGGACTTAGCAAACGGAGTAGCTTCTATCAACATAGGAGTCAACTCTGCAGCGCCATGCCCTTCGGACAAAGGAACAAATCAAATCAAATTTATACACAGGAACAATTCTTATGAGAACTACAACATTGCAATCTTCCAAGGCAACCTCCCGCCTTTGGAAACTTTTCGCAGCCCTGCTACTCGTATGGCTACTCATCCCCGTAGGCCAGGTATCGGCGCAGACCACAGGTAGCGGGACTGCTAAACCATGTTGGGCATATACGAGACCCAACGGCGTTCCAACGCTTACATTCTTCAAGACCGAAACCGACCTCACCCGGTTTAATGGTTACAAACTGGACGGCACTACTATTTTGGGCAAAAACGCCACTACAGGAGATAAAATTATAGAAGGCGAACCGTTTGATCAAACATATTGGACGCCTTCGTGGAATCATAAGCAGAGTATTATCAACGAACCAAGTAAAGACGGAATACGAAAGGTTGTGTTTGACGCAACCTTTGGAGATGTCTACCCGACTTCGTGCAAAGCATGGTTTAACGACTGCGCTTACCTTACAAAAATCGAAGGCATAGAAAACTTTAACACAAAGGAAGTGACGGACATGAGTCACATGTTCTATGGATGTACTTTACTTAAGAACATCGACCTTTCCCATTTCGACACAAGAAATGTCACAACAATGGAATACATGTTCTGTAACATGGGTGTTCCCCATGATAAAAAATCACCGCTATGCCTTGACCTCTCGTCATTTAACACCAGCAAGGTGGAAAACATGGGACACATGTTTGCAGGCTCTTGGCAAATTACCACCCTCGACCTTAAAGGCTTTGACATGAACAAGGTCACGACTACAGATGGTATGTTTGCCGGCTGCTACTATCTTGCATCCATCTACGCAGATGATTGGTCAACCAATAGCAATATCACCGACAGCAAAGACATGTTTACTGCTTGCGGTAGTCTTAAAGGTGCCAAGGGTTATACGCATGAAGGTACTGATGGTATCCAAATGGCCAACGGCCAAACTGGCTACTTCATGCCTACCTATAAGAATGAGGGCAAGGACACATACCCTGCGGTTGACATCAACATCGGAAGCTATCCGTCAGGCACGGTCAGCCTCAACCTCAAGAACAAGGAGACCTTCGAAGCACCCTATCCTTTCTTTATCGACAAAGGCACCTATACACGAGAGAACATGCCCTCCAACTGGGGCACAGTCTGCTTGCCGTTTGCCATTGACGTAGCAAATACGGAGAACAACTGCGAGTTTTATCAGCTTGACGGCATCAACGGAGAGAACATTACCGTGTCACAAATCACCACGACGATACCTGCCGGAACACCTGTCATCGTGAAGCGCACATCGGGCACTGACTTGAAGATTTTCTCTCCCACAGAATATGCTTCCATCGTTACCCAGCCCGTAGAGGAAACAGGCGTCAACCACTTGGTGGGCACATTCACCAACCAAGAACTGATAAAGCAGAACTGCTACTTCATCGCAAGGGATAAGTTTTGGCAGGTGACTGCCAAAGATGCAGAAGGCAACACCATCAAGGGTGTCTATGTGCCGCCTTTCCGTGCTTCCATCACGGCAGCTGAGGGCGAGACGCTGGCACAGTCGCTCGGCATTGTCATTGCGGACGAAACCAACGGTATCGGCCTCACACCGACCGTAGAAGACCTCCTGAGCGAGAAGGCTGAGTACTTCGACCTTCAGGGTCGTCGCCTCGATGGCCCGCAGAAGGGCATCAACATCGTCCGCATGGGCGGAAAGACCCGCAAGGTAGTGATCAAGTAATCGAATCATTCCACAACAATTCTTATCCATCAATCAAGAAATGAGCAAAAAAGTATATAGCAAACCGACCATCACGGTCGCCATCATGAGCACCTCTCCCCTCCTCGCTGCGGTCTCTGGACCCAAATATGAAGGCAACCCATACGTGGCGCCTGAGAAGGACCAGCCCTATGAGTTCACAAACAAAGATGGCGTTTCCCTTTGGGAAGCCGAGTAGTCCCTACACCATCTCCCCGCAGATAGCGCAGGGATAAAACACCAGCCCCCGACAAGCCATTCTTCGATGGCCTGTCGGGGGCTTTTCATTGGTTCATCCGACAAACATACGGAGGGCCCGCAAACGTTAAGGACAAGAGGCCCTACTCGTAATGCATGCTCTTGGCGGGATGGATACGGGAGACGAGGAAGGAGGGCACGACGAGGGCGGCAACGCAGACCAGGAGCGTGGCCACATTGAGGGCCAGGACGATGGGCCAGGAGATCTCCACGGGGACTGTGCTGACGTAGTAGGTCTGGGGATCGAGGCGCACGAAGCCCGTGAGGTACTGGAGGGCGATGAGGCCCAGGCCCAAGGCGTTGCCCCAAAGCAACCCCTTGGCCAGGACGAACGTGGCAAACCACAGGAAGACGTGGCGCACTTGCTGGTTTTTGGCTCCCAGGGCCTTGAGTATGCCGATCATCTGCGTGCGCTCCAGGATGATGATGAGCAGGCCCGAGACCATCGTGACAATCGCCACGGCGATCATCAGCCCGAGGATGAGCCAGACGTTGAGGTCCATCAGCTCCAGCCAGGAGAAGATCTGCGGGTTCATCTCCGTGACCGTGGCGGAGGAATAGGTCTCGCCATAGTGGTCGGTGGTGCGGTTGACGCGCTTCACGACCTGGTGCTCCACCTCGTCGATCTGGCCGAAGTCGCTCACCAGCATCTCCGCCCCGCTATACTGGTCCTCCTGCCAACCGTTGAGGCGGTTGGCGGTATAGAGGTCGGTGAAGCACATCTGCTGGTCATACTGCTTGAGGTTGGTCTCATAGATGCCCGTGATGGTGAAGCGGCGCGTGCGCACCCCTTGGTGGTTGATGAAATAGGCGAAGATGCGCTCCCCACACTTCACGCGCAACTGGTCGGCAATGGTCTTCGAGATGAGCAGCTGCTGCGTAGAGGAGGAGTCGGAGAAATGGGGAATCGACCCCTCCACCATATTTTGGTGGATAAAGGTCGTGTCGTATTCAGGACCGACACCCTTGAGGGCCACGCCCAGGAAGTCGTCGTCGGTCTTGAGTATTCCCTGTGTCATCGCGTAGCGCTCTACGTGGCGCACGCCCGGTATGGCGCGGAGGACGGTCGTCATGGAGTCGTCCATCTGTATCGGATACTGGTCGGAGGACATCAGGCTGGCGATGTTGGCCACGGTGATATGGCTTCCGAAGCCCACGACCTTGTCGCGGATCGTATGTTTGAAACCAAGGATCACGCTCACCGTGACGATCATCACGGCCAGACCGATGGCCACACCTGCCGTGGCGATGCGGATGGCAGGCTTGGCCACCTTCTGACTTCCAGCTCCCTTGCCGTAGATACGGCGTGCGATAAACAGGGGGAAATTCATAGTGTTTCTATTGAGATGAATGCGTAGCAGGCCGGACCAACAATCGTCCGGCATCATATAAAGGGAAAGGAGCCGGGAGCCGCTCCTTGGGCGACTCCCCGCTCCCTATAAGGGGAATGCGATAGACTTACTTCACGCGGCCGGGATAAGCCTCCAGGCCCTTCTCCAGGCAGACGAGGGCCTTGCGCAGCTCGTCGCAGCAGAGCACATAGGCCAGGCGCACCTCGTCGAGGCCGGCACCCTTGGTGCTGTAGAATCCGCTCGCGGGGGCCATCATGACGGTCTCGCCCTCGTAGGAGAACTCCTCCAGGAGCCAGCAGCAGAACTTCTCGGCATTGTCCACGGGCAACTTGGCGACCGTGTAGAACGCACCCTTCGGCATCGGAGAGAAGACGCCCGGGATCTGGTTCAGACCATTGACGAGGCAGTTGCGACGCTCCACATACTCCTTCTGCACGCCCTCGATATAGCTCTCGGGAGCCTCCAGCGAGGCCTCGGCGATGATCTGACCCATCAAGGGGGGAGAGAGACGGGCCTGGCAGAACTTCAGCACGGCCTTGCGCACCTCGGTATTCTTGGTGATGATGGCGCCGATACGGATACCACACTCAGAGTAGCGCTTGGAGACGGAGTCGACGAGGATGACGTTGTTCTCGATACCCTCCAGGTGCATGGCCGAGGTGTAGGGCTCGTCGGTATAGATATACTCGCGATAGACCTCGTCGGCGAAGAGGTAGAGGTCGTGCTTCTTCACGATGTCGCGGATCTGCTCCATCTCCTCGCGGGTATAGACATAGCCCGTGGGGTTGTTGGGGTTGCAGATGAGGATGGCACGCGTGTTGGCGTTGATGAGTTTCTCAAACTCCTCGACGGCGGGCAGGGCGAAGCCATTGTCGATGCTCGTGTGGATGGAGCGCACCTTGGCGCCCACCATCAGGGCAAAGGACATGTAGTTGGCATAGGCGGGCTCGGTGATGATGATCTCGTCGCCAGGATTGAGGGTGGCCATGAAGCCAAAGAGCAAGGCCTCGGATCCGCCCGTGGTGACGATGATGTCGTCGGGCACCAGATTGATGTTGTGCTTGGCGTAGTAGCCCACGAGCTTGTTGCGATAGCTCTCAATGCCCTGGCTGGGTGAATAGGCCAACACTTTGGCATCGACCTTCTTCAGAGCGTCGAGACCACATTGCGGCGTATGCACGTCGGGCTGGCCGATGTTCAGGTGATAAACTTTCGTGCCGCGCGCCTTGGCTGCATTGGCCAGGGGTGCGAGCTTGCGGATAGGCGATTCGGGCACAATAAGGCCACGTGCTGAGATTTCCGGCATAATTCTTTTAGTTATTTAATACGGTTGCCCCGATTGCACGGGGATTGACTCTTGTGTATGAAACTTGTATTTTGCCACAAAGTTACACCAATTCGGCCAAACGGCAAAGGCAAAGGCGAAAAACTTTGCCCCCGCGGGGCATTTGTGGGATTTTCTTGCTACTTTTGCAGGTCGAAAGCGGTCTCCCCGAGGGGTAGCCACCACTTTTCGGGGCCTGGCTCGGCAAGCGGGACGGGCCCACGCAAGACAAGAGATCAGATAAAAAATGAAGTTTCGCAAGTGGTTCAAGAACGGGCTGAAGGCCCAAAAGCTCCTAGCCCAG
>ERZ1027282.202-NODE-202-length-12163-cov-9.067724_pt1 | contig 12163 bp, 10 predicted proteins | sample MGYA00519241_ERZ1027282 | MGnify/ENA primary metagenome ERZ1027282 (study PRJEB26926, sample SAMN06165075) | human gut metagenome | biome: ENVO:00009003; feature: ENVO:2100002; material: ENVO:00002003 | host: Homo sapiens | place: USA | collected 2012 ...
TAGTCCTCGTTGTGCTGGCGGAACACCTGCATCAGCGTGTGGTAGCGGTGTTCCAGTCCGAGAAAGGCGTTCTTCACCTTCTCCGCCGTGACGAAGTTGTCACGCTCCATGATTTCCTGATAATGCCTGTTGATGCGTACCCGCATCTTGTCAAGCATACGGTTCGTTTCGAGTGCCGCCGTGCTTCTGCCCGTGACACGTCCACCTTTGGTGTCCCACAGTTTCGGATCGACAGTCAGTTTGCAGCTGAACTGTGTCTGGCTGCCGTCCACCGTGATGCGTCCCATGACGGGAACTGTCCCGTCCTTTTTCACTACCTGACGCTTGAGGTAGTAGATTACTGAAAATGTACTCTTCATTGTCCTTAATTTTTGGGTTTCAAAATTAGTTGGTGAAGAGTCCGGTGTTGGTACGCAAAACGGGGAGGAACGGCGCAATCTTTTTCCGTAACCTGATTTTTCGCATGAGTTATGGATAACTCACTATTCCTTAGAGCCTTGTTTCGCTATTCGTACCCGTTTGTCGCATTTTCGGGCATGGTTACGAACAAGTAACGTAGCGGCGTCAGGATTTGGCTTCGGCAGGGATTGTAATGGCTTCACGGATTATCGCCACTTCAACCAAAACCCTTGTAACTCAATTCTATCACTATATCTTTCCGCATTTCACTTTTTTGTAGTAACTTTGCAGTGCAAAACTTGTATTGTACACTTATAAGTGTGCAGATATAGGGTAAAACTTGCTCAAAAGAAGAAATTTAAGTCACAACACAAAATTATGAATATATCTTATAAATGGCTGAAAGAATACGTTGACTTCGACCTCACTGCACAAGAGGTGGCCGACGCGCTGACAAGCGAAGGACTTGAAGTAGACGGTGTAGAAGAAGTTCAAGCCATCAAAGGCGGACTGGAAGGATTGGTCGTAGGCCACATCGTAAGTTGCGAGCCCCACCCCAATAGCGACCATATGCACATCTGCCAAGTCGACCTTGGAGGCGACGCTCCACAGCAAATCGTATGTGGCGCCCCCAATGTAGCAGCAGGCCAAAAGGTGATCGTGGCAACCATCGGTACTAAACTCTACGACGGCGACCAGTGCTTCACCATAAAGCGCTCAAAGTTGCGCGGAATTGAGAGTTTGGGTATGATTTGTGCCGAAGACGAAATAGGCGTAGGCAATAGCCATGACGGCATCATCGTATTACCCGAAGATACACCTGTAGGACTCAAAGCCGCCGAATATTACGGTCTGGAGAGTGACTATGTAATCGAAGTAGATATCACTCCCAACCGCGCTGACGCTTGCTCACACTATGGTGTGGCACGCGACCTCTACGCGTGGCTCGTTCGCAATGGCAAAAAGACAGCGTTTCACCGCATGGACGTTTCAGCCTTTAAAGTAGATAATCACGAACTTAACATCGATGTTGAGGTAGAAAACACTGAAGCTTGCCCTCGCTACTGCGCAGTAACGATCAAAGGATGTGAGGTGAAGGAAAGCCCCGAATGGTTGAAAGAGAAACTCAATACCATTGGCCTACGTCCTATCAACAATATTGTCGACATTACGAACTACGTAATGATGGCTTACGGACAGCCCCTTCACTGTTTTGATGCTGATATGATAGAGGGTGGCAAGGTGATAGTGAAAGCCATGCCCAACGAAACAAAATTCCAAACGCTCGACGGCGTAGAACATACGCTCACCGATCGCGATCTCGCCATTTGCAACGCTTCAGCACCCATGTGTATCGCTGGCGTAATGGGTGGCCGTGGCTCAGGCACGTACGACACGACAAAGGATATATTACTCGAAAGCGCCTACTTCCACCCCACATGGATTCGAAAGAGTGCACGTCGTCATGGTCTTAGCACAGACGCCTCCTTCCGCTTTGAGCGCGGTGTCGACCCAGATGGACAAATCTATGCCCTCAAAGTGGCTGCTCTCTTGGTGAAAGAATTGGCTGGTGGCACAATAAGCATGGACATAAAGGACGTTGAAGCTTCAGGACTTGTTAAACACTTTAACGTTGACTTAGACTATAAGTACGTTCACGACCTCGTAGGTAAGGACATTCCCGTCGAAGTAATCAAAGAGATAGTCACTTCGCTCGAAATGAAAATTACAAGCGAAACGGCCGAAGGTATTAGCCTCGAAATTCCCGCCTATCGTGTTGATGTACAGCGCCCCTGCGACGTGGTAGAAGACATTCTGCGCATCTATGGTTACAACAATGTAGAGATACCCACCTCTGTCAAGTCAAGCCTTACAATTAAAGGCGATGTTGATCGTGCCAACAAGCTTGAGAATATCGTTGCCGAGCAATTAGTAGGTCAAGGTTTCCGCGAGATACTGAATAACTCACTCACTAAAGCGGCTTATTATAACGACCTCAAGGTATACACTGCTGACGAACTCGTACGCGTGCTGAACCCTCTAAGCAGCGACCTCAACGTAATGCGTCAGACGCTCCTCTTTGGAGGCCTTGAAAGCATTGCGCACAATGTAAACCGTAAGAATAGCAACCTCCGCTTCTTCGAGAGTGGCAACTGCTACTATTACAATTCGAGCAAACACACAGCCGACCACACACTCAACGCTTATAGTCAAGCCCACTTCTTAGGCCTTTGGCTTATGGGTTATCACGTAGAAGGCTCATGGGCACACGCTACAGAACCCTCAAGCGTATATGAACTTAAAGCTTACGTGATGAACATCATGGCACGTCTGGGTGTACATTTAGGCGGCTTAAAGGTAGTACAAGGCACAAACGACATCTTCGCCAAGAGCCTTGCCTTCACCGACCGCAACGGAAAGGTAATGGTAGAGTTTGGCATCGTTGCGAAAGCTATCACCGCCCAATTCAATCTCGAACAAGAGGTGTACTACGCTGAGATCAATTGGTCGATGATGATGAAGCACTTACAGAAGGGCCCCGTCTCGTTTAAAGAGATAAGCAAGTTCCCCACTGTAAGCCGCGACCTCGCACTACTCATCGACAAGAGCGTAGAGTTTGGCCAGATAGAACAAATCGCTTATGCCTCTGATAAGAAGTTCCTTAAGAAGGTAGAGCTCTTCGACGTATATGAAGGTGAGAAACTTCCTGATGGCAAGAAGAGCTATGCAGTCAACTTCGTTTTGCAAGACGAGACGAAGACGATGAATGACAAGCAGACTGATGCTGTGATGAAGAAGATTATTACTAATCTCGAAAAGCAACTTGGTGCAACACTGCGATAAGGCTATTATAGGTTAGAAGGTTATAAAGTTAGATCTACTGACTATCAGTGTAATCAAACTTTATAACCTAATAATCTTAAAGCTAAAAAACATATCATTAGAACAAAAAATATTCAAAATAGCAAATAAGGGTATTAGTACGTCTGCACATTTAATTATTTGCATAGTTACCCATGCTCTCATTTGCACTTTTAAATCACATACTCCTATGGGAAGAGCTTTTGAATACAGAAAAGCAACAAAATTGAAGCGTTGGGGCCACATGGCTCGTACATTTACGAAGTTAGGTAAACAGATTGCAGTAGCCGTAAAGGCTGGCGGTCCTGAACCCGAAAACAATCCTACCCTTCGTGCTATCATTGCCACTTGTAAGCGCGAAAACATGCCCAAGGACAACATTGAGCGTGCTATCAAGAATGCTTGCGGTAAAGACCAAAGCGACTACAAGACAATGACCTATGAAGGCTATGGCCCTCACGGTGTGGCTATCTTTGTCGATACACTGACTGACAATGCTACTCGCACGGTAGGCGACGTTCGCTCGGTATTTAATAAGTTTAACGGCAACCTCGGCACAATGGGTTCGTTGGCTTACCTCTTCGACCACAAGGCCGTATTCACTATCCGTAAGAAGGAAGGTGTCGACATGGACGAACTTATACTCGACCTCATTGACTATGGCGTAGAAGACGAGTACGACGAAGATGAAGAAGAAAACAGCGTAACCATTTATGGCGACCCTAAGTGCTTCTCACAGATTCAAAAACACCTTGAAGAGAACGACTTCGAAGTACTTGCTGCAGAGTTTACTTACATTCCTAACGACCTCAAGGACGTTACTGACGAAGAGCGCGAAAGCATAGACAAGATGGTAGAACGACTCGAAGAGTTTGACGATGTTCAGACGGTTTACACCAACATGAAGCCTGCCGAGGACTAAAGAAGGGAGGACGTGTTTGTCAGTAAACGTAAGAAAACTACTGAGGTTATAAAGTTAGAATAAAAAAGGGTAGATAGTTTAACTTACTCTACGCTGCCTTAATCAAAGGCATATAACTTTATAACCTCATTTTTTGCTTTATAACACGATATGAAACACATTGATTATCAAACACAAGGTACTTGCTCACGCTGCATTCATCTCGACCTTACAGACGACGGCCGTATAGCTTCCGTTAGCTTTGACGGCGGCTGCAATGGCAATCTGCAAGGCATTGGAGCACTGGTAAAGGGCATGAAGAAGGAAGAGGTCATAGAACGCCTACAAGGCATTCGCTGTGGTAACAAACTCACCTCATGTCCAGACCAATTAGCCCACTGCTTACAGTCAATCGAAGAGGAACTGTAGTGAATGTGCAAATGCTTGAATGTAAAAATGCGTGAGAAATGCGTGAATGTACAAATAAACGCTTTGTAATTGTAAAACGAATAATTAAAAGCATTATTATATATTTGCACATTCTCACATTAACTTATCGTTCGTACTCTTCAGCCTTAATTTGCGTTTCGTACACCACAGAACCCGTTGTTTGCGATCGATACTCGTAAGCAAAGGTGACACGCTGGGCTTTTACCTCTTTATAGTCCGAATTGTCAATCAATCGCTGACGAAGCATATAATGGAGTAGGGTAGACTGCTCGCGATACAAAGCCTCGTTAGCAGCCGAGAGGCTATAATATAGGGTATAGGTCTTACTCTGAGGACTGTATGCTACGCTGTCAAGCCGTGTGCCAGCCTCAGGTTCTTGCGGACAATTGTTTTTGGTAAAATCTTCAGCCTCATGCTGTAGACGTTCGTCAAAATTCATTTGACACGATGCTGAGCTTAAAACACTGATAACCAAAGCAGAAATGGTTTTAATGGTGTTGATTTTATTCATGTTTTTGTGATTAAATATTGACATCTAGAATCTTCACTCTAACGAAGGAAGAAACCCTATTGCAGCAAAAGTAGAATAATAATGAAAGAAAAGCAACAGATAAGCCCCAAAATATCAACAGAAGAGGCGCAAAAGCGGGTGGAACAAGCCGTTGACAACTTTATGCAAGGCTATAATTGCTCGCAAAGTGTGGTAGCCGCTTTTGCTGACTTATATGGTTTTACGTGCGAACAAGCACTACGTATGTCAGCCTCATTTGGTGGTGGCATAGGGCGTATGCGTCAGACGTGTGGTGCAGCTTGTGGCATGTTTATGTTAGCCGGCCTTGACTGTGGAGCGACCGAAGGATCCGACCGAGCTGGCAAAAGTCATAATTATGCCGTTGTCCAACAATTAGCCGAAAAGTTTAAGTCGCAGACAGGGTCTATAATCTGTGCCGAACTTTTAGGGCTCAAAAAACCTGAAGCCTCGTCCGAGGCTGAAGCTCGTACAATGCAGTATTATAAAAAGCGCCCATGTCCGCGCATGGTACGCCTTGGTGCCGAACTCTTTGCAGCTTACTTGGTAGAGCAACAGAGAGTGAATGAATGCTAATAATATCCGTCATAATAAGTATTGCATATTGCTCACTCGTAAAATGAAAAGAATCAGTGTTATGTTTAATAGCATTCTAAGGCATTCGTATATTTACTCATTAATATATAGGCAATTAGCTCATTAGTTCATTAGCACATAATCACATTAGCATGATAGACAGAGCAACCATACAACGCGTGATGGACGCTACCGACATAGTCGACGTGGTGAGTGAATTCGTGACCCTCAAAAAGGCAGGTGCCAATTATAAGGGTTTGTGTCCCTTCCATAACGAACGTACCCCATCGTTTAGCATTTCGCCAGCTAGACAGATGTATAAGTGCTTCTCGTGTGGCAAAGGTGGCAATGCTGTTCACTTCTTAATGGAACTTGAACACATGACCTACCCCGAAGCTATTAAATGGTTAGGACGAAAGTATGGCATCGAGATAAAGGAAAAGGAACTTACAAACGAAGAAAGACTTCAACAAAATGAGCGCGAAAGTATGTTTGCCCTCAACGAATGGGCTTGTAAATACTTCGAGAAAACACTGCACGACACTGTAGACGGTGTGGCCATAGGTATGGCTTACTATCGTTCGCGTGGATTTAGAGACGATATTATCAGAAAGTTTTCGTTGGGCTACTCGCTTGAACAGCGCGACGCGTTGGCACAGGCTGCCCTTTCGCATGGTTTTAAGAAGGAGTATTTACTCAAAACGGGATTGTGCTTCGAGACGGAGGATAAACAAATCTTTGATCGTTATCGTGGTCGCGTTATATTCCCTGTTCATAGCGTTTCGGGGCGTGTGGTAGCCTTTGGTGGCCGTGTGTTGAACACAGAAAAGCAGAAAAACGTTGGTAAATACGTCAATTCGCCCGAAAGCGACATTTATAGCAAGAGCCACGAACTTTATGGACTCTATCAGGCCAAAAGCGCTATTGTAAAGCATGAACGCTGCTTCTTAGTAGAAGGATATACTGACGTAATCTCTATGCACCAAAGCGGCATAGAAAATGTGGTGGCTTCGTCTGGTACTTCACTTACGGAGGGACAAATCCGTCTGTTACACCGATTTACGAATAATATAACGGTGCTTTATGACGGTGACGCGGCTGGTATTAAAGCCAGTTTGCGAGGCATTGATATGTTGTTGGCAGAGGGATTGAACATAAAAGTGCTGCTACTGCCCGACGGTGATGATCCTGATAGCTTTGCACGTAAACACAAGGCTGAGGAGTTTCAGAAATACATTGATACGCATCAGGTGGACTTTATCAAGTTTAAGATAGACTTGTTGATGAGCAATGCACAGAGCGACCCCTTGAAACGTGCTGAATTGGTGACAAACGTGGTGAAGAGCATTTCGGTTATCCCCAATGAAGTGGTGCGCCAAATGTACATTCACGAATGTGCCACCAGTCTGAGCGTTAGCGAAGAACTTATTGTTAATGAAATAAATAAGCAACACCGTGCGAAGCTGCAGGCTGAACGTAAAAAAAACGAAGGCAATGCTACAGACGACGCACAAGCTGCCGACGAGGCTGCGGCAATGGCTGCTGATGAAGAGCGCATGCAGCAACTCATGTCGGGCGAAACGGAGTTAGCCGAGGAACGTATGTTGGTGGCCCTTATCGTACGTTATGGCGATATGCCTATGGACGTTGTTGACGCGGCAGAGGACGTGGCTGAAGCAGATGCAGAAAAGGCAGCGAACCAAACGGAGGTGAGCAATGCGGCTTTGCAACAGATAAGCGTGGCGCACTACATTGACACTGACCTACAAGCGGACGGACTCACGCTACACAATGCAGTCTATAAGCAAGTGCTCAGTGAGGCATTGGCCCACGTAGACGAACAAGGGTGGAAGGCACTCCCCTACTTTTTGAATCACCCTGACCCTCGCATTAGTAAACTGGCGGCTGATGTGGGACAAGATGACTTTGTGTTGAGCAGTAAGCAGCGCGACCTCTACATTGAGGAACAATATAGGCTTGACAATGTTGTGCCTCGCATCTTACACGACTATAAGCACGCAATCGTAAAGGATCAACTCAAGCACTTGCTGACAGAACTGCGTAACCCTCAACTCATGAATGCCCCCGAGAAGGCTAAACAGCTGATGCGACAGTATATGGAAATAAGCCAGATAGAACGCGAACTAGCCAAACTCTTAGGCGACCGCGTTGTACTGAAATAACGATTTGAGCTGATTAATGCATAAAAACCTGGCAAATGTGCGCATTTTATAATTAAATTACACATAAATTAAAGTTTTTGTGTACCTTTGCCCAAAAATTATAATATAGAAGAGCAAAAGGAGATAAAGTAATAAGATCCCCCACCCCTTTTAGCCTCTTTACATTCAAAGTAAAACAAATGGGAATTTTACAAGACAGATTAGCGAAGTACACACTTCCGCAAGAATATAAGGCCAAAGGTGTGTATCCTTATTTTCGTGCCATTGAGGGCAAACAAGGAACCGAAGTAGAAATGGGTGGTCACCACGTATTAATGTTTGGTTCGAATGCCTATACGGGTCTGCCAGGCGATGAACGCATTATTAAGGCTGGCATCAAGGCTATGGAGCAATACGGCTCAGGTTGTGCTGGTTCACGTTTTTTGAATGGTACGCTTGACCTCCACCTGCAATTAGAGAAGGAATTAGCTGAGTTTGTAGGCAAGGACGATGCACTTTGCTTCTCAACTGGCTTTACAGTAAACTCTGGTGTAATTCCTGCTTTGTTAGGTCGTGAAGACTACTTAATCTGTGACGATCGTGACCACGCTTCAATCGTTGACGGTTGTCGTCTGTCGTTTGCTCAACGCTTAAAGTATAAGCACAACGATATGGCTGACTTAGAACGCAAGTTGCAAAAGTGTGCTCCTGAGGCTGTGAAATTGATTGTAGTAGACGGTGTGTTCTCTATGGAAGGCGATTTGGCTAACTTGCCTGAGATAGTTAAGTTGAAGCACAAGTATAACGCAACAATCATGGTGGACGAGGCTCATGGCTTGGGTGTATTCGGTCGACAAGGACGCGGTGTGTGTGACTACTTTGGCTTGACTGATGAGGTAGACCTTATCATGGGTACTTTCAGTAAGTCGTTGGCTTCAATCGGTGGCTTTATAGCAGCTGACGAGAGCATCATCAATTGGTTGCGCCATAATGCTCGTACCTACATCTTCTCAGCATCAAATACGCCTGCTGCAACGGCTTGTGCCTTAGAGGCTTTGCACATCATTCAGAACGAGCCTGAACGCATTGAAGCTTTGTGGGACGTTACGCGCTATGCATTAAAACGTTTTCGCGAGGAAGGCTTTGAAATTGGTGATACGGAATCACCGATCATTCCCCTTTACGTACGTGATACAGAGAAGACTTTCATTGCTACGGCACGTGCTTTTGACGAAGGTGTGTTCATCAACCCCGTAATCCCACCTGCCTGTGCTCCTCATGATACATTGGTACGTGTAGCATTGATGGCTACTCACACGAAGGAACAGGTAGATCGCGCGGTAGCAGCATTAGCTAAGGTGTTCCGCGAATTGGATATTATCAAGTAAGTTTATTGATAAGTAGACAAATTTCAATATGTTGACGGGTAAGTTAGTCCCAAACCGTATTGAAAAATAAAAAATGAGGAAAAGTTCTATTTTAGAGCTTTTCCTCATTTTTTATTTTTCAATATGGTTTGGATGGAATAATTACGGTTTTATGTTATGAAAGTCAGAACTTGTAGGTGATTGGAACATTTGTAAGTGAAATGTCGGTAGAAGAGCAATTATACTTTCTATTCGGCTGGCAGCAACCTCTTCGTAGTCAACGAAATTGGTGTTGTTAGTATACAACCAAATCTCGAGTGGTAAGCCGTTCGGTGTGGGGTTAAGTTGTCGTACTAGTATCCATTGATCTTGTACGATATCTTTGTCCTTTTTAAATAGTTCGCTAAGGTGGTGTCTATATAATGTAAGGTTGATGTTGGTGTTATTTGTTATGTCTTTCTGAGAAAGCAATTTTTCAGCTATAAGCGCTTCGATTTCAGAGAGCGAGAGGCTTCTTATGCTTTGTACATCAATATATAGAGTACGTTTAATGCGACGTGCTCCTGTGGTGACCATAGCATTCCAATTTTGGAAAGTATCGCTAACGAGCGTATAGGGCGGAATGGTAGAAATGGTATTGTCAAAATTCCTCACTTTAACCGTAGTAAGCGATATTTCCTCAACTTTGCCATCAATGTCAAGTTTTTTAATGGTAATCCAATCGCCAACTTTAAGCATCTTGTTCAGCGAGAGTTGTATGCCCGCCACCAATCCCAAGATTGAATCTTTAAAAATCAACATTAACACTGTGGCTGCAGCACCTAAGCCTGCAATGACGCGTATGGGATTGTAGCCGAATAGCAGCGAAATGGAGACGATAGCTCCTAAACATATGATGATTAAGCGAATGAATTGTAATATACCTGTTAGGTGATACTCCTCGTATTTTTTAGCAAGTGCAACGGATAGGTTTTTTAGAAATGATGTAACAAGTAGCGTCGCACAGATCGTTATGTAAACTTGTAAAGAGTGAGAGATGATAACGTAAGTGATAGAAGTCGTGATGTTGTCATAACATAAAGGCAATAAGATGTACACTAATATGCAGGGAAATAGTTGACTTGTAGCGCTTAATACGGGGCGATTGACTAGATAATCGTCCCATTTCGTTTCTGTTTTCTCAACCATTTGAAGTATGACGGGCATGGCGTATTTTCTGAAAGTCCACGCAATGAAATAGCACAGTAAAAGGAGTAGCGCAATTACTATAATTTGTGCGAGACGGACGCTATTAGCTGCTGAAATGTTACACTCAATGAGTAATGTCTCGAGTAAATGTCTTGCAAGATTGATCATTGTAGTATAGGAACAAGAAACCCCTCCGCTTATCGTTGCTTTGAATGATTAGTGGAGGGGATGCTATTTTTTTGTATGGTGTAAAGATGTCAAATGTACTATAGTAGTTAAATAGGACTTGACTTCTTATACGTGAATTTTAGTTGGCAGAGGTAAACTCATCAAGGAAGCGTACATCGTTCTCAGAGAAGAGGCGGAGGTCCTTTATTTGATATTTAAGGTTGGTAATACGTTCAACACCCATACCAAATGCATAACCTTTGTAAACTTTGCTATCAATGCCATTCGCTTCGAGCACATTGGGGTCAACCATGCCACAGCCTAAGATTTCTACCCAACCTGTTTGCTTGCAGAAGGCACAACCCTTGCCGCCACAGATGTTGCAAGAAATGTCCATTTCTGCACTTGGTTCTGTAAATGGGAAGTATGAGGGGCGCAAACGGATTTTTGTATCGGGACCAAACATTTCACGTGCAAAGGTAAGCAATACTTGCTTAAGGTCGGTAAAACTGACGTCTTTGTCGATGTAAAGTCCTTCGACCTGATGGAAGAAGCAGTGTGCACGGGCAGAGATGGCTTCATTACGATAAACGCGACCAGGGCACAATACGCGAATAGGCGGCTTAGAGTTTTCCATTACGCGGCTTTGTACTGAACTTGTGTGCGTACGAAGTACAATGTCGGGGTGTTGCTCTACGAAAAAGGTATCTTGCATATCGCGAGCGGGGTGATCCTCGGGGAAGTTAAGTGAAGAGAAAACATGCCAATCGTCTTCCACCTCGGGACCATCAGCAATAGAGAAGCCTAAACGTGAAAATATATCAATGATTTCATTCTTAACAATAGACAAAGGATGACGTGTGCCTAATGTAATAGGGTAAGGCGTACGTGTAAGGTCTAAGTCAGAATGGTCGTCTTCTTTTGTAGCAAGGCTTTGACGTAATTCGGTAAGTTTGTCTTGTAATGCAGATTTTAGCTCATTGAGCTTCATACCAATTTCGCGTTTTTGCTCTGGAGCAACGTTACGAAATTCACCCATAAGGTCGTTTACTACACCTTTTTTACTAAGGTATTTAATGCGGAGCGCTTCAAGCGCTTTCTCGTCTGTGGCTTGTAAGCCTCCAACCTCGCTTAATAAAGCTTGTATTTTATCTATTAACATCGCGTTATTGCTTATTTTTAATGCAAAGATAAATATTTCTTCTTAAATATGTACGTCTTACACAGAAAAGGCTTACTTTTGCCACTCAAAATAAAGGTATTTATGATGAAAAAGTTCTTTTATATGCTTGTGTGTGTGCTGCTTTTTGCTTCATGTACAAGCGGGAAACCAAAAGAAGAGGCTGCTGGAAAGAGTGATAGTTTAGCTTCGGCGTTAGATACGTGTACTGCTGATAGCGTTCCTAATCCGCCTAAGGCTGCAGACGGTTTGTTTGATGATTTTATATACTCTTTTATGTGTAACAAGCGTTTCCAATATGAACGGATTATATTTCCATTAAAAAATGTGGTTGATGGTGTTAATCAGCCTATAGCCTGTCTCTTATACACATCTGACGCT
>ERZ1027282.233-NODE-233-length-11336-cov-6.200603_pt1 | contig 11336 bp, 3 predicted proteins | sample MGYA00519241_ERZ1027282 | MGnify/ENA primary metagenome ERZ1027282 (study PRJEB26926, sample SAMN06165075) | human gut metagenome | biome: ENVO:00009003; feature: ENVO:2100002; material: ENVO:00002003 | host: Homo sapiens | place: USA | collected 2012 ...
AGTGCAAGGCGAGCGCAATGCAAAATGAAAGTCAAAAAACTTTCATTTTCATTGCCGAGCCGCAGAGTTAAGATAAACTACAATTTGTCGAAAAGACATCAATGAACATTAAGGCGCGCTTCGCTCTTTTTTTTAACATTAATGCTTCATTAATCGACCATTAATCTTTCCATTAATCTTGTTCTATAGTCTACCATTGAACAAATTCTATTCCTATGTCTTTAATGGAAAGATTAATGTATAATCCGCAAAACGAAACGTTTTGCCATTCCAGAACGAGCCGTCTATTTTCTTAAAACGAAGCGTACCGCTGGGGGTACTCCCCCACCCCAAAATATTTTCGACCGGCTTACGCCGGTATTCACATAAATGCAAGAACGGAGTCCGGACACCATCCGAACCCCGTTCTTTTCGTTTTGTCGCTTCGCTCCCGCTTTTCGCGCTTCGCGTTACGCAGCCTCGCTCAACGCCTTATACGCAGCCACGCTTTGCGCCCTCACGAGTTTGCCGCGGAAGGCCAGGCGCGAGCCGACATACGCATGCGCATACGAGGCATCGTGACCCGCATTCGCATGCGAGACACCGCCACTCGCGAACGCATAGCTGTACCCGCGATAGACCACACGGCCCGTGGCTGTGCTTATCCAATAATAGTCCGAATAGTATGTACTCGACGAACCCTGCATAGCCCCGGCTGGTACAATAGCCATCAGCTTTCCATGAGCCACAGCCGTTATCCAGCCACTTGAAGTAGAACCCTTTATCATGATCGTGCTGCCGTCGGGCATCCAAATGCGCCACTTGCCCTCATTGCCGCTCGTGTTCGGCAAGTCAACACCGTCCATCATCTCATACTTGTGTCCGTAGATGTCCTCATAGCCCAGGCAGCAGATATTGTTCACCTGCGTCACCTTTGCAGCACCATACTCGTCCTTGTCTATATACCAGGCATATTGGTGCACTCTGTTCTCGTCCACCAGACTGTTTGTCACATTCTGGTTGATTGCCTTTGCGCCCTCATAGCCTATAGTGTCCTGCATGCCTCTCGACATCGTGCCGCCAGTCGTGCGCATATTCGTATGCGAGCCGGCGCCACACTGCTCCTGCATGTTTCTCCTGCCATACTTCGCGTATGCAAGGTTCGCAATGCGGAAGTGCATCAGAGCGTCAATCTGCTGCATACCTCGCTGCACGCTGTAATAATGGAAGTCCGTCCATGTCATGCTTGCTGTGGTACTGCCGCCGGTTATGCAGGCACGCAACTTGCTGCCCACTACAGAACTGCCCACTACAGCGCACAGATGCTCCTCGTTGGCAAACCATTCTGGCTCCATATCCTCTATCTTGCTGCTGTTGGACAGCACCACCTTGTCAAACTCGGCTGTGTTCAATATAGAGAAATACAAAGTCTTGGCTCCCTCCGGCACATCGCTGATAAGATACATACCAGCCTCAAATCTGTTTCCCAGCGTTGGCACCACGACGCTCTTCACCACATTGCCGTTCACGTCGGCAAATGCACTGCCCACAAGGTTCGTGCCTGGCACACTCGGCCAGCGAACACGCTTGTGCTTCGACACATCCACCACGCACACCGAATAAGAGCTGTCCGTACTCATGGCATTTGTTATGGTGTCCCTGCCACTCATCACTTTCCTGCCTTTAGTGTAACCGCCCTGCACCGCCTTGATGTCATCAAGCGTCAATACGTCCACATTCGGCACAGCCGGCATGTGATCCTTGTCCTTCGAGCTGTAGCAACTGTAGTTCTTGCTGTTCAAGAAGTCATTGATACCCTTGCTCCAGAAGAAAGGCTCGTGCATCATCAGGTCACCCTCGCTGCCGTCAAGTTTGGCAGGGGTTCCGTCGGCATACTTGGTGCTGTCCTTATCGTCAAGTTCCAAGTAAGTCATCTCGCCGTCCAGATTGTTCACCACGGTATCGACATTCGCCATGTTCACGTTCCTCGTGGTCGCCTTCTTTGTCACCTTCGCAAGCACTCTGTGGCGGTTCTTCAGTATAGCAGCCACATGGCCGCTTGGCTTGTAGTCGTTGCCGTACTTGTAGCCCGTGCCGTTATCCAAGTTCGAGAGATTTGCATCGTCTGCCACGCTCTCGTCGCTCTCCAGCATTGTATATTCAGGCTGCTCGATGTTCAACTCCGGGTAGTGCTCGATGTATGCAGCATAGGTCTCATCATCAACGTAACGGGTCAGCCGGTATGTGCCTACCAGTCGGCAGCTCTCCACATTTCCGCCATTCTCGTCCACACCGCCCGTCTGCATCAGTGAGGCCAGCAGGCTGCCGTCGCCTTCCATGTCGATGCCGGTCACACGCAGATACTTCACGTTTCCGCACCTTGCGTGCAGCGTCTGCCAGTCCACACCCGGACAATTGTCAACCACAAGCCTGTTGATGTTGCTTGTGCCCTCAAGCGTCAGACCGCTGGTCGTCAGTTTGCTCAGGTAGCGTAGTTCCAGTGTCTGCAACGTTGCCGGGAGTGTTACGCTCGTCAGCGGAGCACCCTGTGCGAAGTTCACGCCGGTCAGGGCTGTCTTGCCTGCCTTCAGTGTCTCCAGCTTCGTGTTGTTGCTCAAGTCTATGCCAGTGAAGCTGCCTGACTTCAAGCCGGTCATATTCAGAGTACGCAAGTTTCGGCAACCGTTCACCAGCAATGCGTTCAGCGTTGTCTGTGTCTGGCCGCAGCTCACGTCAAGCGTCCGCAGGGCGGAGCAGTTGTTCAAGTTCAGAGTCTGGAGTATGGCATGGCTAACGTCCGTCAGGTCAAGCCCCATGATGCGGCTCGCACCGTAGATGTATTGCGGGTCATTCACGATGAGGTCCGTGTCAAGCGTCAGTTCCACCTGACTTCCCGTGTCCTCAGCAAGCACTGCGCTTTCGTGCGGAGTACCGCTCGTGTAGCCGTACCCGAAGAAATACCGCTCGCTCGCCGTGATTCTTATCTTCCGGTTGTCACTTCCGAACTTATAGCCGAAGTAGGCTGCGAAACTGTCCTTTCTGTATGTTCCGCACACATACTGGCTGTCCAGCAATGCAAAGCGGTTCTGGATGGTATAGGTGCGGTGCGCATATCGGCTGCCCTGGAGTGCATAGAGATAGTCATAGTGACTCGTAGTGCCGTCTGCCGTCGTCACACCCTCCGTCAGCGGTTTGATGTACTTGTAGATGCCGTCCTTGTTGTAAATGCGCTCACACCAGTTGCCCATCATCTCCTCATTGAACACCTTCAGCACATACTCCAGCGACATCGTGCTTCGCAGCTTGTCTGCCACCTCCCTCAGTTTGTCCGGGCAACCTCTCACAAGTTCCCACAGCACGGAGTCGTGTCCTGCAAACGCATACGAGCCGATGCTCTCGTCCATCGTCTCCCACGTTATCGTGTAGTCGTATTTCAGAACCGAGTCGTTGCGCTCACCGAACACCGTGTCCATGTCGTATGGGATGAAATACCATATCTTGCCGTCCCACGTCACGAGCATCATGTTCTTCGCGCGGTTGTCCACAGCCATGAAGTAGTCCGTTATCAGATACCATGCAAATGGCGAGTCGTTGCCGAAGTATTCCGCATATTCGTTCAGGAATTTCGTCGGGTTGCCCTTGCACGAGTATATCCACTCCCAAAGGCGCTTCACTGCCGCCTTGTCGTCCTCATGCGCCGTCGCCCATGTGTCGTCGGCCTTGAAGCGGAACTCCAGAGCATCGTCAAACGTGTCCATGTTGCTCGTACCGAACAGACATAATGTCTCCGAGTTGTTCAGGAACTCCAGGCAGATACACTTGTTGCGCTCGCCCTTCAGTGCAGCCTCGTCATTGAAGCCCTCGATACCCTCAAAGCCGTAGATGATGCCGCTGCCGCTCTTCTCGTTGTTGAAGTTGTATTTGCCGAGATACACGTTCTCACCCGTGCCGTTGTTGTCGTAGAACAAATCTATCGGGAAACCGTCCACGCCGATTCTCACATCATAGTTGCCCTTGTAGGCCATTTGTGGCGGAGTCAGCCAGCCGCATCTCTTCCAGATGTCGTTCACCACTCTCACCGCACCCGTATTATGCGTAGATGAAGAATCCGAGAAGTCCGCCTTCAGACAGAATATGTCTATCGGTCTTGCACCTGGTTTGAACGAATATTTGAAGTCCGCTACCTCCACACCGTTCACATACAGCTTCGTGCCGTACTTCGTCGAGCGGCTGAAGTAGATGCGGTAGTTCTTTCTCGGGTAGGTCGTCGATGAGGTGCCTTGTATTCTCAGTCCGCACTGGTAGATGATGAAGTCATACTCCTTACCGTAGGCAGAGTAGAAGTAGATGTCCACCGGAACCTCAAACTTCTTGTTGTTCGTCTGGTTCACCAGGTTCACGTCGCCCACGATGCGCATCACGCTCTTGCCCATCGCACGCAGTTTGTCTATATCGACATCAGTGCCCTCGTCGTCCATCACCTGGTTCTTCTCGAACAGCACCACCATCTCGTCGCTTGTCGGACGGTCCACCATGTAGTTCGCCAGTTCCTCATCATCGCCCAAGGCACGGTTATACACGCGCAGGTTCCGCACCTCCACATCCGCGCTCTCGCTCGTGATCCTGATGTTCGTCGGTTCTGCCTGGAGCAGCGAATCCGTCGAGGCATACTGCTTCGCACCGCATAGGATGCCGTTCACATACAGCATCATCAGTCGGTTACCCTTCTTCTCCTGCACCACGAAGGCTATCTTCAGTGTCATACCGCTCGCGAACTTCGTGCCCACTTCCGAGCCTGCGCCCGTCCGCATCAACGCCTCCTGCGTGGTCAGTCTGAAACCGACATTGCCGGCCATACAGTCCACCACCGTGCCCTTGCGGTCGGTCACATTGGTGCAGGTCAGTTCCATCTCGTAGGTCGCACCAGTGGTCGTAGCATCGTTGCCGAATGGTTTGCAGCCTATCTCGATGTTCGCGCCGTTCGTCAGTTTCAGCGCGTCACCCGTCCAGCCGTTGCTCTGCCAGTCAAAGCCTTCAAACACCGTTTGAACGTCGTTATAACGCCATTCAGCAGGCTCGCTCTCGGCATTGCTTCTGCCGGCTGCCGTCAGTTTCAGCACAAGTCCGGCAGTCGCCTCGCTCAGGTCAATGCCACTCTCCGTCACCTTCACGTTCAGCTTGTATTCCGTAGTGCTGCACTTCAGCACCATGGCCACATCGCCCTGCTCCAGGAAACGGTTTGTATATACCTGCGTCGTCCTCGGTACGCTCACCGTCTGCGTCCGTATGCCGTCTCTCCACACACCCACCGTCGCCGGGGTCGTTGTCGGATCATACGCCACAAAGTCAAATCTCACCTGCTCATACTGGCCGGTTTCAATAGTCGGGGTCAGATGGTCGTCCGCAAAAATGCGTCCGTCACCGAAGGTCAGCTTCGTGCCGATATACGGGGCGTTCTGTCCGGCCTTCAGAATGTCAAAGTAGATGCTCTCACTCTTCAGCGTCAGCTCCGCGCTCGCCTCCATCTCGGCGACGATCTGCACCGTGTGCCGGCCGATGCTCACTCCCGACATCGACAAGGAGAAACTGCCGTTCGTCGTGCCGCTTCTTTTCACCGTCTGCGAGTCCCACTGGTGTCCGTCCAGATACAGCGTCACGGTTTTGTCGCCGCTTCCGCTCACCGCAAAGGGGATGCTCACCGCCTCGCTCACGCCGTAGCCGCCCTTGGCGACACACTCGGCTATGTTGAAGCTGCTGCTCAGCGCAAGGGTCACAGCCTTCACGCTCACATAGCTCTGCCTCGTCTGTGTCTTGCCGGTGGTCGGGTCGGTTGTAGTAGCCCTCACATAGATGTCTGTCGTTCCGAGCAGCAGGTATTTCGTCAGATCCAGGGTATAGGTTCCCTTGCTCACATCATGCTGCGTGTCTGCATACATCACGGTCGCGCCCCTCTTCATCTCAATGCTGACTGTTGCCTTCTGGCCCGTGGATGTGCCTTTCTCGTCACCGCTGCTGTACTGGTGGTCATACGTCCATGTCAGCATCGCGCTGTCACCTTCCTTGATGATGGTCTTGCTGACGGCTGCATCCAGCACGATTTTCGTGGTCGAAGCGTCACCGCCTCCACCGCCGCTTCCTGCCGGAATGTCCGCAGACGCTATCTCCGCACCGCTCTTGTTGGTCAGTGCCAGGCGCACGCTGCTGCCGTCGTCACTCAGTTCGGCGTTCATGCCCAAGACGGTGCTCGCCTCTATCTCCATCAGCTTCGCCGCCACCGCAGCGTTCTGCACCGGGTTCGTCGAACTTACGTTCAGGCTCTCGTCCACCTCAGTCTCGCTGATGGTGATGGCGACGTTGCCGTCCTCGCCAGGCTCCAGCTTCTTGCCGTTCAGCGTCACGCTCTTCACCGTGCCGTCACCGCCAAAGTCCTCCCAACTCGCCGCCTGCTCCCAGCTCTCTATGTTCGTTCCTTTGAACTGCTTGGTTTCCCATTTGCCCTGTGCCGTCTCGTAGGTAATACAGCGTCCCTTCGCACGTTTCTTCTCCTCCACGGCTGCTATGGCGGTCTCAAGCGTATAGTATCCGCTCTCCAGTGGAACCTGCTCCGTCACGTTATAGGTGTTGCCACCGCCGCTTCCGCTTATCTCCACCAGGTTATCTTCCTCGTCGCTCCACACATACACCACGCCACCGCACACATACGCCTTGTCCTTCAGTACTTCCGTGCGCACATCGTTCATGTACATATCTGCGCCAGGCCAGTTATTGCAGTATATGTTACCATTCTTCCCGCAGAAGGATTTGTTCACCGTGTCATAGTACACACCGTCTATCTGGGGGTATGATACAAGTCGTATCTCCACGCCTTCCACCAGCCCGTCAAACCGCGCTGTCGCGCCGTTCCTTGCAGCCAGTGCCGTGTCCTTGTACTCCGCTTCCACGCTTTCTGCCTTTGCCACAGCAGCGTTGGTCTTCTGGGCGGCATCCGTGGCCTTGCTTGCCGCATCATTGGCAGTTTGGGCCGCAGACTCCGCTGTTGCTGTTGCCGTATCTGCTTTCTTTGCCGATGCGTCAGCCACAGCAGCAGAAGCCTTGGCGACAGCTGCTGCATCCTCCGCAGGTTTCGACAGCAGTTTCAACGGGGCGCTCACCACCGTCTCGCCTCTCATGGCAGGGAGGCTCACCACACCGTCCAGCGTGCTCACAGCTTCCAGCTCGTCCACACTCTGGCTGTCAGTCTTTATCTGGTTCACCACATTCTGGACCAGTTCCTTTTTCTCTTCTTCTGTCATATCATTCAATGTTTTGTTTTACTCTATTATCGATTTTACAAAATAACTCACACCAGTACCCGACTTCACTTTTTGAAAATCCGTAGTATTAAGAATAGTCCAGGAACAATACTCTGTTCCCGGCTTGATAAACGCTTTCATTCTAAGCCGGCAACACCCACCTTCAAGTTGAACATGGGTAAGTTTCTGGTTTCGGTAAAAAATATGGGGCTGTGTATCATCGCGAATATCCACATTGATAGGTAATGTGATAATTGTATATGTATCACACACATTGATAATATCGCATTCTACACCATCTATTTCCGTGTATATCGGCAATACAACACCAACGGTCGCACGGTCGGCGGAGGATATCATAATATTCATGCCCGTATTGACACCTGGCCAAAGCGTGGAAGATGCGCTCATGATTTTATATGGCGCACCTATTGCCCCGATAAAGCGACCACTGGTAGCATTCACCTCGCCACTGAAAGTTCCGCTGGTAGCATTCACCTCACCACTTATCTTGGCTCCCTTACATTCTATAGAACCATCCTTTTTCACCTTGAAGTAGCCGTTGGCCGTCACCAGTCCCTCCAGCTTGATATTGTCTGCCGTCAGCTTAATGACGGTTCTCTTATTCCCCTCGACATCCGTTTCCTCTACGCCCACACCTATCAGAGCCAGTTTGCCGTTTGCATCCTTAATATAGATACCCGTACCTTCAGGTTGTATCATCAGCCCCGTCTCTTGTAGAGCCCGCTCGTCCTTGTCATACACGGCTGCCGATATTTTCACCAGTCGCTCAGACTGCTCGAACAGCGTTTTGTACTTATAAGTCAGCGCCTCTATCTTGTCCGTGCTCAACACCAACATATAAAGGTAGATGTCGCCGTCAAACGCCAGCTTGAAGTCGCCCGTGCCGTTCCACAGTCCGCTGCAGGTGTATTGCACATAGCCGCCGGTAGCAGCGATTTCCTCGCTCACCTCCATACTGTTGAAGTCCGCAAACCCCGTCTTGTCAACATTCTCAAAACCTATCTTCAGCGTGCCGGACTTTGCGCAGCGATAAAAGAAACTCAGATACACTGGCAAGGCTTCCTTCTTCCCCTCGCCGTTTGTCGGAAAGGTCGGCACAAAGCGTAGATTCTCATGCTTCTGTCGGATATACTTGTTGCGTATCCGCACCACCTTGCGGCCCATGTCTGTCACCACGCTCGCACCGTCACCCTTCTTCGATAGTGCTGCGCCGTTGGCCCATATCCACCTGTTGCCGACGAGAAAGAACACCGTCTCATTCTCCGAGTTCCACTTCTCCAGTCCCGACGCAAACGTCGGGTTGTTCAGATAGCCCTTCTCGCTTAGGAAATCGTTCCTCACGCTGTCAATCGCGCTCTGCACTTTGCCCTCGGTTATCTCAAAACGAGTCTTCACGTCCTCACCAGTCTCCAGCACGAAGGTTCCCTTCATATAGGCGTTGTCTGCATACAGGCCGTTGCCCCGTGGTTGGCGGTCTGCCGGAAACTTGTCATCCTTGATGCCATCAAGGTTGCCAAGTCTCGCACGCAGACAATTGGCAAAGGTTTTGTCATTCACGCCGTCCATCACATCCACTCTCGGCTGACCGTCCTCGGTGGCCGATATGAGCACCATATTCTGGCGGTCGGTGTTTGCCGTGTTGCCCATCAGCACGCACTCGTCGCCCTCCTTCGGTTCCACGCCCTCAAACTCCTCCTTCGCCACCACGATACCGGCCTCCGTAACATCGGTCACTTCCACCCAGTAGCTCCGCATGTCCTTGCCCGTGAATGTCTGGCAACGCACCAGGTCGTGCTGTACAAACATATTCTCTTGCTCGAAGGTGATAAGATAGTGCTCGCCCGATTCATCCACGGTCTTGATGCGTCCGTTGGCCGCGCTCACACATATCTGACCACCCACACTCCTCACCTTCTCGATGAGCAGCTCCATCACGGCCATCGTCTGCCTCACCGTCAGTTTGTCCACCGTCAGATAGGTACGCCCATCCTCACCTTTCCACAACTGGAACCCTGCACCAAGCATCCCGTCAACGAACTGTCCAGCGCTCCTTATGCTGTCCGAGGTCACGGAGTCAAAGGTCACACCATCAGTCTTTCTCACTGGCTGATTCAGATAATCATCAAACTCATGGTAATCCCACTTGTCTGCATTGTCTGCTTCCTTGGCGTGGTCCGCCTCCAGTGCATGTTTCGACTCATCTGCGTTCACAGCATGGTCTGCCTCCTTCGAGTGATCAGCTTCTATCGCATGGTTGCTGTCCTTGGCATGGATAGCCTCCTTCGCCAGTTCTGCGATGTCAGCCTTGGCCGCATGCGCAGCCTCCTTCACTGCCATGCCACCGTAAGCGGTGCCACTCGTCCGCAATGCCGACGTACTGCCCTCGTTCTTTGGTTTCTTTATTACCTTGATGTCTATCATTGCTCGATCTCCTTAAGTGTCATTTCTGCATATCCTTCCTCGAGGTTGCGACTGATGCCCTGCACGAAGAAGGTTTTATCCATCATGGGATGGCGATAGTGAGCGAACAAACTCACGATGCCACCATCTGTATCCGTCAACTTCTGCGTCATAATAACCCTTGGTGCATGCCACTCTTTGTAATAGTAGTCCACATACAACTGCTCAGGCTTAGCGCTCATACCCCTCGAATAGTCATATACCGCCAACAGTCCCTCTCCTGTCAGCGTGTTCAATGGGGTGCTCATCTTCACGCTGTCCGTCACGTCCAAAGCCTGACACTCCGCTGCTGTCAGTGCTGAGTTTATCTTCATTTCGATGTCATCCTTCACGTTCACAAAACTCTCCTTTGTGTCGCTCATGTAAACGAGGTCGTTATCACCAGTGTTGTTCACCAGTCCGTTGTCACTATATATCTTCACTTCAAACTGCTCCACCATGATGCTGCTCACGTGTGCCAGCAGTGGTATCGTTGTACTGTTCCATTTCGTGTGTCTGAACCACGTCTTGTGCCGTCTCGTCACCACGTCCCACAATGCGTTCACTGGTCCCAGGATCATAAACTTAACCCTACCGCTCACTTTATCTGCCTTCTTGATTGGTATCGCTATGCCCTCTGCATCGATGCCGAGCTCATAGTTCACGTTGTTTTGCAAATCGAACTTGGTACCAACTATCTTGTCACCGATTTTCGGGTCAAAACCTATCGTAAAACACTGCTGGTAGTATTCGTCCTCACTGGAACACTCCTCCAGCGTTTTGTACTTCCGCCACTCGAAGTCCGTCACCTGTCCTTCTGTGCCTTTTTCCACAACACACTTATCCCCTATTATCAGCATACAAGCCAGCACACCCACCTTTGATATATGGTCGCTGCCGTCTCCAATGGCACTATACTTGAACTCATACAACTGAGGGCCAGTATCCGTGAACGGAACAAAGCCGTGCGCCGTTTCCATATCCCATGCCACTGTCTCATTAGGCAATGCTGCCTTCCACCACTGCTGCGTGTAGTATCGCCCGTCACCATTGTTTCGGCTCGGCACCGTCATGCCTGACCATTTACCAATTCCGGTAAATAGATTTCCCCATTTTCCACCATCATAGTTGTATATTGCTTTATAGGTGTCCGTCAATGCCATCACAGGGTTCAGCACCAGTTTTCCGCTCAACACGATGTAGTTCGTCGTGCCCTCATCTGTAGGCGAAAAGACACCACCAGTCATGCTACCGTTATACACTGCCCTCGGTATGCCTGCCTTTAGCGAGTTGGTATTAGGATAGGTAGTTGCCTCCTTGTCGTCACAGTTGCCGTTCACACTCACTACCAGGTAGTTCGTCATTTCCACTTTCGATGTCGGGGAGTTGTCCTTTCCGTCCGTTTTCTTCTCCACCTTGCCAAGTGCCATGATGGCAGCACCCTGGTTCTTCGCCAACCAGTTCGGCAGTATATGTTGGTTTCGCCCCTCACTACAGTATTCCTCCATCAGGTTACCGCTCCCGCTCTTTGGGAACAGCCACTGACTGTTGTTCATCATCTGCACATACCCTGTCTCTTATACACATCTGACGCTGCCGACG
>ERZ1027282.234-NODE-234-length-11336-cov-4.914813_pt1 | contig 11336 bp, 8 predicted proteins | sample MGYA00519241_ERZ1027282 | MGnify/ENA primary metagenome ERZ1027282 (study PRJEB26926, sample SAMN06165075) | human gut metagenome | biome: ENVO:00009003; feature: ENVO:2100002; material: ENVO:00002003 | host: Homo sapiens | place: USA | collected 2012 ...
CGAGATCCTGAGATGTCTCGTGGGCTCGGAGATGTGTATAAGAGACAGTTATCTGTCAGCGGATTCGTTAGCTTTGATTGGCCATCCCGGATTCTGGTAAATGGGGGAGGTGCTGGTGGTTTCACCGTCTGAAGCTGTAATCAGGAAATGACTTTCGGCTATCGGGCTGAGGTAGTGTGCCTGGCAGAAATTCAATCCATTGTAGTACAGTCCGGTAGACGCTACTTGGTAGGGGCGTACATATTCGCTTAATTCCGGTGATGAGATGGTGTTTTCTTTATCGCTTTTACCGTAAATTAGTTTGTCGGTCAGTCCTGCTGTTTCATAGTCTTTAATCATGGGACCCCACAGCTTGATTCCTTCTATCTGGAAACCATTCAGCTGGTCCATGGCACGCCAACGGATCAAATCGTTGTAACGGTAGCCTTCTCCTATAAATTCATTGCGGCGTTCGCGGCGGATATTGAACAGTGTTTTGTCTATTAATTGTCCGGTGGAATAGGCTCCCCAATCATATAGTTTTTCTTGCCCCATGTCGGTAGCGGCAATGGTCTTGTTGTAATCGGGTTCAATACCGGCACGAGTACGCAAGGCACGCCAGTATTTGTCGGCTTTGTCATCCAGTTTATGGTTCTTTTCGTAGTAGGCTTCAATGTAAGTAATGTAGGCTTCTGCTGCCCGGAACATGATGGCGGCAGTCTGGTCTTTGTTCAGATCCTGGTCCTTCAAGTCGTGGGAGTAACCTTTACCCAGCAGGTATCCTGTGGCAGTAGAGTACTTCACGTCATCGGAATAGACCATCGGGGTAGTGGAGAAGTATTCGGGACTAGTAGTGTTGATGAATGTTTTTACTTCACCCGGAGCCTTCATGAAGAGGCGCCAACGGTCATCGCGGTCTATCTTGGTATCACCGATGTAGTCGTCGCCTTTGTAACCGCTACCTTCTGCATAGACGGGCAGACCGTTCTTCATGAGAAAGGAATGTTCCATCTGGTGTGTATAGCCACGGGCATACCCGTAGTAAATGTGATGGTTGTAGTCGGTACCTATGCTCAAGTCACGGTTGTAGGGACGGTACATCAGGACCTCGGGATATCCGTTCGGGTTCTGGGTAGCGAACATGTCATAGTAGTCGTTGGCGGCATCGGCAGCAGATTGCTGTATACTACCGTTGTTGGCGGTCAGTGCCACGGCATCTGCTACGGTCTGGGAGGCGTTGATAGCCTGGTCGAGGAAGAAGTTCACTTCCGCTTCGGGGCTTCCACTGGGGAATTGATATCCTTTATTATAATCTTTTTCAGCTCCTGGCCATCCCTTACCGTTTGGAACTAGTGCAGTCCCGGCATGGTATTTTTCCCAGGTTGCTTCGAACAAGGCTACACGGGCTTTTAGCACAAGTGCGGCATTTTTTGTAATGCGCGCTTTGCCTCCGTCAGGATTGTTGGTCAAATATTCGATTGCCTTGTCCAGGTCTTGCAGAATGAAGCGAGCTACTTCATTGCGTGGCTGTCGCTTGGAAGCTTCGACAAGTGCTTCTTTGTTATCGGGCAATACTTCTTTGATGATGGGGAAATCGCCCAATTTGCGTAAACGGTAGAAATATTGGTAGGCCCGTAGGAAATAGCCTTCACCAATGTAGTGCTTGATGTTGGTTGAGTTTCCTTTGATACTTCCGGTTTCCAGATTCTTCTCGGTAGATTGGATGAAATAATTCAACGTATAAATGTTGTTGAAGTTCCATTCGCCGCCACTTGCCGGAGTTTTCCATTCGCCAATTAGGTAACGGTTGCTGGAGTTGCGGGTGGTGGCGTTGTCCGTAGCCATTTCGTCATCTCCATATAAGCTGTTCAGTGAAGGGAAGTTATCCGTGTAATAACGGATAGTATAGGCAGCTAATTGACTCTCTTCCACCAGATAGTTTTCGGGAGCAACGTCAGAGGGAGGGGTGATATCCAAGAAATCATCACAACCGGTTCCGGTCATGAGCATGCATCCCAAAACGATTCCTTTTACGATATGTTTATACTTTAATGTTTTCATATTCTTGTTTTTGTTTTAGAAGTTAACACTTAATCCGAATGATATTGTCTTTGCCAGTGGATATACCGTACCGTTTGCTTGTTCGGTGCTTTGGTATCCGGCACCACATGTTTCCGGGTCCATGGTATCGCTGAGGCTGGTAATGGTCAATAGGTTTTCGCCGGAAACAAAGATGCGCAGATTCTGTAGCATAAGTTTGTTTATCCATACTTTGGGGAAAGTATAGCCAACCTGTATGTTTTTCAGACGCATGTAGGCTGCATTCTGCAGATAGCGGGTCTGGCTTTTGTTGTTTTTTGTATTAAAAATCGGTCGTGAGTAATAGGAATTCAGATTCTCTCCCAGTGGATTTTCGGATGTACGGAAGTAGTCAAGATGCTCTTTGAACGAGGTAGACCACCATTCACCGTCCGTTACACCCCAGAAAGTCATGTTTTTATCGCCCGGCCACCAGTCGCGCTTCAGTACGCCTTGCCAGAACATTTGTAAGTCCCATCCTTTGTAGGCAGCATCCAGGTTGATGCCCGTCATGAAACGGGGGGTACTGTTACCGATTTTTTTCATGTCACCCATATCATTGATGGTATAACTTCCGTTATTGATTTTACCATCCCCGTTGAGGTCGGCGTACATGATGTCTCCGGCCGCCCATTGGCTGCCTAACGCACTTTGTCCACCGTTGGGTAGTGAAGCGAGATGCTGCTGCATTTCTTCATCGGTCTTGGCAATGCCGATGGTTGTGTAACCGTAAATATTACCGATGAGTTCGCCTTCCACATATTTGGAAAGGGAACCGGTAGGGTTACCATAGCGTAGAATCTTGCTTTGCGAGTCGGAAAGACTTAGTTTGGCTCCATATTTGAAGTCACCGATTTGGTCACGCCACCCGATTTGAAGTTCCCAGCCATAGGTCTTCATATCGGTATTATTGGTAGGGGGAACATTGGTACCAAGTGCGGCGGGTAATTCAATGCCGGGTCCCATCATGTCTTCTGTTTTGCGTATGAAATAGTCGAAACAACCGGTCAGACGATTGTTGAGAGCAGCTACATCCAGACCGATATTGGTACTTTTGATCTTTTCCCAAGTCAGTGAAGAAGAAACCAGTTTCGGAGCTTCGGCAGTATTGGGCTTGGCATTGTTGATGAGCCAGTTACCATTGGATGCTTTTACATCCATTGTCTGATAAGTGGGATACCAGTTATAGATGTTGGCATTGGCCAGTGTGCCGTAAGATACTCTTAACTTTAAGGTAGAAATTTTTTCTGCCAGAGATTCGAAGAATGCTTCGCGGGCAATATTCCAGCCGAGTGAGAAGGAAGGAGTTAGAATCCAGCGGTTACCACGGCGGAAGCGGGAGGAGTAGGCTCGGCACTCAATGCCTTGCCGTCTTTCGACGGTAGGTTTTCAAGAGCCTGCCCCCGAACCGTGCTTACATGTCTCCATGTACACGGCTCTCCATTGGATTCACTCAACTTAGTGTTCATTGGTCTGAATTTTATAATTACAAGATTCGCAAACGGCTAATGTCTTACGGTTTTGTTTTATCAATTTTGCATTCCATGGCGTATCTCCTTTAAGTTGGCGAAGATTACGCACATGATGCATAGTGATATTACCGTTTGACCCACATAGCTCACAAACACCTTCTTTTAGCCTTTCCATAAGGCTAGGTTTCGGAATGTGCCATGTGTTGGGAATAATATCTACAAGACTATTCCTGTAAGCAGTTTTTCTTTTGAAGCCTCCATCATAGAATATTCTGTATTTGGTTGCACCTTTGGCATCTTTAAAGGGCACAATAAACTTCTTATCACGCAGAAATTTAAGTTTAGCTTGTACCATTGTCAGATTTAGCTTCTGGGCAATCGTTTTATACATACTGTATTCCATTATGTATCCGAATGAGTTCCCAATGTCGGAGATATTATTGGCAATGGCATAATAGTTATAGAATCCTCTTATTTCGGTATTATATTGAGCTACTATGTCTTCAACCTTCTTTCCAATCATAAAGGCACGTGGTTTGGGTTTCCAAACCGTCTTTTTCCGTTCTTGGGACATCCTTAAAGCATCATATTCCAAAAGCTTGTTTTTTGCTGTATCCATGTTTACATGCAGCATGACTGAACCTTTTCCGAAGCGTCTTATCACACCTTTTCTATCCTTATGCCTAAAGCTACAGTCACGGACAAATATTTCGTACCCTAAGAATTTAGCTTTATCGTGTGCATTTGTTATCAGGGTCTTTTCCTCTGAAAGTTCCAATCTTAGCTTTTCTGCCATGAATTTGGCAATGTCCGCCTTGATTGTAATGCACTCGGTTTTACTTCCGATAATTCCAATTAAGAAATCATCAGCGTATCTAACGTACTGGATTCGTCTGTATTCTGTATCCATTGGTTCTTGACAGGTTGTTGCGAAGGTTTGTGCCAACGTTTCTTTTATCTCTGCTATCATTTTATCCCTCACGGATTCATCCGTTATTGATTTCAGCCTCTTTGCAAGTCTTGTTTTCTTGTTATTGAGTCTACGGTATTCCAAACTTATTCGTCTTCTTTCACCTTTATTGAATTTTTCAGCATATTCCTTGATGTATTTGTCGAATCTGTCAAGATAGATATTAGCCAGTATGGGACTGATAATACCACCTTGAGGTGTTCCACTATACGTGTTTTGGAATCGCCATCGTTCAATATATCCAGCTTTCAGAAATTTTCTAATTAAGCGCAAGAAACGCTCGTCGCTTATACGCTCTTTTAGAATATCCACAAGAATGTCGTGGTTGATGTTATCGAAGAATCCTTTTATATCTCCTTCGATAAACCACTTAACGCCTGTGAACTTTTCTTGAACTTGTGTGAGAGCGGTATGGCAGCTCCGATGTGGACGAAAGCCATGTGAGGTATATTCAAAGTGTTCCTCATATATGGCTTCCAGTATCATTCGGATAACTTCCTGTACTAATTTATCCTCAAAAGAAGGAATACCCAAAGGTCTTTCTTTTCCATTCTTTTTTGGAATGTACACTCTTCTTGCTGGTTTAGGCTGATAAGCCTCTGTTTTGAGACTCTCAATAAGTTTTTCTATTCGTTGAATGCTCATTTGGTCGACAGTTTTTCCATCTGTACCGGGTGTCATATTACCTTGTTTGGCATATATGCGTTGGTACGCGACAGAGAACATATCTTCATTGAATAGAATCCGATACAGCCGTTCATACTTATAACTTGAAACAGAACTATGTTTCACTAAATTGTTTAATATTGTCTCTGGATTTCTCATGTCTCTCACATTATCTTTTGATTATATTAAAGTAATCCAACTGTTCCCCTTTGCCATGTACAAGGCTTTCCCTTGCTCAGACTACTATGGGAACTCCGTTGCCATGTCAGATATTCAGGAGCTATTCTCCATAGCCTTGCGGCGTTCTGATTTAGGCAATCCCCATTTAGATAAGTAATAACTATTTGCTTGACAAATTGTCGGATGCGATTTCCGTCCATTAATCCGCTTATTGCGGTTGTTTCGTAGTTAGTTCTTTTGCTCTGAACGTAACGGTACTCCGTCAGAGAACTACGACATGACGTTTGTAGTTGCCTTCCGTCATTGCTCGCTAAGGTGCAACAGGACTGTCGTTTAACCAATTCGGGCTTCATCCTTATATTTGTCTTTCCACCTTGCCATTCAGTCGCAGCTTGGCAACTGGCTGACTTATGACTTTTCCGACATGCTATGCTCCCTTTTGGGTTTCCCCTCCGGATAAGTCGGATGGTGGTAGGTCTCATTTGAACTCTAACCTAATCTCTTGCAAAGGAGATATTTATTACTCACCCTTATGGGCGCACACCGTTTTAGTGAATATCGCATTATGTGGGTACTGGTGTTATTTGATTTGCCTACTGATACCAAGAAGGATAAGAAGGCGTATGCAGACTTCCGGAAGAACCTGCAGAAGGATGGATTTACTATGTTTCAGTTTTCCATCTACGTACGACATTGTGCCAGCAGTGAAAATGCAGATGTGCACATAAAAAGAGTTAAATCTTTCTTACCGGAGTTTGGACAGGTGGGAATTATATGTATTACGGACAAACAATTTGGTAATATTGAGCTCTTTTATGGGAAAAAAGTTCAAGATGTGAATACACCGGGGCAACAGTTGGAGTTATTCTAAAAGTAAAAATCCCACTTGTTGGTGGGATTTTTAGTGGAAAACTGTTTGCTTTTTGTGATTCAAATTGATTGTTTAACCATTTGATTATTAGATTATAATGAATAGTCAGCTGTTTCCAATGGTTCAAAGATACTAAAATGAAAGCAAATCACAACAGATGGCTATTGATAGAAATACTTTCAAAAGCTGTTTCCAATGGTTCAAAGATACTAAAATGAAAGCAAATCACAACTATTTTTGGAGTTAATGCCGATTCGACGTGGCTGTTTCCAATGGTTCAAAGATACTAAAATGAAAGCAAATCACAACAGCAGGGTTTCAGTTACTACAAGGCGGAGAGCTGTTTCCAATGGTTCAAAGATACTAAAATGAAAGCAAATCACAACATTCGTCCTCTGTATTAAGAATATTATCAAGCTGTTTCCAATGGTTCAAAGATACTAAAATGAAAGCAAATCACAACGTGTGTGTGCGTGTCTGTGTGTGTATTAGTTTTCCAAAGATAGTGAATCTTAATAAGAATCTCTCTGATTTCCCTACTATTTGGTATCTTTACACGCTTTTCTTTATACATGAGTACTGACTATAAATAAATCATATTGTGGAAATAACCCAACGCATTCGTCTCCTCCTTTCCGAAATGAACCGGGGAGTATACGAAAAAGAAACTGAAATAAACCTCTCCCTGCTGGCAGCTCTGGCAGGCGAGAGCATTCTGCTCCTGGGACCTCCGGGAGTAGCCAAGTCAATGGTAGCCAGGCGGCTAAAGTCGGCTTTTACAGATGCCCGTGCCTTTGAATACCTGATGTCCCGCTTCTCTACGCCCGACGAGATTTTCGGTCCTGTCAGCATTAGCCGACTGAAAGAATCCGACAAGTATGAACGTGCCATCGACGGCTATCTGCCCACAGCCGATGTCGTGTTTCTGGACGAAATATGGAAAGCAGGCCCTGCCATACAGAACACTCTGCTGACCGTCATCAACGAGAAACTTTTCCGCAATGGCGACAAGGAACTGCATCTCCCCCTCAAACTGCTCGTAGCTGCCAGTAACGAACTGCCCGCTCAAGGCGAGGGACTGGAAGCCCTATGGGACCGCTTCCTTATCCGCATTCTCTGCACCTGCGTCAAGCAGGAAGAGTCTTTCTACAAAATGCTGCTGGACGATTCTGCCGACCATCCGGAAACGACTGCCTGCGAATGGCAAATCTCCGACCGCGAGTATGCCGAATGGCAAGCTGAGATACGCCGCGTAACCTTGCCTCTCGATGTTCTTTCCTGCATCACAGCCATTCGCCACGGACTGACAAGCGTAGAGATGCAAGACTCCGACCTGCGCCGCAATGTCTACGTCAGCGACCGCCGCTGGAAGAACATCGTGAAGCTGCTCAAGACCTCCGCCTTCGTCCACGGCCGCACGGAAGTCTCCATGACCGACCTGCTTCCCGTCTACCACTGTCTATGGAGTGAGCCTGATGAGAGCGTTGCCATCCGTGACATTGTTATCCGTGCCTTATTCGTGTCCCACACAAAACAGATTGCCGGTATCGCCTCCTCGCTGAAATCCGATTTGAAAGTCAGCCGTGTGCGCGAAGCCCTCGACAAAGCCCGCCTTGCCGGCGACCGTAGGGACGATGACCTGCTGATAACGGAACATTTCTACTACCAGGTGGAGAAACATGGTACGGGCAACACCTACATCTTTATCGTGGACTACAGAAATCTGAAGGAGTACAGCGCCAAAGATGCCCCCACCTTGGGCGTAATGTATGCCGACCCCATCAATCCCAAGCGTACCATCATCCGCGCCTTTGCCGACACCGGCGCCGTGAAAGAGGAAGGCACCGAACGCGTCACCCTCTACCGCGACGACAAGCATCTCTACATCAACGGTGTGCGCTTCCCCATGCGGCGTCTGCAACGAGGTGAGGAGCAACAACTCTGGCTGGGAAACCTCTCCGTCACCGACCGTGACTACGAGACGGAACTGGACGCCGCCGCCACCAGCATAGACCGCCTGGTAAGAGATTTGTCCGACAACCTTTTCGTCTCCGAAGAAGACAAAAAGAGCGTAGCTCAATACGTCTCCATCGTCCGTAAGGAAATAGCCTGGGCGCGTGTGGACATGCGCAAACTGAGATATGGAGACGAATAATCCTCCAGTAACCAAGAAGAAGATGAACACCACCGTCACCCGATATGACACCGCCTTCTATGTGCAGGCACTGGACCGTTTCGTTGCCACCGGAGAGTGCGCAGAGACGGATACCGAGCCCTTGTATGCCTATCTACTCTCCGTGATGAACGACTCCATGGTCAAGGTGCAGGTGCTGGGCGATGAGGTCTGTGCACGTATCTTTTACGACACCATGATTCAGTTCATCCAATTGAACTTGGAGAAGGAGAGGTACCACCTCCGGAAAAGCCAGTCGGAACGGACCGGGATGAAACTCGTGCTGGAATGGTCCATGGCAAAGCGGAAAGACGGCCGGCAAGCCTTGCTCCAGCAGATTTCCGACAAATACCGGGAGTACGGCTTCGACTCCCGTTTCTACCGCAGCCACTTCGGTACAGAAGGAGGATATGCGGACGATGAAGTCTGGGAGAAAATGGTGGACGACTGGGAAGACGCCTTCCAACTGAAGATGCACGAAGAAAAGGAGAAAGAGATTGCTTTCCGCAAAGATGCCCTCGAGCGCAGGCTCCGTTCCAATCTGAAAGACATCCCCGAGTACATCCGCCAGAACCGGGTGGATAAGGACGAATTCTTCCAGACCTGGGGCATGATGAGCGGCTTGTGGAATACTGTCGACTTTGAGCGTATACGGAAAATCGTGCGCATCCAGCGCTCTTGCCCCGAGATAGTGAAAGTGGCCCGCAAGATGGGGCGTATGGCAGACGACGAAGGACGTGAGCAAATCCGCGTTGCCGAGGGAAACGTCTACAAAATGGAGCACTCCTCCAAATGTGACATCCTGGGCATCAGTACCGGCAACGACCTCAATACCCTGCTTCCCATTGAGCTTGCCCATTCCGCTGACAGTGAACTGGAAGATTTGTTCGTCTACAAATACCTTACTCGCAAGCTCCAGACCTTCCGTTATAAATCGGAAATCATGCAGCCTGCCCGGCGCATCGAAACCAAGCCTGCCCGTCCCAAAGGTCCGATGATTGTCTGTCTAGACACCTCGGGAAGCATGGCTGGCAAGCCGGAGAAGATTGCCCACTCCCTGCTGATAAAGCTCCTGGAGATAGCCGACCGTCAACGGCGGAACTGCTTTCTGATAGCCTTTTCCGTCTCCATTCATCCGATTGACGTAAGGAAAGAGCGGGCAAGGCTGCTCGAATTCTTCTCAAAGACAGCTTGCGGGGATACAGATGCCACCCGTATGCTGGAAGCCACGTTCCGCCTGCTCAAAGAAGGCAAGGAGTATATGAATGCTGATGTGCTTTGGGTCAGCGACTTCAAGATTCCTCACTCTTCACCTGCCTTTATGGAGGAGATTCGTCGCTGTCGGGAAGCCGGTACACACTTCTACGGTCTGCAGATTGGCATCACGGACAATGAGTGGGCACCATTCTTCGACCATATCTATCGAGTAGAATATACTCCTTCGCAACAGTATTAAAAGTTGATATTTACGCCTCCCATCACCGTGGCTTTCGGCATGGGGAAGCCTGCATTGATTTCATAGCGTTGCGCCAGCAGGTTTTCGCCCTTGACAAAGACGTCGGCAAAACTGCACAGACGGTAGTTGGCACGCAGGTTCCAGAGTACGAAGCTTTCCTGCTTCTCCTTGCTCGGGGTGACTGAGGTATGAAGCCCCTTCACGTATTGTATACCGGTAGACAGACTCCAGCGTCCTTGCGTAAAGTCCGCACCGGCATAAAGTTTGTGCTCGGGAGCAGCCAGTACCGGATTCTCCATGTGCAGCCAGCTGTAGTTGGCGTTTATCTGCCAGTGGCGGTTGATGCGGTATCCGAGGTTGGTTTCCACACCCCAGTTCTCTATCTCGTCGGAGTTGACGTTCTTGCGCAGGGCAGGGTCTGTCATGATGATGTTGTCCCCGTTGATGTAGTAGAGGTTCACCCCATAGGACATGGGCCCTCCCAAAAGCTGCCCCGTAAAGGAGAGTTCATAGTTCATTAGGCTCTCCGCTTTCAAATCGGGGTTCTGTGGAGGGAACATGTACATCTCCCGGATGGTGGGGTTACGGAATCCTTTGCTCACCATTGCTTTCAGTTCCGCCTGCCGGGGCAGATGGAAAGCCAGTCCCCCTTGGGGAATCCATTCCGTGCCTACGTGCGAATGGTGGTCTATGCGGACACCGGCGTCCAGTGAAAGCCAGCTGTTGATGTCCTGCTTGAAATCCACATAGCCTGCAAATTCATCCATCTGCTTGTCCACGCCGGGGATGCGGTCACCAATCTGCTGTCCGGGTTTTGCCTCGTCGATGGCGACAACCTTGTTCCAGGACTCTCCGCCGAAGTGCTGGTAATCGAAACCTACGGTCAGGCGGTTGCCGGTGAAGAGCGTGGCACTTTGATACCACGATATGCCCAGCATCCGGTCCTTGGAGTTGAAGTGCGACTTCTGGGGCTCTCCTCCGGGATGGTAGCCGTCATTAATCCTGTGCCGGCCCCAGTTGTAGAAGAAGCTCACGGCGCCGGAAGTGCGGTCGTAACGATTTTCCAGTGCGAAGGAGGTCATGCCGCGTGTGATGCGCGAGTCGTTGTCTATATACGGATTGTCGGCTTCGCCGGGATTGGAGGCGTTGAAGCGGGTGATGTTCACGTCGCCCCACAGCTTCCAGGTGTCGCTGAAGTCGTATCCCAGTTTGGCATAGCCGCCATACTGCTCAAATTCCATGTCGTCACGGTGTCCGTCGGTACGGTTGTACGAGCCGGTCACCACGCTGCTGAAACGCCCTTTCCTCACGCGGTTGGAGACTTCCGTCTGCAGGGTATTGTAGGAACCGTATCCTATCTGCGCATTGGTTTTCACCCCGTCCTCCTGCATCTTGCGGGTGACGATGTTGATAACCCCGCCCATTGCATTGGACCCATAGAGCTGTCTCTTATACACATCTCCGAGCCCACGAGACATCTCAGGATCTCG
>ERZ1027282.235-NODE-235-length-11289-cov-6.847962_pt1 | contig 11289 bp, 8 predicted proteins | sample MGYA00519241_ERZ1027282 | MGnify/ENA primary metagenome ERZ1027282 (study PRJEB26926, sample SAMN06165075) | human gut metagenome | biome: ENVO:00009003; feature: ENVO:2100002; material: ENVO:00002003 | host: Homo sapiens | place: USA | collected 2012 ...
TCGTTATAGGATGGTAGGATGGTGCATGCCTACACTATTGCTGAATAGTTACGAACGATCAAATTAAGGATTAAAAATGACAACGACAAAAAATAACGAACATAATAAACTCAATTTTTCGAGTGAGCGAGAGCAGAGTCAAGCTTGCTTGAACTCTGCCGAGCATGAGAAAAATCAAGGACGAAAAGTCCTTAATGTCCCAAATCTCAGATTCCCGGAGTTTCAGGGGGAGTGGGAGAAGTGCAAGTTGGGAGATTACGGAAAAGTTGTAACTGGCAACACCCCTCCAACTAAAGATATTGAGAATTACGAAAATGGAACATATCTTTGGGCTTCTCCTGCTGATTTAGGGACAATAAAGTTAATTTCAGAGACAAAGACAATGTTGTCCGCAAAAGGCTTTTCAAAAACAAGAGCATTGCCTAAGGGTAGTGTTCTTGTAACCTGTATTGGCTCGACTATTGGTAAAACGGGAATGGCAACAAAAGAGATGTCAACTAACCAACAGATTAATTCCATTGTAGTCAATGAAAATAGTGACAATGAATTTGTTTACTACTCTATACAGAGTGCTTTTCCTCGTTATTTGTCCTCCATTGCAGTCCAAGCAGTTCCCATAATTTCAAAATCAGCCTTTGAATTGTTGCCTAACCAAAGACCTTGCTTACAAGAACAAAAGAAAATTGGTAAAATGCTCTCTTTGCTTGACGAGCGTATCGCGACCCAAAACAAAATCATTGAGGATTTGAAGAAGCTAAAGTCTGCGATTATTGAAATTGAATATACGCCTAATACTAAAACCACTTCGCATATAGGCAATGTCATTGAGCAGATTTCTAAGCGTAATAAAAACAATGCGATTCAAAACGTCTTGTCGGTTAGCAATCGTCAAGGGTTCATAAAGCAGAGTGATCAATTTGAAAATAGGAATGTTGCAAGCGAAGATACTTCTAACTACAAAATCGTAGAAAAGAACGACTTTGCCTTTAATCCTGCACGAATAAACGTTGGTTCTATTGCTCGCCTGACAACTTTTGAAAAAGGCATCGTTAGTCCTATGTATATTTGCTTCCGAACCCAAGAAAACGTAGCACCTGAATACATTGATTTCTTTTTTGAATCGAAGCATTTCTATTGTGAAATACAAAAGAGATTGGAGGGAAGTGTTAGACAATGCTTGTCTTTTGAAGGACTATGTAATATACCTTTTTCTCTTCCCTCTCTTGAAATGCAGCAACGAATAGGAAAGCGCCTATTCATATTGGGGCAGAAGATAAAAACGGAAACAGATTTATTAGAACTATTGAACAAGCAAAAGCAGTATCTGCTTCGCCAGATGTTTATATAAACATTTGGCGGAGCAGGTGCTGCTTCTGTAAAGTATATAATGCACAGAGCGACATATTGTTTCCAAGAGCAGAATCCACCGATGTTAGCATCTTTACACAAGTGTCCTTGATGGGGGCATTAGGGATTGAAAATGACATATTTAGTATATCTTCTCCGTTCAAATTTGCAATTGCACCATTACCACCTTGCAAAGAGTTCCAAATATATCTACGGTATTTGTTTGTTTGAAATAACCATTTTACAATTGGTTCTTTAGAACGGTATATACCGCAAAATGCCCCAACGGTTATAGGTGAATGACAATTACCGTCATAGAAAGAAGATTTGCCAACCAAAGAAGAACTTCCGTTTGCCATACAGATAACAATATCTCCATTTTGTAATTGCTGTTCTGCTGACATTTGCTTATTAACGAATACAACATTGTTATTGTAATCAAGCAAACTTCCATTAACAATATTGTTAGAGCGCATAACAAGTGTGCCACCATGTTCAACAACATCGTTACTGCTATAAGTTAATCCACGAATATATGATCCAACATTATCCAATTGTAGTCTTTCTGAATGTTTATCATCAAATACATTTTCAATAATCGCAGACTTTAGCTTCTTCAAATCCTCAATGATTTTGTTTTGAGTGGCGATACGCTCATCAAGAAGAGATAATAGTTTCGCTATTTTACTTTCTTCCTCGATAGATGTTGTGTAAATTGGAAATGAGGAATATTCTTGTGAATTTATGCCTGGTTGTCCAGAACGTGCTGACATAATAGACACCCATCTCCAATATCGATGGGTGTGTAATTGAGAGAATACAAAATAAGGGTCATGTGTCGTCACATTCGCTCTAATCAAAAAACCTGCATAATACAATTTTCCATCTGATTTTTTATACAAATAAGATTTGCCAGTACTCGCTCCTGTTCTTGCCAACAATATATCACGATTATTCACAAGATAGTTATCTGTTAAAACACCATCTGGAGAAACAATGTCCTTATCTGTGTAGGTGGATGATGCTTCGTCTATATCCGTGATACGAATATATTTGTTTACACCATCATAGTTTTTTGCAGCAGCATTCATGCCATAGTCAAAACCTGTTGCAATATCACCAAACTTAGTTTTCTCCCATTCCCCCTGAAACTCCTTGAATCTTAGATTTGGGACATCAGAGGTCTATTATCTCTAATTATATATGTACACCTTCAAAAATTAAGGATTACAATGACAACAAAAACAATTAGAGAAATTGCGTTGGCTTGGAAAACAGACAAGCAACGCTACGTTAAGCAGTCTACATACGCTGCTTATGTGTTAGTTTTGGAGAACCACATTCTGCCATCATTTGGCGATTGTGAGGCTCTGAGTGAGAAACTTGTTCAGGAGTTTGTTTTGCAGAAACTCAATGGCGGACTAAGCATTAAAACGGTGAAGGATATTCTGATAGTCTTGAAAATGGTGATGAAGTTCGGAGTAAAGAACAAATGGATGAGCTATTGTGAGTGGGACATCAAGTACCCAACGACAGAGACCAACAAAGAAATTGAGGTACTGACAGTGGCACACCACAAGAAGATCCTCGATTTCATCAAGCAGAACTTCACGTTCCGCAATCTTGGTATTTATATCAGTCTGACAACTGGTTTGCGTATTGGAGAAATCTGCGGATTGAAATGGTCGGACATCAACACGGACAATGGTACGATTGTAGTGAACCGCACTATTGAGCGAATCTACATGGTGGAGGGTGAACACAAGCACACAGAGTTGGTTATCAATACACCCAAGACCAAGAACTCATGTCGTGAGATACCGATGAACAAGGAACTGCTGGCGATGGTGAAACCACTGAAAAAGGTGGTAAACACAGACTTCTATGTGCTGACCAATGAGGAGAAACCAACCGAACCTCGCACCTATCGCAACTATTATCATCGGTTGATGGCGCATCTTGACATTCCTCGACTAAAGTATCACGGACTGCGCCATAGCTTTGCCACACGCTGCATTGAAAGCAACTGCGATTACAAGACAGTAAGCGTACTGCTCGGTCATGCCAACATCACAACAACCCTCAACCTCTATGTTCACCCGAATATGGAGCAGAAGAAAAAGTGCATCACCAAGATGTTCAAGTCTTTGGGAAAATAAGACATTATACCTATATGAGCAAGAGAGTATGTCATAAACACACACTCTCTTGCATTATTATCTACTACGGAATTTTCTTTTTATGACAGCAGGTCGCATCATCGCAGCTGCGTCTTTTGAGGATAATTTCAAATCAATATTCGCCATAATACCTCTATTTTTATTTGTGGACCTTTGTCCTATAACGTTCCACATGATCTTTTACACGACGATTTCATGCGATAACACAAATGTTTAACAGAGTCGACATTGTCAAGACTTAAGACGAGCAAGTAGTCAAGCTAAATCAGGAAACGACCAATCTGCACAACTGGTATTTAGTTTACTCCCATACATAGGAACTTTTCGCCCAAAATAGGAAAAATCGCTAAGAAAAGCACTTTCTATCTAGATATATACTCTATTATCAAAGAATAATGCTATCTTTGTAGTTGTTTAAAAGACAAACGTCTATGAATATAATAGAATTATATGAAAGCTTGAAGGGTAGCTACAAAAGTTATCTTCAGAGCTTTGTTGCCATAAAAGATGAACGAATCAAGGACGAGGTCAGCGAGTCTATCAAAAATGAAAAGCTGTGGCGAAAGGCTTTGATTCAATTCAATCCAAACTTCAAGCAGGGGATAGGCGTAAAGGAGCTTATCGCCAAGGGCCTCCCTATCCATAAAGACTTGGAATATTTCTTCGACAAGCCTTTTTATAAGCATCAGCAAGATGCTATAGAGTTAGGCTGTCAAGACAAAGAATTTATTGTGACTTCTGGCACAGGCTCCGGAAAATCACGAACCTTTATGGCTACCGTGTTCAATTATATTCTACTTCATGATGAGGCATGCAAGGATAAGACGATTGCTATCATAGTCTATCCAATGAATGCCCTTATCAACTCTCAAGCTGAGGAATTGAGCCGTTATAAAGCAGAATATGAGGAGCGGACAGGCCATCCGTGTCCATTCACTTTTGGCAAATACACAGGACAGGAAAACGAAGAAGCGCGCGGAAAGATACAGCACGCACCAAGCGCCTCGTCCTCGAAGCCTGGAATAAATTCGGATATAACGATTAATTAAAGAATATGAGTAAAGAAAATATGAACATACTGTACCATTATACTACAATGAGTACGTTCTATAATATGATAGAACACTCATTGCAGTATGAAGATGGCGATTTCCATCCTAAGTGTATAACAATGTGGGCAACACATTATGCACATCAAAACGACCCAACAGAATGTCTGTTGTTTTTTGAAGGGCTAAAAGCTGGTGTGCTTGATTATACTAAAAAGAACAACAAAGCACTTAACGACAAAGACAATGATCTCATACAACACCCCCAGTGGCATATGAACATATTTACTATTTCGTTTTCCAAACATGAAGACGATTTAACAATGTGGCGTGGCTATGGACAAAATGGAGATGGCATAAGTTTAGGTTTCGATTTCTCCAAACTACCATCAACTTTATCTGATTATGGAGCTGATTGCAAAGAGCGTGAAGGTGAACCGACATATTTGCTTCGTAATGAAATAAAAAAATGTAAGTATGTTGATGCAAATAACATCAAGATTGCAGAAGAAGCCGGCAATCGGACTCTAAAAAACATTTTTAATAAGAATGAGTGGGAAGATGTAAAACAGGCTATAATAAACAATGAATACGCCCCAATCTACAAACACAAAAAGTATGAAGCAGAAGGGGAATATCGTATCATTAAGCATCAAATAAAGCCTCAATACCGTCTTGCAGACAACAAACTGGTACCTTATATAAAAGTAAATGTTCCAATCAGTTGCCTAAAAAGAATTGTGGTAGGACCATGTCAGACATCCTCAGAAGTAATAATGAGAATAAAATCATTCCTATGGGCAAAAGGTATGGATATAGAAGTAGTTTTGTCAACTATCCCTTACAGAAGTAGATTGTAAAAAGCGAATAATGGAAAAATATATAGACATATTCAACAAGCTTTGGGAGCACTCGGAAAATGAGGTCGTAGAGTTTAAGAAAGCAGAGACCAACTTTGATATTGACGAGTTGGGAAAGTACTTCTCCGCTCTCAGCAATGAAGCAAACTTACGAGATCATGAGTTTGCGTGGATAGTATTTGGTGTTTGGGACAAGAAGCATCAGATTATTGGTACCAGTTTCAAAGATAGTGAGGTTGCCTTGAACCGCCTAAAGCAAGACATGTCTCAACACACTACAGACAATCTCATCTTTAGGGATATTGTACCTATTAAGGTTGAAGGCAAACGCGTTTTGCTTTTCCAGGTTCCAGCATCACCACGCAATATAGTGATGCACTGGAAAGGTGTGGCTTATGGTCGTGATGGCGAAAGTCTGAAACCACTGAACCAGACAAAACAAGATACTATCCGCCAACAGCCACCAATACCCGATTGGACAGCTCAGCTCGTACCAAATGCCACGATCAATGACTTGGATGAATTAGCCGTAGCTACAGCTAAAGTCATGTTCAAAAAAGTTCGTTCGTCAAGTATTCCTGCCGAAGAAATAGATGCGTGGAGTACAGAAGAGTTCTTGGCTAATAGTATGATGATGCGAGAAGGGAAGCTCACTCGTGCTGCCATTCTACTATTGGGCAAATCCCTTTCTATTCAAAAGATTCATCCTGCCGTAGCACAAATCACTTGGACATGGGAAGATGAAGAAGGCATCGTACAAGATTATGAGCATTTTACAATACCTTTCATCTTGACCGTAGATAAGGTGTTGAGTAAAATACGTAACAAGACTATGCGTGAACTGCCTGGAGGAACCCTTTTCCCTGATACGATGAAGCAGTATGATGAATATACAATACGTGAGGCTCTTCATAACGCCATTGCACATCAAGACTACACCTTGCAACAGCGCATTGTGTTTGTGGAAGGACCAAGCACCTTATATTATGGTAATGGTGGTAGTTTCATTCCTGGCACGATAGAGAATGCCTTGGAGCGCAAAGGCCCACAATTCCACTATCGTAACGAATGCTTATGCCGCGGCATGGTTAACTTCAACATGATTGATACCGTAGGACGTGGCATCAAGAAGATTTACACAGAGCAGCGCAACCGATTCTTTCCAATGCCAGATTACGACATCGACAACGAGCATCGTACTGTTGGTGTAACCATCTATGGCAAGATGATAGATGAGAAATATACCAATCTGCTAAAGAGCAACCAGTCTTTGTCACTAAAGGAGTGTCTTTGGCTGGATGCGGTACAGAAGCATCATCCTATTACCAAAGATGCAGCCAAACATCTACTTGATAAAGGTTTGATTGAAGGACGTGCTCCACATTATACCATATCTCTAAAGGTTGCCAAACTGACGAAACAGATAGGGCATTATACCAAAGAGAAAGGACTTGCAGAAAATAGTATCCAAAAGCTATTGTTGCAATTGGCGCATAACGCAGGCGAAATGGGATTTTGGCGTAAAGACGCATTTGAAAGCCTTCAACATGTTTTTCCCGCAAACAACACTCGTGACGAAAAACTACGAAGAATAGGACGTCTGCTCGTTTATTTGGCAAAGGATGGTCTGATTATGAAATCATCGAATGGAAAGCAATGGATTATCACAGAAAAAGGTGAAAAAGAACTGGAGGCTTAAGATTTTCTAAAAAGGTTTATACGGTCGTTCTTGCGGTCGTTTCGGTCATTCTTGCGGTCGTTTCGGTTGTCTTACGGTCGTTCTTACGGTTGTTTCGGTCGTTCTTGTGGTCGTTGCGGTCGTTGCGGTCGTTCTTGCGGTCGTTCTTATGGTCGTTGCGGTCGTTCTTTACAAATGATTCTTCCTTGTTTCATCCTCTCTCTCGCTTCTGGATGTGGAAACAATATGGAAACTGGTTGAGTTGCAAGAGAGGATGCGAGAAGGGTGAGCCGAGGATAAAGTGTGTGGGGAGGACAAATACGGTCGCTAGAGAATGTAGTCTCGAGAAATAATGGTATCTTTGTAGGCGCAATAGCGGAGGTCCAGGCTGAGGACTGGTGAGAAACTAACAAAGTAAAGATGATAATAACGATGAATATGAAAAGAAACGTGATGCTTATCGTGGCGATGTGCATGGTCTCTGCTGTGGCGTTCGCCCAAAAGACGATTCGGGTATCGACGGACAAGACTGACCTTGTATTGAAGGTGTCGCCCAAGGGGCGCCTCTACCAGGTCTATCTCGGCGACAAGCTGCGCAATCCGGCCGACTACGACCACTTGCCCTGGGAGGTCTATGCCTCCTCCGATGCTGCAGTCAGTACGCGTGGCCATGAGGTTTATGCAGCCTCGGGGGGCGAGGACTTCTTCGAACCCGCTGTGGCTGTGACCCATGCCGATGGCAACAAGACCACCTACCTCTACTATCAAAACGTGGAGCAGAAGGCCGTGAACGGTGGGACGGAGACGATCATTACCCTGCGCGACCAGGTCTATCCGCTGACCGTGAGGCTCCACTATGTGGCCTACTCCAAGGAGAACGTCATCAAGGCCTGGAGCGAGATCTCCCACCAGGAGAAGGCACCCGTGGTGCTATGGCGCTACAGTTCGGCCATGCTCTACTTCAAGGCCGACCGCTATTTCCTCACCAGCTATCATGGCGACTGGGCCCGGGAGGGTCAGCCCGAGACCGCGCCGCTGACGCATGGCAAGAAGGTCATTGACACCAAACTCGGCACGCGTGCTGCCATGCAGACGGAACCGTTCTTTGAGTTGGGCTTTGGCGAACCTGCCAAGGAGAATGAGGGACGGGCGATGCTCGGCACCATTGGATGGCCCGGCAACTTCCGCTTCACCTTTGAGGTGGACAATGTGGGGGTGCTCCGTGTGCTGCCCGCCATCAACCCCTACGCCTCTGACTATCAGCTCAAGGCTGGCGAGGTCTTCACCACGCCCGAGTTTATCTTCACCCTGAGCGACCATGGCGTGGGCGAGGCTTCGCGCAATCTCCACGACTGGGCGCGCCAGTATCAGGTGAACAAGGGCATGGAGGGACGCCTCACGCTCCTGAACAACTGGGAGAACACGGGCTTCGACTTCGACCAGCAGACGCTGGCCGAGCTGATGAAGGATGCCAAGGACCTGGGCGTGGATCTCTTCTTGCTCGACGATGGCTGGTTTGCCAACAAATATCCCCGCAAGGACGACCGCGCGGGTCTCGGCGACTGGGAACCCACGAAGGGAAAGTTGCCTGAGGGCATTCCCGGACTGGTCAGAGACGCCAAGAAGGCAGGTGTGAAGTTTGGCATCTGGATAGAGCCGGAGATGGTCAATCCGAAGAGTGAGTTGTTTGAGAAGCATCCCGACTGGGCCATCATGCAGCCCAACCGCGAGCCCTACTACCATCGCCACCAGCTGGTGCTTGATATCTCCAACCCAAAGGTGCAGGACTACGTCTTCGGCATCGTCGATCGTATCATGACGGAGAATCCCGACGTGGCCTACTTCAAGTGGGACTGCAATAGCGTCGTGACCAATATCTTCTCGCCCTACCACAAGGCCAACCAGGGCAACTTCTATATAGACCACATCCGCGGCATTTATAGCGTTCTCACCCGCATCCACGACAAGTATCCCGACCTGCCCATGATGCTTTGCTCCGGAGGCGGCGGCAGGATGGACTACGAGATGCTGAAATATTTCACGGAGTTTTGGTGTTCCGACGATACCGACCCCTATGAGCGCATCTACATCCAGTGGGGACTGTCGAAGTTTTTCCCCGCCAAGACCATGAGCTCGCACGTCACCAACTGGAACCGCAACACTTCGGTGAAGTTTCGTACCGACGTCTGCAGCTCCTGCAAACTGGGTTTCGACATCGACCTCAAGTCGCTTTCAGCCGAGGAGTATCAGTTTGTGAAGCAGGCCGTCAGCAACTACGACCTTATGAAGCCCGTGATCTTCGATGGCGACCTCTACCGCCTCGTGTCACCCTACGAGGGCAACCATTGCGCCATCAACTATGTGAGCAAGGACCAGCAGCGGGCCGTTCTCTTCGCCTTCGATCTGCACCCACGCTATATGGAGCCGCTGACGAACGTGCGGCTGCAGGGACTGGACCCCGACAGGGTCTATACCGTCCGCGAGACCAACCTCATGCCTGGCAAGAAGTCGGAGCTGACGTGTGACGGCAAGCAGTATAGTGGCGACTACCTGATGAAGGTGGGACTGAGCGTCTTCACGCCCAGGACGGGCAACAGCCATGTATTGATACTGGAATAGTGGGACAACCGCAGGCTGCTTCAAAAGTAGTGAGGCAACCGCACATCGGCCCGGGGCAACGGACCGACGCATGGAAAAGGACCAAGGGGTCAGGAGTGGTTTGCTCCTGACCCCTTGGTCGATAGGGTGAGTGTCAGAATGAGCAGCAAAGGCGGGTGGCAAGCACCAGGAAGTCGCCGTTGTCGTTGTTGATGTATTGGAAGGATGGTTGCAGGGCAAAATGCTTGTTGAACTGCCTCTTCCAGGTCACTTCCAGCGACCGCTCCGTGCCTTGGTGGAAGCGCGCGTACTGTCCCGACACGCCCCACTCGTTGTGGTCGTCCTCATAAATGCTTCCTATCTCTGCGTAGCGGTAGCAGCCGTTGTCGTGGCTTGTGTTCTCCGAGTATTGTGCCATTTCCGACCATCGATGCTCGCCGTCGGTCCATAGTGTCTGTTCGCCATAGACCCACCAGGCGCAGGTAGTCTTGGTGGAAGCCTCCTCGGCTGGCACCTGCTCGCCCTCCTCGTCGATGGCAAACTGGCGCGTGTGAATGGCCACGCCCGCATAGTAGCGGCCCTTGGGATGGGTGTACTCCAGTTGGGAGATGTTGAAGATGCCATCCGTCTTGGGGCGTAGGCGAAAGGGATTGTCGTGGTGTTTCCAGCCGTTGTATCCCACGCCGTTGTACAGACTGTTTCTCAACACCCATCCGTCCTTGCCTACGTCGAAATAGACGGTCAGTCCCGAGAGCGGGAAGTTGGCTATGGGGTAGCTTGCCGCTATCGTGGGGAAGATGCCGCAGGAACCGTTGGTGAAGAGCGACGTCACGTCGGAGGTGAAGAAGTCCTCGTTGACGTTGCGCACGCCGACAAACAGGTGGGCCTCCTTCCATTCGTGCATATAGCCCAGCACGGCAAGGGCCGCCAGCATATTGTCCTCCTCGATGTTGGAGTGGCCCTGCCAGTCGTCAATGATTCCTTCCCGGGTCCTTGCCACATGGAGCGTCGCAGCCTCTAGCGTCCCCTTGCCCTCCCATAGCGGGATGGCCAGGTCCAGCCGGAGATGGTTGAGCCAGTTGGTGTGCTTCTTCAGGTCCCATTGTACCTCTGTGGTGTATTCGCCACTAAACCATTGTGCGTGGGAGAAGCTGACCTGGAGGCAGCCAAGGATAATCACCAAAAATCTTTTCATGATCTTCATAGTTAATAGGTAGTTTTCAAATAATAAGAGGGATTAAAGTCCACGTGGCCGTCGTCTTCTTCGGCTCTGAGTGGGTGATGCGTTACCTGTTACAATATTCTTCTTTTGCGTGTCATTTCTCTATGATTGAAAACCCATGCAAAGATACAAAAGTTTTCCAAAGAACAGACCGTTGCACCTCGTTTTTTCTATGGTGAAGGGCGGAAAAGAGACGAAAAAGCCACGCGGGGCGGAAGGCAAGCACCAAAAAAGCGTACTGTCCTTCTGCCCGGCGGGGGATGTCCTCAGATAGGGTGAAGATTAGAAAACAAAGGTGCGCAGGAGGTAGTAGCTCACGATGCCAGCGAGATAGCCGATGAGGGCTGCCCACGAG
>ERZ1027282.243-NODE-243-length-11205-cov-5.867892_pt1 | contig 11205 bp, 10 predicted proteins | sample MGYA00519241_ERZ1027282 | MGnify/ENA primary metagenome ERZ1027282 (study PRJEB26926, sample SAMN06165075) | human gut metagenome | biome: ENVO:00009003; feature: ENVO:2100002; material: ENVO:00002003 | host: Homo sapiens | place: USA | collected 2012 ...
TGGGCTCGGAGATGTGTATAAGAGACAGTTGTAGCCTATCGTCAGATGCTCGAAGTTCAGGTAGTCGCCCTTCTCCAGCCAGTAGTCGGACACGCGTTGGTCAACGATGTTCTTTTCCGGTGCACCTTTCAGCACGTTATAGTCGGGGAAACACGACATATTGTTGTAGGCAAGTCCCGTTCCGTTGAATATCTTGTGTCCGAACGCTCCGTTCATCTGCAAGGCTACATAAAAGTCCTTGTATCTGAAACTGATGTTCGAGCCGAGCGTCGCCTTAGGCGTAGCCTGTCCCGCGATGTAACGGTCGCCACCGTCGCTCAAGTCAACCTTGCCGTTGTGGTCGAGGTCTTCGATGTCGTAGGAGTAGCTTCCGTTCTCGTTCTTGACGAGTCCCTTGCAGTGAGGCAGGTAAAAGACACCGAGAGGTTGCCCGACTATCTGATAGACGATATTGTTGTCGCCGCCGTTCTGTCCGGCACCGTCCAATGAACCGATTGCCGTGACATCTGCGGCTGACATGCTCATTCCGTTGTAAGAGCCGCTGAGGGAGATGAGTTTGTTGCTCTGGAATGACAGGTTAATGTTGATGTTCAGCTCCATATCCTTCTTGCTGATGGGTTGCACCGACAAGCCAAACTCAAAACCACGGTTTGACATTGCACCGATGTTCGCCAATAGGGTGTTGTAGGCAAACGGAGGCACTGGCACCTCGTAGGCATAGAGCATGTCCGTGGTCTTCGAATAGTAATACTCTGCTGTGAGCATCAGACGGTTGGCAAAGAAGCCGAGGTCTGCACCGATGTTGAACGTTGTCTTCGTCTCCCATTTCAAGTCGGGGTTGTTGTTCCTCACCATGCCGAGTGTAACCGTTGGCGAACTCTTTATCGGGACGATACCCGTCTGTCGGACAGTGTTCATGGTGGTGTAGGCTGATATACCGCCAAGGTTTCCTGCCTGTCCAAATCCTGTACGTAGCTTGAGCATTGACAGCGGTTTCACGTTGGAAAGGAAACTCTCCTTCTTCATGTCCCATGTGAACGACACGGACGGAAAGAATCCCCATGTGTTGTTGTCGCCCACCATGGACGAACCGTCACCACGGGCATTGGCGGACAATGTATATCTGTCGAGCAATGTATATGTAACGCTGCCCATCACCGATGCGAGCGACTGGTCCTCGTAGGTGCTTTCCGTTCCACCGTAAGGTCGGGCAGCGGTGGCTCCTAAGTTGTCATAGTTGAAGTCGTTGGTAGGGATGCCCTTGGCATACACCCAGAAGGCAGTCTTCTTCAGCTTGCGGTATTCACCACTTGCTCCGGCAGAAATCTTATGGATACCGAACTCCTTGTTGAAGTCAACGGACACGTTGCCGAGCCATTCCTCCTTCTTAAACTCGCCACGGTACACATTGCCCTGCGCCCACACCCAGGTAGGGCAGAACTGGGCATTCTCGGTGGAGCCGTACAGATAAGAGCCGAAGGTGGATATGCGCCAGTTGGGGTTGAAGTCATAGCTCAGCTTCACATGTGCGTCAAAGTTCAAGTCCTTGGAGTCGTTCTTTTCGGCAAGTACGATACCTGGAGGGTTGATTTTGGCGGCTGACTCGTTCTTCAGCCAGTTGCCGTTCTCGTCTGTTCCAGCAGGGAACGTTGGGTTTTGGCAGGCAGCGGAGTAAAAAAGCATCTGCGTGTCGAAAATGTCATGGTTCTTGAATGACGAGCCAAACACACCGAAGTCACCCGTTAGTCGGTCGTTGAAGGCTTTCTGCGTGACATCCATCTTGGCTACAAACACACCATAGTCCATGTTCTTGATAATGGTGTTGTGGTCCATAACGCCGAACGAAGCGCGGTAGTTTGACTGTGGAGTTCCGCCGCTGAACGCAAGGTAATGGTTGTTCACCAAGCCTGTGCGTGTTATCACCTTGTAGGTGTCGGTGTTGTAGCCTCCGTTGTTGCAATATACTCCCAAAGCCTTTGCTGTGGCAACATACTCAGCGGCATTGAGCATGTTGAGGTTTTTGTACATCTGCTCAAAGCCGACATTGCCCTCATAAGAGATTTGGAAGCCGCGCCCCGTGCCTTTCTTTGTCTTTACCTCAATCACACCAGATGCACCGCGCGAGCCGTACATGGCTGTCTCTGCCGCATTCTTCAATATGCGAAAACTCTCGATGTCGGCAGGGTATATCGTGGAAAGCGTAAGCACGTCAGAAGTCACGCCATCGATAAGTACCAACGGGTCGTTGCCTCCGATGATGGAGGTGGTGCCACGGACACGCACGCTGTTGAGCATGGCCATTCTGTCCAGACCGTTAGATGTTACGTTGACACCAGCCGCCTGACCGCTCAACACGTCAAGGGCATTGTTGGCTGCGCCCTTGCCAGTATGATCTCCCAACACCTTTATTATATTGTTCCCGTTGCCAATGGAATCATTCTGCTCTATCGTGACTTGCTTTTGCGCATGAACTAGAGAGCAGCAAAAGAGTGCAAAGAGGAGTAGTGTAAAATCTTTTTCCCTTCTTGCCATATTCTATTTCTCTTTATGGTGGTCGTAATGAATAGACAAAGGTAACGAAAAGTGAACTACTAATTCATCGGATTTACGCAATATTAACTAAAAAAGACTGCATTTTGACTGCCTAATTGCAGTTTATAAGAAAAGTAAAAATCACAGATTCATAACATTTAACCACTTAATCTATGCCTTTCGACTAATTTCTTATTACCTTTGTCTTGTCGTCCACAGGCCAGTGGAAACACGTCTACTGCTCAGTGGAAACACGTCCACGGGCCAGTGGAAACATGTACACTGGCTTGTGGATGACAGCTCTTCGCCGATTTCGTAATAGATAGTCATTGATACGAAAACGTTGAAGTATGCGTAATAATAAATTTAAAACGCTTAAGTAAGTGATCTAAATTATTTATATATATCAGTACTAATATGGTTCATTTTCCGTTTTATAGAAAAAATAGAATTATGAAACCAATAAAAGTACTTGAATTATCAGAGGTTGACCGCCTCAAATTAGAGAAAGGCTATCATAATGGCCCTACTCATAGTTTTCGTATCAGATGCAAATCCATATTGCTGAAGTCAGAAGGTAAATCAGCTCCCCAAATAGCAGAAATGCTTGAGGTAACAGTACCTACTGTCTACACATGGGTAAAACGTTATGAAGAAAATGGCATCAAAGGCTTGGAGACACGTCCTGGTCAGGGGCGAAAGCCTATTATGGATTGTTCTGATGAAGAAGCAGTCCGCAAAGCAATTGAGGAAGACCGTCAGAGTGTGTCCAAAGCACGTGAAGCATGGAAGAATGCGACTGGTAAAGAAGCCAGTGACATTACCTTCAAACGTTTTTTAGAAACATTGGTGCAAGATATAAGCGTATAAGAAAACGCCCAAGGGGCAAACCCTCACCGCAGCTTTACGCATACAAGAAAGAGAAGTTGCAAGAACTTGAAGAACTTGATTCCAAAGGAGAACTTATGCTATATTATGCCGACGAAAGCCTTGTACAAATGGTTATGTTCCATATGGCTGGCAATTCAAGAATGAGGATATTTACATCCCATCCGAGAAGGCAGCCCGGCTTAATATCTTTGGCATGATTACCAAAAGGAACCAATATAAAGGTTTTACCACACAAGAGTCCATCAACGCAGACAAGATTGTGGACTATCTTGACAGATTCTCTTTCAATGTTACGAAGAAGACTGTAATTGTCTTGGACAATGCTTCTGTTCATAGAAATCGGAAAGTTAAAGAACTGAGGAAAATTTGGGAGAAAAGAGGATTGTTCCTCTTCTATCTTCCACCTTATTCTCCAGAACTTAATCCTGCCGAGATTCTTTGGCGTATACTTAAGGGCAAATGGATAAGACCGATAGATTACGAGACTACGGACTCGCTTTTCTATTGTACGAACATGGCCTTGGCGTCTGTGGGTACGAACTTATTCGTGAATTATTCATATTTATAAAATTAATTTTGAACAGTTACTTATAATAACAATGTCAACCATACAATTTCAATTACAAGAAGCCCCACGCCCTAAAGGCAAAGAAGCAAAAAGTTACTATCCCGTGGTGGCTTACGGAAATAAAATCTCAGGAGATCAGCTTTGCCACGCTATTAACGAACGTTGTTCCTTGACCGAGGGCGATGTGTTGGGCGTAATGGTAAGTGTTGCAAAGCTGATAGCTGATAATATAAGTTGCGGTAGACGCGTAGAACTGCCTGGGATAGGCATTTTTGCACCATCTATTGTAAGCGATGAACCTATCACCGATGTAAGCGATCGACAGATAGCTCGCCATCTGCGTATTGATACAATCGACTTTAGACCATGCAAGTCATTGATGAATAGCATGGAAGATGTTACATTTCATCGTGCCGAACCATTGGTTTTGGAACGTATTTCACATACCGATCAGCAACTTTTAGAAATAATACGTAAGTTGTGTGCCGTCTCGCCAGTTCACACTTTCGATCGTCTGCAATTTCAAGACGAATTGGGCTGTAGCCGTGCAAAAGCTTGTAGTGTCCTGCGTCAGTTGACCGAAAAAGGACTTATCGTCAAATTGGGCAAGTCAAACTCTCCCTATTATGCCTTAAACAATGATTAATCAGAAAGAAAAGATGGATACAATCTGTGCTATCGCCACTCCTGCAGGTGGCGCACTGGGTATTATACGTGTGTCGGGCCCTGAGGCCATTACGGCTGCGGACCGCATATTTCGGCCTCGCGTAGGTGCTCCCTTGAGTCAGCGAGCAGCCTCGTCGCTCACGTTCGGTAATGTTGTAGTCCCTCAGACAGATGAAGCGGTAGACGAAGTGCTTGTAAGCCTATTCCGTGCCCCTCATTCCTATACGGGCGAGGATAGTGTCGAGTTTTCTTGTCATGGCTCGTATTATATATTGAACAAGGTAGTAGAACTGCTCTTGGCGCAAGGTTGTCGCATGGCGCGCCCCGGAGAGTATACCGAACGTGCTTTCTTAAATGGTAAGATGGACCTCAGCCAAGCGGAGGCTGTAGCCGACTTGATAGCCTCTACTACCGAGGCCAATCATCGCATGGCTATGCAGCAGATGCGTGGAGGCTTTAGCAAAGAACTGCGCACGTTGCGCGACCAATTACTTCATATAACCTCGTTGTTGGAACTCGAACTCGACTTCTCCGACCACGAAGAATTGGAGTTTGCTTCACGTCCTGAACTCCTTGCGTTGGCGGAGCGCATTCGGAGCCATATCAGTGGTCTCTGTCAGTCCTTCCGATTGGGAAATGCGCTGAAACGTGGCGTGCCTGTTGCACTGGTGGGCGAAACGAATGCGGGTAAGTCTACTTTGCTGAATGCCTTAGTGGGCGAAGAGCGTGCCTTGGTAAGCAGTGTGCATGGTACCACACGCGACACGATAGAAGAGACCGTTAACGTAGGTGGTACGCTTGTTCGCTTTATCGACACCGCTGGCATTCGCGAAACTTCTGATACGGTAGAACGTATGGGCATAGAGCGCACTTTCGACAAAATGGCTGAGGCAGACATCGTACTTTGGTTGATAGACCTCACTGCTTATCAAGCGCAGTATGATGAATTAGCCGAAAAGATTGGAGCGCAAGTAGAAGGCAAGCAATTAGTCGTTTTGCTTAACAAGACGGACTTGGTCAGCGAGAGTACAATCAACGAAGCAAAACAGTACATCAGCGGTCAGCTGAACAATGCTGTCCCAACACCAATGCTGCTTACACTCAGTGCACAAAGTGGTAGTGGCCTTGACCAATTAAAGCAATTACTCGCCGCTTCATTATCAACGCTTCAGGCTGAAAACAATTCGACGGGTACAATTGTGAGCAATTTGCGTCATTATGAAGCCCTCAGTGCCGCCTTATCAGCTACCGATCGCGTAATTGAAGGCTTACACCAAGGTCTATCGGGCGATTTCGTAAGTCAAGACCTCCGCGAGTGTATCTACCACCTTAGCGATATCGTAGGCGAGGTGACAACTGATCAAGTTTTAGGCAATATCTTTAAGCACTTTTGCATCGGAAAATGATTGCCGATTAGCAACACGCAACAAATCTCACATTCTATAGTTAAAGCGCTCACACGAGCGCTTTTCTTGTTTGCGGTCACTCTCGATAAAAATCGATGGTGACCGTTTTTGCATCTATTTTCGTACCGCTCTCGTACCGCAAGGGAAGAGAGAGACTCTGAGCATTGGCAAGGTGATAGAGGAATTTCGCAATGGTGCGCTACCATTCACGACAGTTCCTTTATCAAAATGTCTAACAGGGAGAAGTAACAACATGTTTAACCAAACAAATTGAGAAAATGACCGCAAGCAAAATTGAAATTCACAAAGTATGTGAGTATTGTGGAAAGACGTTTGTCGCATGGAAGTCTACGACACGCTTTTGTAGTAAGACGTGCAATTCAAGAGCCTACAAGCAATTGAGACGAGAGCAACGAGTTGCCGCCATAGAAAAGGAAACAAACACCCGACCTATTGAGAACATCAAAGACAAAGCAATTTTGCCACCCAAGGAAGTGGCTGTCTTGTTGGGCTTGTCTACTCGTAATGTCTATTACCTTATTAATAAAGGTTTGCTAAAAGCCTCTCACCTTAGCACTCGTATTACTCTCATCAAAAGGAAAGATATTGATGTGATGCTTGACGACAACCAAGAAAAACGTAAAAGAAAATCAAGCCAACCTATCACCGAGTTCTACACAACCTCTGAAATCCTTCAGAAGTATGGCATCAGCGAGTCGGGGTTGTACAAGATTGCCAAGTGCGAGAACTTTCCGAAAGTGTTTCAGCGTGGCAAGTCTTATTGGAGCAAGAAACACATTGACGCTTACTTTGCCAAGAAAGCCGTGGACGTAAGCATCACGGAATGGTATTCTGTGGCAGACATGAAGGAGAAGTTCAATATGACTACCACGGCCGTCTATACTTTTGTTTCTAATTTCAAGATACCCAAGAAGCGAATAAAGAAGGAAGTGCTTTACTCCAAACGCCATGTGGATATTGCCAAAGGCATTGCCGAACCTGATGCGCCACAATACTACACCGTAAAAGAGGCTATGGCAAAGTTTCATGTTACCCGTGACCAACTTTATCATTATGCGAAGACCTACAACATTCCCAAGGTGCAAGAAGGAAAGTATGTGAAGTTGTCCAAGAAAGAGTTGGACGAACTGTTCGCACCACCTTCTATTGAACGGTAAGGTTATGGTTATATCTTACTTGTCTGCGGTTATCTCACGAATAACCCGACACTGCAAGAATAACCGCCTTACTTTGCACGCACATTCAATCACAAAACATCAAAACGAAAAATTTTATGTCACACTATCACACATGTACCACGGTGTCGCTACTCCGACGCCCCATCACCAACGGACACTTGTCCCTATATCTCGATTCCTATCCTGCCATCCGCAATCCCGAAACGATGAAGATGACACGCAGGGAATATCTTGGCATCTACATCTTTGCCAAGCCAAGGAATGATGCAGAACGAGAGTTTAACCGCTCTATGATTGAGCGAGCCGAAGCCATACGCTGCATGAGAGTCACTTCACTCATCAACGAGAAGTTCGAATTCCTTGACCATGAAAAGATGAAAAGCGATTTCCTCGCCTACTATAAGAAGAAATGTAGAGGACAAGACCAGAAATGGGACATTGTATACAAACACTTTTTCAACTTCGTGCAAGGCCATTGCACTTGTGGAGAGGTAACGGTAGACCTCTGCAAGAAATTCCGTGAATACCTGCTCGGAGCAAACCAGCTCCGACTCACACATCTTAAAATCAGCAAGAACTCGGCAGCTGGTTATTACTCCACATTCCGTGGTTTCCTCAATATCGCCTATCGTGAGAAGATGATTAAGGAGAATGTGAACGATTTCTTGGAGAAGATTGAAACGGACGATGTGCGCAAGGAGTTTCTAACATCAGAGGAACTAAAGAAGTTGGCTGCTACTCCGTGCGACATCCCTGTGTTGAAACGAGCATCGTTGTTCTCTTGCCTTACAGGACTTCGAATCAGCGACATCCTTAATCTTGCATGGGATGACATACAGTTGGCTCCCGACCTTGGCTATTGTGTCCGCATCCGAATACAAAAGACGGACACGGAAACGATGCTCCCCATCAGCGATGAAGCCTTACAACTCTGTGGCGAGCATACTGATGACAAAGTGTTTCGTGGACTCACCCGAAGCATGGTGAATTATCCACTCCGCAAATGGATTGCAGCTGCCGGTATCAAGAAGCACATCTCATTCCACGTTGCTCGCCATACTTACGCCACGTTGCAGATTGCCTCAGGCACAGACATTTATACGGTCAGCAAGATGCTTGTCCACAAGAATGTTACCACAACGCAAATCTATGCCGACCTTGTGAACGACAAGAAACGTGAGACGGTCGGCAGGATTACCTTGAAATAAACAGTTCTGAGTCTTTTGTAAGTCCAAGTTTTATCGTTGATTACGAAACGGCTTGGACTTCATTTATTGGTTCTATTCACCCTTTTGGATAGAACCAATTTTGTTTTTCACCCATCAAAATGGTGGTTATCTGATAGTTCTTTCTATTCTTTGCCTATATGTCCGATAACTTTGTATCAACAAAACTCACAAAATCGTATCGGCTTATGAACATGACAAAGTATGTATCTACCAACATTTACTTGATGATGACGCTATTCGTTTGCGCCATATCCTATATCTATGTCGTTAATGGATTGAAATGTCATGCTGTGTTGGGAGTGTGTTCCATAGGTATTGAGGGTGTCATCTCTCATTCTGTTTATGTGGTTCTATTGTCTATGTGTAAGGAAGGAATGACAAGGCACAAGACATCAGCAAGGAAACCTGTCGTTTCAGAAGATTTGGGCAAAAAGCCTATGCCTTTGAGGACAGAAGAGCAAGAAGTCTTGCCTGTACAAGAAATTGACGCAATAGAAACTAATCGCCAAGCGGCTATCACTCAATGCAAGGAATATATAAGAAAGGTTGTTGCCCAATATTTCCCCGAAAAGTTAATGCCCCAACTATTGCATTTGGTTGATGAGTATGCCAATGGCATTATAAGTTGTACTCCTATTATGATTGCCATTAACGACACAAAAGGACTTCGCCCTATTGACTTCTACCACTTGATTTGGATTCTGTGGACTCGCCTGAACACCTTAGACCGGAGGGTATCTTGCCGTTTCATAAAGAATGCTTTTCCGATGATTCTTGAAAACACCAACGAGGAGACTATCTACCGAAAGATGAATGATACTTATGTCAAATGCACGATAGAGAACATTCCCAAAGACGAACCTTTGATAACATAAGAATATGGTTACGGTTATTACTCACCAACAAGCAGTTATCTATGAAATAACCGTTGGGAAGAATAATAACCACAGAACTTTGCAGCACGAAACATCAAAATCCAGAAAGTTATGGACAATATCACATTCGAGGCAATGCCTCAGGCTATTTCTGAACTGATTCAGAAAGTTGACACGCTGCAAAGTACAGTAGCAGCGTTGCAGAAACATTGTAACAAACCGCAAGTAGAACCGATGATTGGCATTGATGAAGCATGCAAGATTCTCGGTCGGGCCAAGTCCACGGTCTATGCACTCACGCAAGCGCATAAGATTCCATTCTATCAGCCAGGCAAGATGCTCCAGTTCAAGCGCTCGGAGTTGATGGCGTGGATGGAGGGTGCCAAGCAAGACGCTTCTTCGCAAACAACAGAAGGTATTGCCGAACAGATGCGCAGCACGGTAAGGCACAAGCCAAAATCTAATTGGGGAATGTAGTCATGGAGTATATCAAGTTGATTAATCGCTTTTGGGAGACCAACCGCAACACGCAGTTCACCATGGCAGAGACGACACTCTACTTCTATCTGCTCAACGAGGCGAACCACAACTATTGGCAGATGCCTATTGCCTGCGCCACGGCCATCATCTGTGCATCTACTGGTATGACTAAAGCCACACTCATCCGTGCTCGCAACGGACTGAAGAAGAAAGGACTTATCGGTTTTACGGAGGGTGTTCAACATTCTCGCGCCCCAACCTATCATATCCGCACATTTGAAACCGATGACGAAACTGCTGACAGTACCGCTCATAAGACTGATGCCGAAACCACTCATGCAACCATTATTAAAGACAAAAACATAAACAAAGAAACCTCTAATCACCACACACGCATGAGCATTGATGATTTGGAAAAGATTTTGGTCAAGGATGTGGAATGGCAGAAGAACATCATCTGTCAACTGAACGATCATCGAATATCAGAGTCTGTATACCTCATTCCATACATCCACAAGTTCTTTGCCTACCTCCGCATCTGCAAGGTTACGGAGAAGGAAGAGTCAGACTGCCGCAGTCATTTCTTCAACAAGATGAAAAAAGAATATCTCAAGACAAATAACAACAATTTTAACAAGCAAAATTATGAAAGTAAACGAAGTATTGAAGTTACAGCTACTTCACCGCAAGCCTATGAAGGCTCGTTTTAAGTTGCCGACGAACAGCGAAACGGCAGCTCAGTATCTGACAGCAGCCATCTCGGTAGAAGTGGAATATCGCAACCATACATTTCGGAATGGTGACGAGTTGCGTAAACAAATTGCAAGTGTTGCCCACTGGCTTTGTGGCATGTCTGGCAAGAACAGTCTGTTGCTTGCTGGCGGTTGTGGCAATGGCAAAACGACCTTTGTCTATGCCATGCAGAACCTCGTCAATCATTTGGGCATCAAGAATCAAGTGACAGGTCAGAGTTTCGGCATCAGCCTCTACAATGCCAAAGACCTTGCCAACATCTGCAAAACACATCCCAAAGATTGGCGTTCACTCATGGACAAAGACATTCTGGCAATAGATGATCTTGGCACCGAGCCTCGTGAAATCATCGAATACGGCAATGTGCTCAGTCCCATCATCGACCTCATCTCCTACCGCTATGAACACCAACTGCCGACTATCATCACCTCCAACCTCACCCCTCAACAAATCTCAGAGGTGTACGGCAAGCGTATCGGTGACCGATTGAAAGAGACAACCGAGATTGTCCCTTTCTTGAATGGCTCATACAGAGGCTAAGAAACAACAATTGTAAGCGTATCCGCGATGCTGCCTTGTCCACTTTTATTCATCATTATACCTTTG
>ERZ1027282.246-NODE-246-length-11142-cov-5.562551_pt1 | contig 11142 bp, 19 predicted proteins | sample MGYA00519241_ERZ1027282 | MGnify/ENA primary metagenome ERZ1027282 (study PRJEB26926, sample SAMN06165075) | human gut metagenome | biome: ENVO:00009003; feature: ENVO:2100002; material: ENVO:00002003 | host: Homo sapiens | place: USA | collected 2012 ...
CTATCACCAGCCGTGGCAGCACCATAATTACCAGCCGTGGCAGCACCATAATTACCAGCCGTGGCAGGTTTTCCCGGTTCCGCATTACACTCGTTAGTACACCGTTCCTTGACAAAAGATACAGCTGCTTTCACAAGCCCCCTTATATCAAGCTCAGCGCCTATTCTAATTTTTGAAGAACAAACCTTGTCACTTTCTGAATCGTCTATTTGACCGCTCTGCTCAACCTCACAAAACCTTGACCTGGCTGGTACATAGTAACCAAAAACATCCAGAGGATAAGGACATGCATGAAAACCCTTCTTGCATGCCTTTATGTCGCCTGTTTCTTCATACTCCTTACCTACCTCATACTTAAACCCTCTACAAGATAAATCTTTGTCAAACGCTTTATAAGCCTTTATTTTCTGTTCCATGATAGTTTTGAATTATATTTGAATTAATAAATTGGCACATCATAGCCCTTTTCAATCAAAAACTTTATTGCATTTAACCCAAGACGTTCTCCATGCCATTTTTCTGTTGACCACTCTCTATGATAGTGGTAGGACAAATCTTTGGTATTCAAAAAGAAAGTAAGTTCGCTACTATCTCGATTATCCTCTTTCCGTGTAGATTTGTATGAACACCATACTGAATCTCTAAACATGGTATTATCATACTCGGTCAAAGTTGGATAATTCCAATAGTCAGGATGAGCGCAGCATCCTTGAATTACTGCAACCTGCAAAATATCCTCTTCTGATATTTGCATTAAAGGCTTATCGCCAATCACTATTTGCTTCATTTTTGATTTGTTTCTTTCTTGATTTTACGCTAATCATTTACTTTCTCACCATTATCCCTATAAACCAGTTCTCCATCATTACTCAGACAGATGTGCTCACATGGTTCCGGTTCCATATAATCATCATAATATTCATTGCATTTCTTACAATAAATATAAGATGGAGTTTCCTGGGCTTCTTTAAATGGATCGCCCTTGGGTTTCGGAAGAAATACCGCATTTACAAATTCGCCTTTTATGACAATTTCCGATGATATCCAAACTTCTACAGGCTTCGCAAATTTGCAAGCATTAATACCTTCTTCTAAACTTCCACCGCTTCCATTCTCATAATACCGCATATCATTCGTATCTCCACCGTTCGGAAAGAAATCCCAATACACCTTTCTCCAATATGGTTTATCAGCCTCGGGCACATAAAAAGCGGTGATTGCTGCAAATGGGATATCTTCTCTGTATTCAACGTAAAGCAGCTTGTGTTCTACGTCTATCCATCCATTTCTTGAATCGTAATTAGGTATAGTAACTTTCATACTTTTGCTCATTATTATTCATGTTGGCTTCTAATATTTCATCGAAAGACGGGATGGGAAACCAGCAGATAACTTTAATATCATCCTCAGTTACGTCTTTACCTCGATAAACATTATCACTATCATCAATCCACCATCCATTTTCATACGTAAATATATCTATATGCTTAGGGGATTCAACTTCTCTATCAGCATATTTATAGTAATATAAAAATCCTACTAAAATACGCTGTCCTTCTTCCGGCAACCGCTCCTTAACACTTATCCAAGGTGATTGCTTTGACTGCCATTCTGCACCAGCTTTGAAGGCAAATCCCAAACTCACAATTCTTGTTTTATCAATATTGGGATTGCTTTTAAGCCAACTATTCCAATATTCTCTTGCCGCTTCTTCTACTGTCTGTTTCATAAGTTACAATCCATATTCTACGTTAAACATCGAATCCGCCCGTTGGAACATCTTCTCGTAGCGATTCTCTTTGTATCCTCTCTTGAAAGCAGTATGTGAAACTTTCTGTGTAGTGCAGCCTACCAGTGAGGCGACTGCAAGGATTAATATTATTTTCTTCATTATTGTTCTGGTTTTGAATTATAATGCTTCCATAATCTCATCATAGGTCATTTGCCCTTTTCTCCTTTCCGGTGTCCCGACCAATACCATACGCTCCCTTTTCCTTTCATTGAAATAGCTGCGTACACCCCGGCGGAGATAATTGTAAGGATCAATTGTGAACAGTTTCTTTTTACACACACCTGATATTACACGGGTGATGATACTTTGCCACGCTTCCTTTATAACATCCTGGCTGCTGGTGAATCCTCCTGAATACATATAGCCTTTGACCTTTGATTCGTAAATGGTAAAAACGGACACCATATCCTCCATATTACCTTCTTCATAAAAACCTATCATGACTTCGGCTATACGGACAGCCTCGCGATAGCGTTGGACCAGATCTCTTTGGGAAGAACCGTGTCTGAAAGGTATTATGACTTTCTTGCAATAATCCCCGCGTGTCGTCAGAACCGGTTTGTTATCTTCCGTCATAATGACTATCCCTTTTATGGAATCAGGACATATCCCATGTTCAGCCGCATACAGAAGCCTGCCATAAGTAAACCGATACATACGCTTCTGTTTTCTTAGTAAGTAACGTCCGTCCGAACCGGGTCTTATCAGTCTTCCGGTGTTGGTGTTCCATAATTCACCATTCCTGCTTATCTCATAGTGGAATTCCGGAATGGGATACCGTTTGTTTTTATCTGTTGTTCTCATAGGATGTCCATTTGTTTTTTTCCCGGTTGATGTTCCTTCTCCATTGGCGGAAAGTCCGGTGTTCCGCATCCGGCCAGCCTTGCAATGATCGGGCGGAACTTTTCCTTTCTCAGTCTCACATCATAATACGCGGTTGTCGCCCTGCATCTGGATATCTTCAGGAAGGAGGCTATCTCACGGAACAGATACCCTTCCTCATACGCCATATAGCAGAACAGCATCCTTGAATCGGATATGTTCCTGGATATCATCCGGGACAGGATCATCTCCTGGGAGACGCCCGTCATTCCGGAGATCTCGTCCAGTATAAGCTGCATCGGTTTCTTTTCCTTGTTGTCTTTTCTCAGGTTCATAAGATTGTCGTTTAAAAGGTTCTTAAATCTGTTTTAAAAGCATCGGCTCCTTATGCGGTGCCAGGTGGTTCTTTTCCTGAAACTCTGCGGACGGAACGCCCTGTCACGCTTATGCCAGCCCTCCCGGCACCGGAGTCTTGGTTCATCCAGTATCTCCTCCATTGCGGATTTGGCCCTCTCCAAATTTTTCAGCAGATACTCATTCATTCCGTCCTTTTCCATACAGCGCGAGATTTGGGGATTCGGGATCATAAGGCTCCACGGTGGTAAGGGTAACGGAGGATACGACCACACGTCCGCTCCCTTCGCAGCCGGGACAGGTAACGGTACTTACGGTGTCCGTCAGCTCGTCCAGGTTCTCAAGAAAGCCCCGGCCGCAGCATGTGCGGCACAGGACTACATGGGGATGGTCAAACTTCCTTCTTATCATCGCCGGAGAATTCAGGTTTCACATCAGCAGTGTAGGGATAGACATCCATAATGGCGGTCTCGGCCACCGAGCCGATAACATAGTCCGCCAGCGTGCCCTTCATCCCTTCGTCCAGCTTCTTTACGGCATCGCGAAGGTCGGAAGCCTGTACCAGTACGGTAGTGGGGGTCTTTTTCTCCGCTCCGCTTTTTTCGTCCAGCGTGATGAAGAACAGCTTGCACTTGAACCAGCGGTCGGCCGCATCTTCCTCAGAGGGGAACAGTTCGCTGTAACCGGCGCGTTTGACGCCCGATACGGTGAACTCACCGCTGATATACGAGTTCATTTCTTCAATAATACGGGCTTCCGCTTCCGTGAAGCTGAGCGCATCGACCAGATAGGCTTCCGTTACTTTCCTGTTCATACCGTTCTCCGCCACCTTCTCGTAGCGGATGGAACATTCAAACCAATTGTGCGTCATAATTTACATCTTGTTAAATGAGGGTTCTATTCTTTTCCATTGATTATTTCCGTCCTTCTCCTCGAAGTAGAAGCGGATCACCGTGCCTTCCACCACGTTGCTCTCACGGAAGAGCCGCATGATTTCCGAATATTCGGGGTCGTTGAAGTCATCCTCGAGCTCGTACAGGCGGGAGATGGACTTGTAGTCAAGATCCCCGGCCTCGTTGCGCTGGAGCAGCGACATGGCCAGCTTGTACATGGGGTTGCGCCCGTCATCGCCCTTCTTGCCGATCCATGCGTTCAGGTAGTCCACAAGGCGCTTCTCTGCCACGTCTGCCCTCTCGTCGAAGCCCTTGACCCGGTTCCCCTTGACGGAGACCTTGAAAGTGTCATTCTTCACCTCGAACCCGAGCTGCTCGTCACGTTTCAGGCCGCCGTACTCCTTCAGCTGGTCATAGTAGGCGGTGGCCTCCTTACGGAGCCATTCCTTGAACTCCTGGCCGTCCTTGATATACTTGCGGAGCTTCCTCTCCACAGAGGCGAGGAATCTGGCACGCAGCTTCTGGTAGTTCTTCTTTCGGTCCCCGTCCTTTCTTTTCTTTTCGGCCTGCAGCTTGCTTAGCAGGGCCTCACGTTCCTTTTCAGATAAATTCTTGATATCCATATCTGTTCTTATTTATTAGTGAATAAATTCCTGAATAAATCAGGGTCGATTATCTCCTCGTTGCAGTCAACGTTCTGTTCTATGGCTGTCTGGCATTCCCAGCAGAGATGGTTCACGGTCATGTGGTTGTTGTATTCACAGAACACCTTCCCGCACAGCCCGCACCGGGCGAACATCGGCTGCACGGTGTCCGCGTCCTCCCGGCAGATGTCCAGCCCTTTGGCGTGGCAATCGGCACACATGTCAGCACATTCCTTTTCGAATTTCGTCTTTTCCATTGTCATCATTGTTATTGTTATTATCGTTTATCCATGCTACCAGAATCCATAACATGGCGTTCAGTGACCATGTTTTCGCCCAGAAGTCATCATTAACTATCATGCCCGTGAAAGCCGAGAGGGCGGATATCGCGTACACAAGGTGCTTCATTCTCATACCTCCTCCTTCCGTCTTATGGCCTTCAGCTGTTTCAGTGTGGCCTTCAGTTCCTCCAGGTTCTGGCTTGACACCGGCTTCCTGCATCCTCCGTGGCTCTTCAGGAAGGAGGTGATCTTCGCCTTGTTCATCTCGACCTCCACGGGATTGTCGCTTCGGTAGCTCCTGTTGAGAAAACCGATATCCATCGACACGGCGTAAATGGCCTTGACCAGCGCCAGCTTCTCCCGTCTTTCCGGATCCTTTCTCCCGTTGGGATCGAGCAGCGTCCCGATCAGCCTTGCGGCCTCGCTTTTGTACAACTCCGCGGACGTCGTTGTCCGTCCGCCGCTGAACTGCCGGACAAGATGCCTGTATTCATCCTCGTCCAGCCCGAACTGCCGTCTGAGGCGGTGTATGCACCGCTTCTGGGCGTTTGTCGCGGGTAATTCAATTCTCTTGTTCATTGTTATTGCTGTTAAATGGTTCGTCACTGTTCCTGAGCCAGCATCTCTCATAACCCTCCTTCCAGACCACATAGAATCCTTTCGGACCGGGAACACCACGGCTCATGTACCGGGCGCAGAATCCGTTCACCTCTATGCGGGAGAAGCAGTCCCTCTTGACTCTGTAGGCCACCGTCCCCTGCACCTCCTTCCCCTCCACATGGGAGATGTATACGAATATCTTCTTCCTGTATTTCTTCCTGAGCTCGACCAGTTGCTTGGCGGTGACGTCCATCTCGCCTTCAAGACTCTGCAGGGAGTCGATGATGACCACGTCTGGGGATCTCTGTTTCCCGAGGAATTCGTCAAACTCATCGAAAGTGGGGACCTCGTCCCAGAATAGCATCCCGCTCCTTGACGAATTCATGAATCCGAGCAGGGAGTCCCTGAAATCGGACTCGACACCCATCTCAAGGGAAATGAACAGCACCTTGTAGCCGATACGGTCAAATTCCCTGGCCAACTGGAAGGTGAAGGAGGTCTTTCCCTGTCCGGACTTGCCGTATACGATCCACGCCCCGGATTTCTGTCTCTTTCCAAAGGCATCCATGAAATCCTTGGAAAAGGGGATGTATTCGTATTTTTTGTTCAATATGTTGTCAAACGACAATGACCTGATCATAAGCCGGCTCCTCCGTTGCTGATTTCCTGTCTGATTACCACATTGTCTATCATTCCCGAAAGCTCGCGCAGATCATCGGCGAACAATACCTGACGGGGATCATCCTCACGCGGCTGCTTCTTGACCTTGGGAAGTTTTCCCCATATCTCTTCCGCCGTCTCCCTGTCCTGCACGCCGTTGGCCATACAGATGGCGATGACATCCTTTTTGGTAGCACCCAGAAGGGTGATGTAATTGCGGCCGAAACGCCCGTCTATCTCGTCATACCCTTCAATACGTCCCACATACCGCCTGATATTGCGCTCCAGCGTTTCCGTGCCGGCCACCAGACACCCCATGCGCCCCAGCGTGTCATCATACAGGGGAATAAGCGTGCACATGGCCGAATGCGTGAGCTTGCCGGCATCATCGATCAGCAGGACGGGCTTATAGGAGGACAGGGAATTCATGTGCGCGATACACAGGTCCAGCAGGCTGTCATTATCCATATAGCGCGTCACATTCTCTCCCATGGCCTGCGCCAGTTTGGTAAGGAACTTGCGGCTGCTCCATTTGCGGCACTTGATATATACAACCCCCTTGTCACCGCACAGATTGTACAGGTCGATCAGAGACTGTGTCTTTCCGCTTCCGCTGCGGCTGCTGATACATACCCATTTGCTCTTTCCCCTGGCAACCTCGAACGCCCGCTTCACCTGCCGGTAAGAGGTTACGGTATCAACCACATTGCGGGAATTCTCATAGAAATAAAGGCCTGTGGCGATCCTGACCGCCAGGTTGTCGTCATTCGCACCGTACTTGCCGGAGCGGAACTGGGACATGGCCGCGTCGGACACGCCGCAGCGACGGGCCAGTTCTGAAGGTTTTGAACCACGGGCTATCAAATTCTCTATGTACTGTTTCAATGCTTCCTTATCCATAATTATGCTGTTTTTAAAGTGTTATTAAATCATCTTGAAAAATTCATGTCGGCGTCGTCCCATTCGTAATCGTCATCCGCAAGAGGGGACGGAACCCTGAGAGGTCCGGGCGCAATCTCTTCAAAATCCACATCCTCCACCGTCTGGCCACGCGCCTCATACTTGCGGTCCTTGTGCCGTCCCCGGCTGTCAGTGAGCAGGGCACGGTCCAACAGGCTGTTGCTCTTCAGAAGCGGGTTCCGCTCCTGCATGGCGATTATCACCTCGTCCACCTGCTCCTGTCTGGCCACATACCGCCGCTCGAACTGCCGGTTGAACTCGTCCACCTTCCTGCGGTGCTCGAAATGTTCGGGTTTCTGGTCGATCAGGGCCATCGGTGTCTTCATGTCACGCTGCATGAGGAACTTCAGATCCCCCGTTTCCTTTGCCAGCCGGTGCCCTTTGGTGGATTCTGCATTGACGATGAGCACCTGCGACAAATCGTCGGGATCGTAGTGCACGGACCAGTCCTCGTGGAAATGATTGCGCAACTCCATGTCGAAACTCTCGTAATTGATCCTCTCCCCGAAGAGCTCGATCAGCAGCCCCTTGCCGGTGAGCCGGTTGGTGCGTCCCGTCGTGTCGCCCATGAGAAACAGGTATTCCTCGTCGCAGAACGGCATCCGGCGTTCCATGGGGGTGCGTTCCCATGCGGCCATGTACGTCTCCAGCTTCTTGGCACGCTCCCTTTGCATGATGCCGTGTATCTGCGCCAGCACGCCCTCCTCGTCGGGGATCAGGTGGCGGTTCTTGTTCAGGATCTCTATATTGGGCTGGGATCCGCGCCTGCTGTTGATGTTCACACCGCTCCAGTTCTTCTCCAGCTGGTAGTACGTCTTGTTCAGATAATTGAAGTACGGCTCGATGATCTTGGCCTTGGCGTTGTGGAGCGCGGCGGGGATGTAGTGCACCGTCATCGCCTCATAGAACGGAACCATCACCCCCTTCTGGTAGTTGTCACTCTGCAACTGCAGCGGCTTGTACCGTGCACCGAACAGTTCCCGGGCGTGCTTGATGGCGTTGCGCAACGCCTCGCGTATCAGCGCCGGGCTCTCATGGTCGCCGACGGCATATCCTATCGGGTACTTGCCGCAGGCGTCCAGTACCACCACGATGGTCTTGCGGTTGTGGATGGTGGTCGTCTTGTAAGTCCTTGTCTCACCGTTCACCTTTTTGTCCACCGGCTGCCTCTTCTGGTAGACCAGTTCCACGTCCCATCCGTCCAGTGTCCAATAGGTCATGGCGGTCTTCGGAGCCTCGCGCTTGTGTTGCATCTCGAGGGAGTTCCTCAGCGCGGCGGTACCGCGCTGGTGCCCCAGGGTGGTGGATTCCATCATCTTCCGGTACCTGTCCACCGTGACAGGACTCTTGATTTCCGGTTTCCCCAATATGGAGGCTATCTTGTTATACTGTTCCATGATCTGTGCGTTGTTCAAATTCATGTGCTGGGAAAGCAGCTTGTGCATGATCGCCTCGTCCTCCTCGTCCCGTATCAGGGCGGCGGACGTGTTGCCCTTGTTCTTGTGCACCAAAGCGATGAAGCCTTCCGCCTCATACTGGTCCACTTTACGTTTGAGCGTCTTTCCCGTCGAAGGAAGTTTGTGGGGATAGCGGGTGTTGCCTTTGCTGTCCCGCACTTTCAGCAGATCGTTCACCATCTCACTCAGCCTGTCCCATACGTTGAAACGGGATCCGCCACGTCCGAAACCGCATTCCGCATTGCTGTCGCGCAGCCGGATGACTGCATCCAGGACACGTGCCTGGAGCGTATAGAGCGTGACCTTCTCCGGTCTGAGCGGCTTTCCCGCACCGTCCCTGTAGGTGGTGAAGAAGGAGTAGGCGGCCTCGTTGTACCCTACAGCCCTCTCAAGCGGACTGGTGGCAGCACGTTCGACATCCTCATGGGGATCACCGTAATATTTGATGTATAATTGCTGTATGTATGTCTCCAGCGAGTCGAACTCCACCAGGGCAGAAGAGTTAGGAATGCTTCTTCTTGCGATAATTATCTGCTTCCGGCTTACCTTGCTGTTGTACGTCCCGACCGGAAGGAATCCCTTCTCAGAACCCATTTTACGTTTAGAGTCATACATGATCAGCTCGTTGGCGTAGATACATACCTTGTCATTATAGATTACAGCCATATCAACCGTTTTATTGTTTAACCTTGTGCGGTTTCCGGCGTCGGACCGGAAACGTGGGCCGCCTTCCGGCTCCCTGACCGCGTGTCCTATTTCTCCTCCCTGTAATACCTTTGTCCGATAAGGGAAAGGCAGCATACGACTGCAAGGACCGAGGCGGCGAGGTTCTCGTTGAAGGTGGGGCGGATGTTGTCCGCCAGTCTGAGCACTACCACAAGGCCGATGACAGCGGCCACTATATGGATAATTCTGAATGTTCTCACTGCAAATCATTTTTAAGGGTTTATAAAATTGTTTTTAAATTTCTGCTCCTATCCGTCGCAGACCGGAGCAGTTTTGCTACATTTGTAGCTGTGTAATTAAAATTTATATATCATGCCTAAAGTAAAGCCTGTTAAATTTGAAGTAGGAGATGTGGTATATCTCAAAAGCGAAGACAAATACGCTAAAGACCGGTTCAGAATGACTGTTAAAAGTGTTACCGGTGAATATCCTGACATTCAGGAAGTCGAATGTATATGGCTGTCCAAAGGGGGGATTCTTCAAACCCATAAATTCGCTCCTATACTGCTAGATAAACATTAATCTCCGTCTTCCTCATCTTCTTCGACATTCCGTGCCATCTGGTTGAACCGTGCTATCGGAATGCCGAAGATTCTTACTACGAAAAAATGTCCGGGCTCTACATTCTGGAACACTTCATCAATCTCAATCAGTGTTCTTATAGCTTTTTTCTTTTTCATCGTTTATAGATTAATAAGTGTGTTAATTTTGAACTGGTTTATTTTTCGATTTCCTTGACCAGACGCTTTGCGCCGGCTATGTCCCATATCTTGTCGACCATCTCCGCGACCTTCATGTCGGTTGTCGGTCCTATCTTCACCATCACCGCCCCTTCGGCGTCCTGGTCCTTGGGAATGATGATGGGGCAGATCATCCCGTATTCACGCCAGATCGTTATCACGATCCTCAGGTATTCAAGGTTGATACCCATCGTATAAGTAATCATCCCTGTTCCTCCCATTCTATCAGTAGTTGTCTGTACACCGGAACAGGTTCGGGATATATGATGCCTTTGTTCTTGTGGGAGATAGCCAGCTTCGTCAGCCTGTCGGCTATACGGCGGCTCATTGTGTTGCCGGAATACACCTTGCATACATGGGAGTAGGTGACTTTCATGTTGGCGGCGACCGTTTTCAGATCATTCCGGTTGAGATAACGGCACACAGCCTGTTTCCATTCGATGAAGTCCGGACGGTACTTGGGTGCAGGGAGCGTCGGACGCTGTGCCGGACGAACGGAGTAGCCGCCGGTACGACGGATGGAGGGGAGAACCTCGTTTGTTACCCATCTTTTGAATGCTTTAGCCGTCGGCAGCTTGGATCCGAAAATAAGGGCGTACATGCCGCTTTCATTGATTAAAATTGTTTCTTGAATAAATCCTTGATTATCAGGGACGCCCTGTTTTAGGGCGTCCTCATTATCAACGTGTTGCGAAATCGCGTTTCGTGTTTTGGTGTACCCTAGAGAAGCCGCCACATCTTTCCCCACAAACCAAGGAGCTCCATTGATTACCTTTACCCTTACATTAGCATCAATATCTTCTTTGAAGAAGATTTGCAGACCTGTTGTCTGCTGGTTGTTGTTCGGTGTTTCCATAATTATACATTATTAATTAATACGCTCCGCTTTCACATTACCTTTGTTGTCGAGGATTTTGACAGTTTCATGCTTGGCGATTTCGTCAACATTGTACAGCTTACTGTCGTTCCGTTTCTTGGCGGCTTCCCAGATTGCCGGGGCTTTACCACCCTTCTTCTGACCGGACAAAACCTGTCCGACATAAGCCATTGTTACTTTAAAGGCGACAGCAAGTTCTTTCTTGCCTTGTGCGCCTAACTTAATTACTTGTCCCATATTCAATATTTATTGGATTAAAATTGCTATATTTGGCGCGGTTTATATTAAACCTGATGCAATATTACAAACTTATTTGAAATACAGCAAGAAAATAGC
>ERZ1027282.259-NODE-259-length-10901-cov-4.085654_pt1 | contig 10901 bp, 10 predicted proteins | sample MGYA00519241_ERZ1027282 | MGnify/ENA primary metagenome ERZ1027282 (study PRJEB26926, sample SAMN06165075) | human gut metagenome | biome: ENVO:00009003; feature: ENVO:2100002; material: ENVO:00002003 | host: Homo sapiens | place: USA | collected 2012 ...
CATAAATAGTTGCAGGCCGAAAGTGACCAACTGGGTAAGGTCACGGTATTTGGTGGTCAGCGCTGATATGATCAACCCCCACGACATGGCATGGAATGCGGTTAGGAATATCAGGAACGGAAATAACAGCAGGGCGGCATTGACATGCAGTGAAGCTCCTTTCACATAAAAATAGAGATACATGGCAATGAACAACAACAGTTGTATTCCGAACTTGATCAGGTTGGAGGTGATGCCGGACAACGGCACGACTAGACGGGGGAAATAGACTTTGCCGAACACACCCGCATTGGCAGTGAACACATTGGAGGATACGTTGAACGCGGAACTGAAATAATTCCACAGCATGATACCTGCCATGTAGAACAAAGGCTGTGGTACTCCGTCCGTTGAGATACCTGCCAAGCCGCCGAATATGAACATATACATTACGGTAGTGAAGATTGGTTGGATGAGGAACCAGAGAGGACCCAGAATGGTTTGTTTGTATACGGTGACGATGTCGCGTTTCACGTACATATAGTATAGGTCACGGTACCGCCATATACCTTTCAGGTCTATATCCAGCCATTTTTTCTTTGGTTTTATTTCTATTGTCCAGTTTTCTTTAGTCATTTTTTTGAGATCTTGTTTTTTCAGGAGCATTTGTCCAGATAGAGCACACAGTGCTGCTGTTTGTGGTCGCTCCAGGGATTGGAAATCAGTAGGTAACGATTCACTTGGAATGCAGGTGAACAGAACGTATAATCTATTCGTAAAAAACCGCCCCAGCATTGGTAACTGCCGCTCCATGTTTGCCCGGCCTGGAGGAAGCAATCCTGCAGTGACCGGCTGATTTTCCGGTAAACATACGAAGCCGGTGTATCGTTGAAATCACCGCACACGATGACCGGATAAGGACTCTCGGCAATGGCGTTTGCCAAGAGATCGGCTTGCCGGTTACGCCGGATGGCGTGGTGGCGCATCGTCTGGAGTCTGTCTTTCATTGAGGATGATTCATTCATGCCGGTAGTTTGCAGATGGACGTTGAATAACCGGAAAGTTTGCCCTGTCATCTGGATATCCGCTTGAAGTATTTTGTTGTAGCTGTTTGGAAAGTAGTACTCTTGAACGTTTCCGATAGGCCAGCGGCTGAAGACGGCCAGATTAAGGACTTCATCTTCCCGCGAGTTGATGATGCAATAGGGATAATCAGGAAAAGCAGCCCGAATGGTGTCCCATGCCAGAAGATTGGTATGAGGACGTTCTTGCAGACAGACGATGCCGGGTTGCAGGACACGAATGCTATGGGCGGCCTTTGTCAGAGTGTCTTTGTTCAGCCTGAACCCTTCGGTATTCCAGCAAACCAATTTCAGCTGATTGGAATCCAGCACTTTTTCTTTGTGCAGGAAATGAAACGGGAACTGACATGCTAGAACCGGCAGACTCCCCAATAACAAAAACAAGTAAAGCATCCACCAGCGGTTGTGCCTCCAGAGCAGAATCGCGAAAATAATTCCATCGGCTATGCATATAGGAATTGCCGATAGACTGATGAGGATAAAATTTCCGGCCCACTCGGGAGTGAAGCAGGGGAGAAATATCAACAGCAGTGTCAGACCGCACAGGATACTTCCCGACAGACAGTTAAATACGCGCATTGTTGGCAATCAGACCTTCTAAAGCTTCGAGTTGTCTTCGGGTCAACCTCAATTGGTCAAGCATGGGCCGGTAACGCTCCAAATGGTGCAGGTCCGTACCCACAAAATCGTACATTTTTTGTTTTAACAACTTTTCGCTGACCACTTTGGGGTGCGGGCCATAGTAACCGCTCAGTGACATCAGATTGAGTTGAAAGCTGTAACCTTTCTCTTTCAGCAGAAGGTAATCTTTTTCTTCCATGTACAGGTAACGCTCCGGGTGGGCGATGACCGGTTGATAACCGGCATTCCATACTTTCATCAGGATATCCGGCAAACCGGGAGGAGGGTACATGTAGGATGTCTCGACCAGCAGGTGGCTGCTGCCTAAAGGCAGCACTTCTCCATCCAGCTTGTTTGTAAAAGTGGCATCCATCATATATTCGGAAGACAGCCGTAGATCCAACGGGCCGGAATAGGCCGCCTTCAACACGTCGAGCTGTTGTCGCAGCTTCTTGTTCGGTGTGGGATAATCCTCCATGATATGGGGGGTGAGCCACACTTTCCGCAACCCTATGGATTCCATATAGCGCAGCAGGGACAGACTGGCATTTATGTCGGGCGAACCGTCGTCCACTCCCGGAAGAACATGGGAATGGACATCGGTCATACCCTTCATTAAACCAGAATTAATCAAATTGTATTTGGACTTGAATATACCAAACATCCTACTTCTTTTTTGGGGGGATTTTAGGATTTCTTTCTGAACAGCCGTTTCCAGCATGATTCGGAACCATCCACATAACCATAGCCGTAGCCGTAACCATATCCATAGCCTCCGTATCCGCCTGTCTTTACTATGGCCCCGTTAAGTACCAACGACATGTTGTTCAGTTGTCCGCTGCGATAAATTTTTTCCACTTCCGGTAACATGCGGCGGTCCAGTTTGCCAACCCGTACCACGAAGATGGTCAGGTCGGCTATGCGGTTGGTGATGGCGGCATCGGCCACCACTCCTACAGGCACATTGTCGACAAAGATATAGTCATAACGGTTGCGCAGTTCGGTTATCAGTACTTCCAGTTGTTCGCTGAGCAATAGCTCTGACGGGTTGGGGGCGATGGGACCGGCCGGAATGAAATCCAGATTTTCACAGATCTCGTTGTGCTTGATGATTTCATCCGTTGTGGCCTTGCCTGCCAGAAAAGAGGTCATTCCTTTTTCCTTTGTGTGGAGGCGGGTATGTGAAGTCAAAGTCCCTTTACGGATATCCATGTCAATCAGGATGACCTTCTTGTCGGTTTGCGCGAAGCTGGCTGCCAGATTGCTGGATACGTATGTCTTGCCGGCACCCGGTCCGAACGAGCTGAAAGTGACGACTTGCATGTTCTTTGACTTGACACGCATAAAATCCATGTTGGTGCGTATTATGCGGAAGGCTTCCGATACAATGTCACGCCCTTGGGCACGGACAGCGATGCCATGTGCCGTTTCTTTATTCTCTGTTTTCCCTTTGGATGAATCCTTGGGTATTTCGCCCAGGAAAGGAACGGTTACAGCATCCTCGATGTCCTTGCGGTTGCGTATACGGGTATCGAAGAACAGGAACAATAGCAGGACAATTGCCGGCAGGGCGATTCCTTTCATGACACCTGCCATGATCATGCTGCGTCCGTTGGGAGAAATCGGAGCATCCCCTCCTCCAGCAGGATCGAGCACACGGGCGTCAGTTTCGGTGGTGGCCTGGCTCAGCGCATTTTCTTCGCGTTTGTTCAGTAGATAGAGGTAAAGTTCCTCTTTGATGCGTTGCTGACGTTCGATAGAAAGCATTTGCTGCTGTTGTCTAGGTATGTTGGTTACCCGCCACTGGGCTTCTCCGGCCCTGCTTCGTGCCTCGTTCAGTTTCACATCGATGCTGACAATCATATTGTCGATGGCCCGGATGATATTCTGCCGCATGGCAATCAGATTCTTGTTCAGTTCCTGGACGATGGGATTCTTGTCGCTGCTTCCTTCTATCAGTTTGTCTCGTTTCAACTTGTTGGCATTATAGGCCGTTATCTGGGTTTCAATGTTGATGTCGGCTATGCCGGTGTTTGAAGGGATAAGCTCGGTTTCTTTGGACGGGTCCACCAGGTAGCTCTTGATGTAGCGTGCCATGCGTGCCTGTAATTCCAGTTCCTGAGTGGTCGAGCTGTACTGCCGTTTGTCTGACATGGACATGGAAGCGGCTGAACCGATATCGATGATGTCATTGTTCTGTTTGTAGGACTGAAGTTCGTTTTCCACGCCTCCCAGTTCTTTTTCGATGATGACCAGACGCTCGTTGATGAAGCTGGAGGTATTGATGGCTATCTGGTTCTTGTCTTTGATAGTCTCTTCATTATACACTGTAATCAGCATATTGAGCACATCTTCGGCACGGGCGGTGGAGTAATCACGGAGTGACAGGTAGAGGATGGAGGCGTCATTCTCAGCTTGGCTGATGTTCAGGTTGCTTCTGAATAGGCTGGCCATTGTGTCCGTACTCTGCCGGCGTATCGTAATCGGTGTGTTGAACCACTTGTCTGTATAATATAAGGTGGGTGAGACCACTATTTTTCCTACGGGCGACTGGATAGTGTCACCCAGATTGGCCGTCAGCGTTATACCTGTGGCGTCTGTCGAGAAATCGGACAACCGGACTTGCTTCCTGTTCAGGGTTCTGACTGTCAGGCTGAAATCAAGATGGTCTTCTTCTTCCGGAAACGAGACTTTGACAGGGGCTTGTGTATAAAGTTCCTCCTCACGCAAGTCATCCATGATGAGGTAGCATACATTGGCGTGAAGACGGTTCACCACATCGCGCATGAGTTTGTGTGATTGGAATTGCAGGATCTCATTGGATACATTGGTATATGAATAGGTGTTAAAACGGTCCAGCCCGCGACCGATGTTGTTTGAATAGGCGTCCTTTATCATGACGGTGGCTGACCGTGAATAGATAAAGGGAAGTTTGGCATATTGATACCATGCATATCCGCCGAACAGACTGACCGACAATACAAACCAGTACCATTTGGACAACAGGTACATGATGATGTCAACGGGGTTGATATTGAATCCTCCCCCGCTTAAGGTCTTATCTCCCGACATATCTTTTTGTTCACTCATTCTTATCATGTCGTTTCTTTTTTATTTAGTAGTTAACAACACCAGTGAGGTGATTGTGGTGATGAAGGACAGGATCATACTCCACGTGCTCAGTTTTCTCTGGGCCTGTTCGGTGGCCTTCATGTTGGTGGGTTCTACGTAAACGATGTCATTCTGTTGCAGGTAATAGTAAGGCGATGTGAAGATGTCTTTACTGCGGATGTCGTGGAACAGGATTCGTCGCTTGTTCCCATATTCGCGGATGACGGCGATACGGTCCAGACGGGAGCGGGGAGTCAGGTCTCCGGCCATGGCAAGAGCCTCCAGAAGAGTGATGCGGTCGCCTTTCACTTCAAAGGTTCCTACATGTCCAACTTCTCCCAGCACGGAAAATTTGAAGTTCAAGAAATTGACGGTGACCATAGGATCTTTCAGCAATTCTTCGTTGATCAGTCGTTTCTTGATCAGTTCGGTTAATTGTCGGCGGGTCAGTCCTTCCACATGCAGTTGTCCCAGCACAGGAAAGTCTATATTCCCGTTGATATCCACTAAATAACCTTTTTCTTTTTCATCACTTAATACCCCCACTTCATTGTTGGAAATGCTTCCGTCTGCTTCTACAGAATAGCTTCTGCTTCCGGACATATTGAAAGGCAGGGACAGTTCTGGGTTTTTGCTGTTCACAATAATACTCAATCTGTCATCCCTATGGATGATGGCTTCATATTTTTGAACCATAGGATATTCCTGTAGTTCATCCATATCTTGTAAATAGACAAAATCTTTGCGTGAAGCGCACGAACTAAAAATGATTATTGCCAACAGACAGGCCAGTTTGATTGTTTTATCCATTGTTTTATAATTAATTGTTTTTTATTCCTTTATATGAATCACTTGGTCACATCGTTCCATCAGTCGTGAATCGTGTGTCACAAATATTAATGTGTTATTCTTTCCCCATTGCAACAAATTGTCCATGAGGTGTGTGGTGGTCTCGGTGTCAAGTGCCGATGATGCTTCATCAAACAGCCAGATCCGCCCGGGACGCAACAGTGCGCGGGCTATTGCAATCCGTTGGGCTTGTCCTTCAGACAAGCCATATCCATGTTCCCCTATCTTGGTATCTAGTCCTTCCGGCAGACTGAACACAAATTCAGCGCAGGCCAGCCGGATGACTTTATGCAGAGCCTCTTCGTCTGCTCCCGGACTACCCAGCCATAAATTCTCCCGGATGGTACCGCTCAGCAACGTATTTCCTTGGGGCACATAGACGAAATTGATGCGTAAATCGGGGGTCACACTGAGTGTCCGTCCGTCATCAGTTGTCAAATCGATGCGTCCCTTTTCCGGATAAACCAAAGCCAGTATCAGCCGGATAATGGTCGTTTTTCCTGTTCCGGTAGGTCCGGCTATGGCGGTGGAACTTCCCGGATGAAAGGCAGCTGTAAACCGGTCGAGTACCGGCTGTCTCTCTTCATAGCCAAAAGACACTTTCCGAAAGTTCAGTGTCAGTGGTTGGTCTATGTAGACCGGGTGTTCGTCCGGTTCTACATCTTCAAAGAGGGCCATTAACCGTTCCACGGAGGTCCATCCCCGTATCAGACTGGGAGGGATGGATATTAACCCTAAAAAAGGTCCCTGTACCTGTCCGACCAGTTGAAGAAAGGCTGTCATTGTTCCGAATGTTATCTCGTGGTTATGCAGTTGGAAAATACCCCAAAGGAATGCACATAAGTACCCTCCTCCAAATGTAAATCCCATGACCCCTTGCGTAAAAGTGGAAAATTTGATTTGTTCCATTCCTAATTTGAACAACTTCTCTTGTGTTTCATGTAATTTCTGTTTCCGGTAGTTGGTGGCTCCGAGCGAGCGGACTAGAATCCGTTTGGACAGATTTTCTTGCATGACGGTACCCATCTCGCTGTTCATCTTTTTTTGGGCACAGCTCAGTTCCCGGACCTTTCTGAAATAAATCTTTGACAATAAAACAAGAGGGGTGACTCCCAGTATGAACCAAGCTAAACGCGCGTCAAGAATCCACAAGTAGATAAAAGAGCTTGCCAATTGCAAGCCGGTAACCAGCAGGTTGGGTAGAATGCCCATTCCCATTCCCAACACTTCGGAAGCGTCACTGCTGATACGGGTCAGCAGGTCGCCTGTGTGCCATTTCCCTGCTCCTTTCCATGAACACATCATTAGGGCGTCGGACAGCGAATTTTGCATGCGGATACTGATGCGCATGTTGATCTTGCCAAAAATCCAGGGAGATACAAGTTTTATCCCCATACCCAGCAGGAAGGATAAGGCTACTATTGTGGCTACCAGGTAAATATTCCCTTCCTGTGCTCCGGTAGCTACATCGATGATCCATTTGGACATGGCCACATTGACCAATGACATGACCACTCCGAAAATACCCGAAAAGATAGAGAAGGTGATGAGCCAATGGTATCCTTCTGTTACCTGCATAACCCATTTGAAAGCTTTCCATCCTAACTGACATGTATTGCTCAGATTCTCCCGTGTGAGCTTCTGCAAAAACTTTTTCAGCAATTCTTTCATTTCTTTTTTATCATTTCCTTGAAACGTAAGAGGGCTAATCCGGCCAGCCACCAGAAAGTTTCGTCGAAAGCATAACCTAACGATAAGTGCATTTTGTGAAAGATCCGCTTCAACGTGTATCGTTTGTTCGCCCATTTCCCGGTGGGACGTTCACCGTAACGTTCGTCTCCATGTCCAAAATTGCCACTTTCCCAAATCTCTTGCATTAACTTGTCCGGACAGAGACTGGTACTGAATGGTAAAAGGTCGGCCGGCACGCCAAGATATTTTATCAATAGGGCATAAAGTAACCGGTTCCACCGGTGAATGTGCCATTTGCGACAGATACACTCTAATTCGTTTTTGTTTGTAACAGAATGTAATGCGTTAAAAGCCATGGCTATATCACACAATTGTCGTAGTCCGATCCCTTCATTGATAAGATGCTTCAATATGTGGGTGGAAAGTAATAGATGATTCGCTTCGCTCGGAAGTTTGCCTTGGCTGTTGGTAAAGACCCCCGCTTCCCATTGGCGGATTTCTTTTTGGAGGAAAGGGTTGTGCAACTCTATCAGCCTGCTGTGATGTTCAATCAGAACTCTGTTTATCAGACAGGAAGCCTCACCGTTGGCTCCCCTTTTTACCGGTAATCCTAATTTTTCCATCCGTTGGTTGGCCTCTTCGGTTTGTGCCTCGTTTCCGAACCACAGATCGATGTCTCCGGCTATGCGATGTTCCGGATGAGGGTAGAAGTCAGCTGTCCCTATCCCTTTTAGCAGCAGGAAAGGGATAGAAGGTGATTGTACATAAATCTGTTGGAGGGCTTTAATCGTTTCCCGGTGTTGCCGGTTCACCCGTTCCAAGGTGTCAACTTCCACCATCCAGCCAAGCAATACCTTCCGGGGAGGTACGGCTTCAGTCGGCAACAGGCGGATGCCATCGTAAATAATGCCTTGTACGGTTTGTTTTCTTGCCATGCTGTGAATTTCATTCCATTCCTTTTCATCTAGAGGAAAAAGGGCGGAACAGTCTTCCTGCCGGTCCCACAGTCCTTGCCTTAGCAAAAGCATGAAAGCCTTTTGTAATGGGGCTGAGATCATCTTTTTGTCTTATTCTATGGCTAACCCAGTTTCTAACCATTGTCGGCACAGCTCGTTGGCATCGTTTCGGGCTGTATCTTTATTTACTTCATATTCATTGCACAGCAGTGCTCCGGCTTCATCTACCGTGAATTCCTTGTTTTCCAATTGTTTCCATAACCAGGCGGCTGTTTCATTCAAGGAATAGACCTGTGCCATATCCATGGTTTCAGAAAACGGATTGACAATCATATATTCTCCACCTACTTGGCGAAGAATTAAATTAGAATTGAGTCTCATTGTCTTTATATTATTGCATTATCCTATTTATAGTTAAAATTACATCGACCTTCACAGGCAGATGTAATGGGGAATAAAATGTAAGTTCATTTATTATCCTCTGATAATATAGGGTCTTGAACTTACTTGATCTAACATTTTTTACAGATCCGGCGCTTCTCGCGAAGAAAACGAATCTCTCTTCTAACATTTCTTATTGTATTGTTTGTCATATCTGAATTGAACAGATTACTGTTTACCAGTTTATACCTGTGGGACGGATCATGCCGGCTTGCAGCAGTTGCATGATAAATCCTGCGGCATCTTGCGATGCGGTGTCCTTGTCTACTTCGTATTCCTCCAGAATTAACTGTACCAGATGGCTGAAGCTTTCTGTCTCTTCGATATGCTCCCAGATAAATTCTCCGGTTTCGGTCAGGGTGACCATTCCGTTGAACTCTCGGGCGGTCTGTCCGGAAGGAACCAGTACGATTTCTCCGGCTATGTTTCGTTTGATAAATTCTTTGGTTCTTTTCATCTTTTGAAAAAACGATATGTTTTAATGATGGTCCTGCGTAAAGGAATTATGTTCGGCCATATGTGGGCGAAGAATTTCCACTGGAAATCTTCTGGAACTATCCATTTCCCTTTTCGCTTCACCTTGATAATGATGGCGAAAATCTGTTCTCTTTGAATTGGACCTTCGATGACAGTCTGGGCGTCACCGATAAGATAATATTCTTCATTTTTAACATTATAAATACGGTGCATGACATATTCACCGTTGCTTCGCTGATAGAACACCATATCTCCTTTCCGAAGTTCACCGGAGGGGCTTTTCAGGCAGATGTGGTCTCTTGCGTGGATCAGGAATGGAGCCATGCTGCTGCCCGAGATGATCATGCTCACCTGCTTTCCTTCCTCAATGAGGGTACGCAGCATGGATATATATTCTTTCGTATCGACAGTCTTCATAATGGGGCGTATTTCACATTATCGGATAATTTCCAGTTTGGTCAGATACCTGTGCAGGGTGAAGGCTGCTTCCGGATTCATGTTGCACGCATAGGTGCTGATGCTTGTCTGTCTGGTCAAAACCTGCAGATCGTCGAGTGCTTTGCCGGTGAGCTTTGGATTCCACCAGTTGATTGTAACCTGCGAGCAGAGAGCTTTGAAATGCTTCATGGCTGTCTGGGGACGGATGGTGTTATCAGATGCCTGTTCGATGAATACAATGGCCTCCAACGGGCGGCGTTCATTGTGACAGATACCGCTGGAACCGCATACAGGCCATCCCGTTATCTCGTAGTCGCCGTTTGGAAGTGGACAGAGCAGGGCACGGTCGCCATTGAGTACCTGGGTGCCGGGAATATGCCGGCACCACAGGTTGGCATGCGTCGATTTGCCAATGCCGCTAGGACCACTGAATAAGATGGCTTGCCCACGATAATCCAGAAAAGTACAATGTAGTATGTAACATCCCTGGACAGATAAAGGACGTTCCAGGCACAGGCAGGAAATGAACAGGGTATCTGTTTGCAGTTCTCTTTTCAGACCTTCGATGAAATAGATGTTGGCATCTCTTTCGTTTCTTTCCTGATAGAGAGCATAGCAGGCATTCAGGTTTCCTACAGCCAGCAGGCGTGTTTCTTGTTCTTCCTTCCGGAAAACTACGATGTCGTTGCGTTGGAATGTGATCTGCCAGTCGTTGGACGGCAAAGGCAGACGGTTGACAAAATAGAATGTATAGTACCGGTCCGCTTCTTTGGTAGCGGGTTTATGGTCGAGAAACAAACGGCTGTTAACAGGAATCTCCTGTTCTGTCACTCCTGACAATTCAATCGTTAGCGGGCCGATATTCAGTCTCACAATCTTCGGTTTTTAGTGTGTTACGGAGGGATAATCCATAATGATCTGTTCTTTGGCTTTCGCCATCTGGCAAAGATAGTCCATGCTTCCGGTGATTGTTTTTTCACAGTGTGCGGCGGCATAGCATACGTTGCATACGGGACGAAGGTGGCAACCCTCGCATTCGGTATGGGATACCAGTTCCTTGGCTTCTTCTAAAAGTTGTTGCCATGCAGTTGTCATCGGAATCTTTTTCAGGTCAACGGCCGGTTGATCCAGCATCACACAGGGGGTGAGGATGCCTTGCCAGTTGATCCAGCATGAACTCTTGGCAGCTCTGCACTCCAAAGAGCAGGCTCGTGTTCCTGTCTCTTATACACATCTCCGAGCCCACGAGACATCT
>ERZ1027282.276-NODE-276-length-10509-cov-7.603501_pt1 | contig 10509 bp, 8 predicted proteins | sample MGYA00519241_ERZ1027282 | MGnify/ENA primary metagenome ERZ1027282 (study PRJEB26926, sample SAMN06165075) | human gut metagenome | biome: ENVO:00009003; feature: ENVO:2100002; material: ENVO:00002003 | host: Homo sapiens | place: USA | collected 2012 ...
ATCACATTTCAGAATAGCAGAACTCTAAAAACAGAATTTTTAGAACCACCCTTAAGTTGACAAGTTAGCCAGCAAACTTGTCTTTTTTTGGGGGGATAAGTACACCTATATATAATATATATAAGGTAACTTACTCGTCTTACTCTGATTAGAAGCGCTTCATCTCGTTTGACAGTGCAAAGGTAGGACACAAAAAAAGCCTTTGCAAAAAGAGTGTACATTTTGTACACTTTTTCTGCAAAGGCAGCATTCTTTTTAAATGTGCAAATGTGAGGATGTGAGAATGAGCAAATGATTTAATGCGCTAAAAATCAGCTACAAACGGCAACCATTCGCACATCTTCACGTTCATAAATCACTCTTCCCCACTAAACAGCGGATCCCAAGCGGGCAATTTGATAGGCGTCTGCTTCAGAAGTTCCAATGTCTGTGCAGGCACATACTTCTTGTCTACCACGAGGCGGAACATATACGCGTCAAACCATTCGTCTGTCATAATCAAGTGACCACGATAGCCCGACTGAGCACCCCAAGAGTTCTCCACCATCCACTTCTTTGTCTTACCGTCTGCCGTGAGGTCTACCGCCATCAGCGTCATGGCATGACTCGAAGCCGAAGCATACGTCTGAATACGTTCCGCCTTCGTCATCGGGAACGTTGTGCCCAATAACGACTCATAGTCATAATTCTTCAGCGACAATACACCCGTCTTTGAGTCCAAATACTTACCCACATCACAAGAGAAGTACATCATCACAGAGTCCTTAATCGAAGCCACCGCCATTGCCTTTATCTCCTCCATGGGGAGGTTCAGGTATGTCCACTGCTCACCATCGTAAGAATGGCGGTCCATATCGATCGTATACGTTTTATGGTACGCGCGCGAGGGATCGTTCATCACCATTACGTATGAGTGCTTCAAGTCCTTACCCACCAATGCTTGGTAAAACTCCTTTGGCGTATACTCCTTCTCCTCGCCCAGGGCCTTACCTTGTGCATCGCGCGGTGTCCACGTAAACTTCTCCACGGGTTCACCCAAGCATACTGCCAATATATGATAGATCGTACCCAACTGCTCCGTCTTCACGCGTTCCAACTCGGCCGTCTTCTTACCCTGCGCTGCCAACTTACGCAGCGTCAGACCATACTCGCGCAACTTCAAGCTCAACAGTGAAGCCATACGCTGCGTATTATTCGCATTATACGATTCAGGCATCGCCTCAGAAGGCACCAAGCCGTACTTGCTCACTACGTCTATCACACCACAGAACGTACCGCCGTCTGACAGTGGATTCTTAAACAGCCAATCGACCAACTGGTCTGACATCGGCTTCTTGGCATTGTCTATCACGGCTTGCAAGAAGAGGTTCGACTTCTCCAACTGGTCGTAAAAGAAGCAATAACTCTGCGAGAACTGAAACTCGCCCAATCCTCTCTCCTTTATCGCCTTTGCACGCATCACGTTCAGTCCCGTGAAGAGCCAGCAACGACCCGAACTCTTCTGGTCGGTAATGCCCTTTGAAGGCACTTCGTTACTAAAGTGCGTGTCCGTAGCATCACCATTCGTGGCGTTCGTGGCCAACTGATTAATACTTGTGCCGGCTAAGGCATTACGCAGTGCACGGTCAGAAGCAGTCATCGGGTGTGACTTACGCATCGTGCTGAGCATCTCAGGCGTTATACCGCCCTTACCTACTTGTGCCAACGATGATAACGCAAAGGTCATCATCGTAGCAGCTAACATAAAACTCTTTATTCTCATATATACTTTAATTTAACGTGAAGGCGCGCTTCGCGCTTGTTTTAACGGCAGGGCGCGCTTCGCGCTTGTTTTTTTTAACATTAATGTTTCATTAATCGACCATTAATCTTTTCATTAATCTTTTCGTTAATCTTTTATGTTTATCTTATTCATAGATTAGGTCATCACAATTCGTGTCATATAGAGGCATCATGTTTTTGTCTATTAAGAAGCACTCATTGCTTTCTTGGTCATAGGCCCAACGTTCACCGACCAAGTCATTTTCACCGAAATTAATTAGTAGGCCAATAGGTTTATTAGCCAAACGCAAATAATTACACAATTGGGCACGATGTTCAGGTAAAAGTCTGGTTGCGACCTTCACTTCGATAATTATATCTTCTACCAATATATCTATCCTATACTTCTTTTCCAACTCATGTTCTTTATAGAATACGCTAAGTTGTGCCTCTCTTCTATTACTAATTCCGCGTTGTTCTAACTCCCAACTCAATGCCTCTTGATAGATAGGCTCAAGCAATCCTTTGTGCAACTCTGCATGCACAACCATTGCCGCCCCTATGATTTGATACACAACGTCCTTGTAATCACGCAATTTCATAGTTATCACATTTTAAGTATAACAATACCACCAACCCAATTGAATAAGATTAATGAACAGATTAATGAATAAGATTAATGAACAGATTAATGAGCAGATTGATGAACAGATTAATGAACAAGATTAATGGTCGATTAATGAAACATTAATGTTAAAAAAATCAAGCGCGAAGCGCGCCCCATTAATGTCTCATTAATGCCCCATTAATGTTTCATTAATCTTTTCGTTAATCTTTCATTAATCGTTTTTTTACGTGTCTCGTATACCCCCACCAATTAACGTTAAAGAAGAGGATGGCTGTTACCAAGCCCCCAATGACGTCAATCAAGTAGTGAGCCTGAATGTACACCGTTGCGCAGCACAAGAAGAAGTAGAACGGCAACATCGCATAGAATAACGAGCGCTTAATCCGCCACAACAGAAACATCAACACCGTGCTCATACCCACATGACTTGATGGGAAAGCCGCCGTAGGTCGTTCCCCCGACTGCTGCGTACCTTCCACCAACTCGCGGAAGAACCCATCAGGACCTGGCGAAACCGCCAACTCCGTGTGATAACGGAAGTAGTCGCCTAAGTGAGGGAAGTGGCCACTTCGTATCACTTCCTCTCCCACCGCATGAAAGTAATACTGCGGCCCGGCTACGGGCAGGAAGAGGTATATCAAGTAATACATAAAGAAGCTCGCCAACACCACATACGCCGTGCGTGCAAACAATCGCCTATCCACAAAGATAGGAGACAACACCGTCACCGCTATCATCGGGTAATAAGCAAAGTAGCCCATGTGAAACAGTTCGCTCCACACTTTCTCTGGCAGCCACCTTGAAAATTCCAAACTCGGCTGGCAACCGAACAACGCCAAGTCGGCACGTGCAAACACGTGGTCTAAATTCGGAAACAGTTGACAAAACTCATACGTATCGGGATACCAATACCCCAACAACGACAAGGGAAACACATAGCGCAGCAACATCAAATACTTATTCGGTCGTAACCAATAGAATAGCCACAGCAGCGCCATGCCGCCCAACACCAACGCGCGCCCCTCCAACAACTGCATAGGTTGCCCCATGCGCTGCCAAAAGAGCAATATCAGTACACACGTAAACAACGTATATGCCAACGTTGCCCACTCTACTGATATCAACGCCCTACGTCCACGTTCCTCAACACCTATCTTATCTAACATTTATCTAACTTATAAACTATTAAACATGAAGTCGCGCTTCGCGCTCCGGGGAAGGGAACATTAATTATCATTAATTAGCCATTAATTATTTCATTAATTACCCAAAAAGAAAAATTAATGACAACTACATGAAATAATTAATGATGAAATTAATGAAATAATTAATGGCTAATTAATGATAATTAATGTTCACCCCAAGCGCGAAGCGCGCCCCAAAACTTTTATCGTTAATTATCCGAACGTTTAAACGTAGCCTCCACGCCCCGTGTTAACGGCCATTTAGGTTGATACCCTAAGTCTTCGCGTGCCGGCCCGATGTCACACCGCCACGAGCGTTGCTTCATAATCCTATACTTATCCATATTCAGCGTTGAGAGGCTTCCCGTCAGTCGTGCCAAGCGTTCACTCACCCAACACACTGCGCGGAGCACCCACAGCGGCGCCACAATGTGACACACGTGCTTCACGCCCAACTGCATCTGAATCAAGTCACTAAACGTACGCGAGGTGTACACCCCACCGTCTGTCAAGAAATACTTCGCTCCGCGTCGTCCCCGTCTCAGCGCCAAGAAAGCCGCCTCCACCAAGTCCGCCACGTATATAAACGTCAACACCTGCGGTCGGTAACCCACTGCAAAGTCAACGTGCCGACGTATCGCGTCTGCCATCATCGCATAATCCTTCTCCCTCGGACCATACACCCCCGTAGGGCGCAACACCACATAGTTCAAGTCACGAATATCGGCCAACATACTCTCCGCCTGCAACTTCGAAGCCCCATAGGCCGTATTCGGCCGTGCCAACTCCGAAACCATGATGTCCTTACCATCTCTCTCGTGTAAGGGACCCATTACGCTCAGCGAACTAATAAACACGAAACGCCCCGTCGGAAGCAGTGCTTGCGTACCCAATAGCGTCAGCGCCAAACAGGCCGTACCCTCTGCGTTAATCGTAAAGAAGTCCTCCGCACGTCGACACTTCGTCGCTCCCGCAGCATGAATTACGTAGTCAAACGGACGGCCCCCCACCTCCTTCAAGTGGTCCTCCAACTGATGTTGCAAGTGCAACTCATCGCTCAAGTCCAATTCTATAAAGTGAATACGGTCGTCCGTCAAGTAACGACGACTACTCGTAGGGCGCACAGCAGCCCACACCTCCATGCCCTCCGCCAAGGCACGCTCTACCATAAAGCTGCCTATAAAGCCTGAAGCACCTGTAATGAGGATTGATTTATTTTCAAGACAATGTAATTCCATATATTAATATCGTTCGTCACATCACGTTGATAATCAACAAAAACGAACTTTATTTGACCTCATAACCTTCAAACGTAAAACAATATAAAGAGGCCCTATAACTGCTGCATATCGTTCAGCTTCTTATAATATCCTCCCAATTGGAGCAACGCCTCATGCGTGCCGCGCTCTACGATACGGCCCTCATGCAGTACGCAGATCTCGTCCGCATTCTTAATCGTCGAGAGGCGGTGGGCAATGGCTATGGTTGTACGCGTCTTCATCAGTCGCTCCAGCGCCTCCTGCACCAAGCGTTCGCTCTCCGTATCAAGTGCCGAAGTAGCCTCGTCGAGTATCAAGATGTCAGGGTTCTTCAACACCGCACGCGCTATCGACACGCGTTGGCGCTGACCGCCTGAGAGACGACAACCTCTGTCGCCCACCTTCGTATCGTAGCCAGCCTCACTCTCCATGATGAAATCGTGTGCATTGGCCACCTTGGCCGCTGCCACCACCTCCTCCATTGTCGCGTGTTCTACGCCAAAGGTGATGTTATTATAGAAGGAGTCGTTGAAGAGTATGGCCTCCTGATTGACATTGCCTATCATCGCACGAAGGTCGGATAGAGCCAACGCCTTCACGTTCACACCGTCTATCAGTATCTCGCCTTCCGTCACGTCATGATAGCGCGGTAGGAGGTCTACCAACGTCGACTTTCCCGAACCGCTCTGGCCTACCAACGCTACCGTCTGGCCACGCTTCACGATCAAGTCTACACCGTGCAGTACGGGGGTCGTGCCATTATATGAGAAACCGACACCCTTAAACTCTATCTTATCCTTCAGCCCCGTCACGTGAACGGGTTCCTTAGGTTCTGCTATCGGATTTTCGGCAAGCAGAATTTTATTCACACGTTCTACCGAAGCCATACCCTTGGGCACAGCGTATGATGCCTTCGACAAGTCCTTCAATGGCTGAATAATGCTATAGAGTATCACCATATAGAAGATGAACGTCGGCGCATCAATCGGTGAATGGTCGGAGAAGATGAGCGTACCACCATACCACAGTACAAGGACAATCAGCGTTGTACCCAAAAACTCACTCACGGGGTGGGCCGAAGCCTGACGCACCGACACGCGGTTTGTGGCCCGACGGAAGTCATTCGTTGCCTCGTCGAAGCGCGCCTTCATCTTCCGCTCGGCCGTAAAGGCTTTGATAATGCGCATTCCGCCCAACGTCTCTTCCAACTGTGCCATCGTGTCGCTCCACTTATTCTGCGCATCGAGGCTCTTTTGTTTCAGTTTACGCCCAATGCGCCCCATAGCCCAACCCATTACGGGCAACACAACGATCGTAAAGAGCGTCAACTGCCACGATGTGTAAATCAACACACCGAAGTAGCACACCAAAAGGATAGGATTCTTAATCAACATATCGAGCGAACCCGTGATAGAATTTTCAATCTCATTCACGTCGCCGCTCATACGAGCTATAATGTCGCCCTTGCGCTCGTCACTAAAGAAAGAAAGGGGCAACGAGATAATTTTATGATACACCTGGGTACGAATGTCGCGCACAATGCCCGTGCGCATGGGCACCATGATCGCCACCGATGCAAAGTAGCACCCTGTCTTTAGTAGCGTAGCTGCCACCAAGAAGAGTCCAATGAGCAACAATGCCGTGCCAGCGCCAAACTGTCCCATAAGCTCTGAGGTATACCAATACATATTGTTCACCACAATGTCTTTGGTCGACGCGCCTGCTGTATCCCAGGCCATAAACGTGTAGTGCATCTTATCAATGCCAAAGAGCATCTGTAGCATCGGTATTATCGACATAAACGAGAATACGTTTAACACTGCCGAAAGCAGGTTAAACACCAGCGACCCCACCAAATAACCTTTATAAGGAGTCACAAAACGTCGCATTACGCGAAAAAATTCTTTCATACGAAGAGTTTGTTATAGAAGCGTGCACAGCTTTTTTTCTTAAAAGTCAAAAAGCCATATTAGGTATAATGCGACAAAAGTACGAATTTATATTTAAATATCAGTTAACAATGTGATAAACTGTAATTTATCGGCCTAATTGGGGGGCTAATTGGGGGGCGGGTTTTTAACCCGCGGCAGCAGCAGGTCGTAAATTATCTGTTTATACTCGCTAAGCGACTATAAGTAGATGTTCAAAGCATGCTGCTGCCGCGGGTTACAAACCCGCCCCCCAATTAGGCAGACAAATTGCAGTTTATACGTTTTTTGTATTACCCTAAGCAAAGGCATGGTAATAAAGTATTAACTTTGCCCAGAGTTTTTTTTCAACTGACTAATCAGCTTCATCTCATTAAACTAATAAACTCAAAATACATGAAATTAAACATTAAACGTTTTTTGCCCGATGTGGTAATGGTGTTGCTCTTCCTCGTGGTGAGCACGGTCTACTTCTGGACCCCCATGGCCGAAGGGCTGGTGTTGGGCGGACACGATAGCGTGGCCGCTGTCGGATTGGGACAAGAACAAAAGGAGTATCGTGCCGCCCACGGTGGCGAGACGACACGTTGGTCGAACGCTATCTTTAGCGGTATGCCAACTTACCAAACGTCGCCCTCGTATAGCGCAACGGACACGGTTTCAACGCTGTCGAACATCTATGGATTAGGCACAAACCTATGGTTCCCAGCCATTAGTTACTTATTCCTTTATCTCTTAGGCTTCTACGTACTACTGCGTGCCTTCAACTTTAAGCCCTACTTGGCTGCGTTGGGTGCCGTGTTGTGGGCCTTCTCGTCGTACTTCTTGATAATCATAGCAGCGGGCCACATCTGGAAGGTCATGACCTTAGCCTTCATTCCGCCTACGATAGGAGGTTTGGTGCTTTGCTATCGTGGTCGCTACTTAAAGGGCGCTGCCGTTACGGCACTATTTACAGCCTTCCAAGTGATGAGCAACCACATGCAGATGACGTACTACTTCCTCTTCGTCATGGCCTTCTTGGTATTGGCCTACGGAGTCGATGCCATAGTGCGCCACAAGATGATGTCGTGGCTCAAGGCTACGGGCGTACTCATCGTAGCAGGCCTCCTGGGCGTAGCTGCCAACTTGCCCAACATCTACCATACGTATGAGTATGCAAAGGAATCAATGCGTGGCAAGGCAGAACTTTCACCGCTGCCTGCAGCAAAAGGCCAACAGGCGCAGCAACAGACTGACGGCTTAGACCGCGACTATATCACGATGTGGAGCTATGGCATAGACGAAACGTTGACATTGCTCGTACCCGACTATAAGGGCGGTGGTTCGGCTTCTATCCTCGAACGCGACGGTGTCGAAGAACTGCCAGGTTATGACGACTTCTATCAGTGTGCGGGCCAGACGCAACAGGCTTTCCAACAAGCTAACATCCAAGCCTATCCTCCAGGAATACAACAGTACTGGGGAGAACAACCCTTTACGGTTGGTCCCGTATACATAGGCGCGTTAGTATGTTTCTTATTCATATTGGGCCTATTCTACGTGCGCGGCCCGATGAAGTGGGGCTTGTTGGCCGCCACCGTACTCGGCCTCTTGTTTGCGTGGGGTAAGAACATTGGTGTGACAGACTTCTTTATCGATCACTTGCCGATGTATGCCAAGTTCCGCACGGTTAGTTCGGCCTTGGTTATTGTTGAGTTTACGATGCCTTTGTTAGCCGTGCTTTGTTTGTACGAAATATCACGCAATAAGGCCTTGTTCAACCTCACGGATTGGAAGACGGCTTCACGGCGCAAGAAGGTGGGTCTCCCCGTGGCATTGGTGACTACCTTGGGCCTCTGCTTACTATTGTGGTTGGCACCGAGCGTAGCAGGCGACTGCATTTCGAGCAGCGACGCTCAAACGTTTGACATGATGCGTCAAGCAGGATTCCCAGCCGACTTGGTGGGCCGTTATATGGCGGCATTGACGCAGATGCACCACGCTATTCTCTCTACCGATGCATTACGTTCGGCTGCGATTATCGTCTTGGGCGTGTTGATCATTTGGGCTTACGCTACGGATAAGTTGAAGGACGGGATGATGTGTGGCTTGTTAGGCTTGATTTGTTTGGTTGACTTATGGCAGATTGACCGCCGTTACCTCAACAACGATTCGTTCACCGACGAGGCCACCCAGACGGAGGGCTTTGCTAAGACGCCAGCTGATGCTCGCATCCTTGAGGATAAGTCATACTACCGCGTCCTCAACCTCTCTACAGGGGGCAGTCCGTTTAACGAAACGTCGAATGGCACGTCATACTATCACCACAGCATTGGTGGCTATCACGCTGCGAAGTTGCACCGTTATCAAGACTTGATCGACCGTCAGTTGAACAATGAAATTCAACACTTTGCCAATGCTGTCAATCAAGCTGAGGGCGACATGACACGCGTAGCTGGCGACAGTGTAGCTCCCGTGCTGAATATGTTGAACATGAAGTATGTCATGTTTGGCAAGCAAGCCAACCAAGTCGTAGAAAATCCTTACGCCAACGGCAATGGTTGGTTCGTAAGCAACGTGAAGTTTGTAAAGGGTGCTGACGCTGAAATGGCAGCACTCACAGGATTAGACACGAAGCACGCAGCAGTAGCTGACGAGCAGTTTAAAGCCGCGTTGGACGGTACGGCACTTGACTCAGGACGTGTAGAACTGAAGAGTTACGAACCGAATGACTTAAAGTATGAAGTGGAGTCGGCACGCGGTGGCGTAGTCGTATTCTCTGAGATTTACTACCCCGGCTGGACACTGACAATCGATGGCCACGAAGCTGAAGTGGGACGTGTCAACTACGTACTGCGTGCGGTGAAGGTGCCAGCAGGAAAGCATGTAGTGGAGATGACTTTCCGTCCTTCTACAGTAACGACCACCAACACCATAGCTTACGTAGCACTGGTATTCGTACTCCTACTCTTCGTCTGGGGAACGTGTAAACGTTCTAAAAACGAAATGAACGAATAATTAAGGGGAAATTAACGAGAAATAATTAACGAGTAATTAACGATAATTGAACACGAATGTTTCTTGGCGCGCAGAGCGCGCTGTTGGGAACATTAATTATCATTAATTATTCGTTAATTGTTTCATTAATTGTTTCATTAATTGTTTTAACCTTAAAAGTAAATGATTATGAAAGATTTGAAGTGGTATAAAGAGGTGGTATATCATGTAATAGGTGGAGCTATGGAGGTGCATAAGTTTATGGGTAAAGGGTTGTTAGAACCAATTTATCAAGAGGCTTTAAGTTGGGAATTAGAGCAACGTGGTGTTTATAACAGGCGTGAAGTAATGTTGAGTGTATTCTACAAAGAACATGAGTTAGATAAACGATATAAAATTGATATGCTCGTAGAGGAGGATATCATTGTTGAAACAAAGGCGGTAAATAAATTGTTACCTGAACATCGTGCGCAATTATGCAACTATTTGCGCATCGCTAATAAACCGATTGGCTTACTGATAAATTTTGGTGAAAAAAGCCTTATGGGCGAACGTTGGGCCTATGATAAGGAGAACAATGAATGCTTCTTAGTCGACAAGCACATGAATCGTATCTACGATACAAACTATACTGACTTATTCTATGAATGAGTAATCAAAACTCATAAAAGAATCACATTAACAAAAGAAATTAACGAAACAATTAATGAAAAAATTAATGAGATAAATTAATGAAAAAATTAATGAACAATTAATGATAATTAATGTTC
>ERZ1027282.280-NODE-280-length-10439-cov-8.423440_pt1 | contig 10439 bp, 6 predicted proteins | sample MGYA00519241_ERZ1027282 | MGnify/ENA primary metagenome ERZ1027282 (study PRJEB26926, sample SAMN06165075) | human gut metagenome | biome: ENVO:00009003; feature: ENVO:2100002; material: ENVO:00002003 | host: Homo sapiens | place: USA | collected 2012 ...
GTGTCGCTTCGCTTGCCCTGGGCTATGTGCTCCATTGGGCTTTCAGCCCGCCCTTGCTAAATCTGAAACTTGAGTAAACTAATTTTGAATGCCTACTTATAGCCGCAAATTTACTGATTTTAAACTGAAAGAACAAGAAAAGCGTACTGTGCTAATAGAAGAAACGAATTAACATCGACCCGAAAATTGAAAGCCTCTCCCCTTAAACCCCATTATATACATTAGCCATCGAAACGTCTCAATCCATACAATTCGTTACGTAGCCCCTATTTCTACATTTTTTTGTAATTTTGCAGTCGAAAAATAAAATTACAAAATTCCCATTTAAATTTAATGACAAACAACACTGAACTTACGCGCGAGCAGTTAATTCGTCACAAGCTCGACTTGCTGCTGCGCACAGGCCAGTTATTGGTTGAAAGTGCGGCTGATACCAACCGCATTATGCGTAATATGAAGCGCACTGCAGCTTTCTTAGGGTTGCCCGAAGAACACCTTCACATCTACGTACAGTTCAATATGCTGATGGTCAACCTCAGCGATAATGAACATTCGTTCACTAAGTTTCAGCGCTGCGACAAGCATGGCATCAACATGACCACCATTTCGCTTATTAGTAAGCTTTCGTGGAAGGCCATTCGCGAGGACTATAGCATTGAACGCTATGCCGAAGAGTTAGAAGCTATTGCCAGTCGTCCACGCAATTATACGCCCATTCAGGTGGCTATAGGTACGGGTTTCGCTTGCGGTGGCTTCTGTATTCAGTTCGGTTGTGACTGGACAGCCTTCTTTTATGCCTCATTTGCTGCTGCTATCGGTATGTACCTTCGCGGACTGATGTTGCGTAAAGGACTCAATAACTACATGGGTATAGCCATAGCTGCTTTTATCAGTACCGTGATAGCTTGGGCTACCACTTACTTGCCCTCGTCATGGACGGACACACCGCTTCACCCACTTTTGGCTTGCGCCTTGTTCATTGTGCCAGGTGTGCCTTTGATTAACTTCGTAGACGATATGCTTGACAATTACATACAAGTAGGTTTGACCCGTGCTATCAACACCTTCTTGATGATTGTGGCCATGTCGTTTGGTATAGCTTTTTTCTTAAAGTTGTCCAACTTCGACCTAACGCAGTTCTATACCATACCGATGATTCCGCACAACACTTATATAAGTTATGCAATTGCGGCAGCCATTTCGGCTATGGGCTTCTCAATGATATTCAACATTCCGCGCCGATTGCTTTGGGTCGTGGCCATAGGAGGTATTATTGCTGTTTGTACGCGTAACTTCGTCAATCTCGGACCATCAAATAATAATATAGGTCTTGACATGGGACTCGCTATCGGTTCGTTGGCTGGTAGTGCCTTAGTCAGTTTGGTTGCAGTGAAGGTAGTACACTGGGTACATGCCCCCAACCACGTACTTTCTATTCCGAGTGTTATCCCAATGGTTCCTGGTGTGTTGATGTATCGTGCCTTGGTAGGACTCATCGAGATGAATGGTGTGGTAGGCGAACTTACCAATGCTATGAAATTTGGTATGGCTTCAGCCATTACGATTATGTGCATCGCCTTAGGTGTAGCTGTTCCTAATGTGTTCGCTCGTCATTGGCTGGCAAAAGATCGTCAACGTAAACTCAAACAAATGATCGAAGACCGCAAGAAACGTGGCTACTTTATCGACTTGACCGAAATTTAATAAAATAGTCGGTTTTGCGTTTAAGGGGTATGAGATTATAAAGTTAGTCTATTTGATTATCAATGTGATGTAACGTTATAGCCTCATAACCTCCAAACAGAAAACTGAATAATCAGAACACAACATCAATAAAAGAGGGGCAGAACGACACACACACCCATCTTGTGCGTTCTGCCCCTTTTCCCTTTTTATCCATCAATCTTTACCGTGTTTCAGGAAGAACATAACATACTCACTCAATCGCAAGGTCGCATTGAAGTGATTTGCGGTTCTATGTTCTCGGGTAAAACCGAAGAACTCATCCGCCGTTTGAAGCGTGCCCGCATTGCGCGCCAACGCGTAGAAATCTACAAACCAGCTATCGACACACGTTACTCTGAAGAGGACGTAGTGTCGCATGACGCTAACTCGATTGCCTCAACTCCCGTTGATTCCGCTCGTAGCATTTTACTCTTAGCCAGTGAGGCGCAAGTGGTAGGCATTGATGAAGCACAATTTTTTGACGACTCTTTAGTAGAAGTGTGTAACGAATTGGCCAACAATGGTAAGCGCGTAATCATAGCTGGGCTTGACATGGACTTTAAGGGTGTCCCCTTTGGCCCTATGCCACAACTCATGGCCATAGCAGAAGACGTGACAAAGGTACATGCTATTTGCGTGAAGTGTGGCAATTTGGCACACGTTTCACATCGCATCGTAAAGGACGATCACCGCGTATTATTGGGCGAACAAGACGAGTATGAACCGCTTTGTCGTCACTGCTATAATAAAATAGAAAGTAGTAAGTAGAGCATGTTAGCTCTAATCAAGATTATGAAGTCGTCTGAACTTTTATGAAATTCAAGATTTGCCTTTATTTTTGAGGCGTTTTTGGACCTTGAAGAGGGAGTGTAGCGAGCTACACGACCGATGAAAGGTCAAAAAACGACCAAAAAGAAAGGTGAAGATTGAATTTAGAAGAGTTCAAACTCCAATTCAAATCTTCGTCAGAAAAGTTTAGACGACTTCTTAATGCCTTTGGTGCAAGCAAAGCGCATACGCGTAATCTTTTGTCCCCTCAGCATTTGTAGGCGTGAACTGGGAATGAGAATGGCACAGCCGAAAGTAAATTCTTGTTGAGTTTCGTTGGCCACAAATTCATAACGTGGCGAAAGTTCGTCATTGCAATAGCCAAATTTTACTTCGTGTTGTGCAAAAGTGTACAATGAAGTACAAGCACAAAGTAAAGGTGCCAAATGCTTTTTGTATTTTATAGCATAAAGCAAAGAATTTATTCAAAAACGCTTCATTTTGTTATAATTATAAGTTCGTTTTGTATAAAATTGAATTATAAAGTATTTGTATTCTGTTTTACAAATATTAAGGGTAGTGATAAGCTGCAATTTGTTGAATAAAAAAAAGACTGCAAGTATCAAATGTACTTGCAGTCCTTTCCAAGTTTATATATCTCTGTTTAATTAAAGGAATTTAATGTTAGAGAAAGTATCGTTGATAGCACCGAAGCTACCCAAGTCAGGTATGAAGTAAGTAACGGGGATAGTGATAACCCCTGTTTCGGCATCGTAAGAACCATTGCCACCTGTTACTTTTGCCCAAATAAAATGGGAAGCATCATATTTTTGACCTGTTGAGAAATCAGAAGAACTCAAAAGGTTGAAGGCACCCGTTGTTCTGTTCCAGTTGAACGAGATTGTAGCGTTTTCAGCGTTAAATAGTTTACCATAGTCAAGTCGGTATTCGCCACGGCATTCAGAGTAGTCGAGGGGGAAGCCGCTGCCAGTGAAATTGAACAAAGGCAAAGTGATGTCGCCCGTAGCAACTGTTTGCCAGTCGTCAATGTACTCGGCAGGCATTTGTAAAGAGGTGTAAGTTTGACCATCGACCGTAGTCTGCAACTGACGATTAGCGTTCATTGCGATTTGATAGCTCTTACCATCAGAAGTAGTGATAGCACCGCTCTTGCCGTCAAATTGGTAAGAGCCTTGTGCTACGGTTTGGCCGTTCTGGGTGAAAGTAGCATTGCCGTTGACGTAGAGTGTAACGTCCTCGCCATTGCCTATGCTCCACTGACCGAGGACAGAGATTGTGTCGGTAGCTACAGCGTTGAATTTATCAACAGCAGCATAGGTAACTTTTCCGTTATTATTCTCATTTACGGTATAGATGTTTACGAGCCCCTTCTTGTTGCCAAAGTCAGCTACAGAAATGAGCGCCTTGCCGTAGATGCTCTCGTCATAGTTGATGTTGTACACACCCGTTTTGCTATCGTAAGAAACCTTACCACCATTCATCACGTTAGAACGTTCGCTCACGGGATTGAAGATAGAGAGGTCAGCCAAGGTATCACCCTCTTCATTTACATAAAGGTTGAGAAGGTATGAGGTATTTGACGCAGCGGTGTAATCGCGGCTCCAACTGCAAAGTTCGCCTTTGGCAGGATAGGTAGTCTTGCCACCGTCCTCATCGAAGTCGTTGTTACATGAAACGAGCGACAGACCCACCAACAGTGATGCTGCTAAAGTCTTTATGTTGAGTTTCATATTGTGATTAATCTTTTTAGGATAGTTCTAATAATAAGCTTTTTAGTTTCGAGGTTATGAGTTTATAAAGTCGTGCAGTTAATCAGTATGCAAACTTTATAACTTGATAACCTCAAAACTTCAAACAGATTTTTTACTTACGGCTCCAGTTGCGCACAATGTTGGGGTTAGCTTGGAGTTCTTGTGAAGGAATCTCCCAAATCCAACGTTGGTTGTCAGCGCTAATGGTGAAACCAGTCAAGGGGCAAGTGTTGCTAAACATACCTGCGCCAATCTCCTGCGGATCCATACGAGTGAAGCCGTCACCCCAACGCTTAAGGTTGTCGAGGCGGAAGTTTTCACCTACGAACTCACGTGTCCACTCGTCCTTAATAGTAAAGAAGAGTACATCGCCCGTTAAGTTACCTGTAGTCAAACCACGTGCGGCACGCAAAGTTGTGAGGTAGCCACCGTCAGTGCCATTGAGTTTATATGAAGCTTCAGCACCAATGAGGTAAAGTTCAGCTACACGGAAGGGCTTCGGCATGTTGTAGAATACCGTACCGTCGTTGGCCTTCTTCAATGCATCGTTACCAGGGAACTTAGAGAGTACCACACCTTCAGCTTGGTTATCACCACCAATAATGACAACGGGGCTACCGTCTTCTTCTTCAGCGCGGAAGAAGGTCATCTGACGAATGTCGTCTTCATTGTAAAGGTCAATCAAACCTTGTGTGGGGAGGTAGTCAGGATTCCATACGTGGTTGGCATCACTGTAAGCTTCGAAAGCTCCGTAGAATGAAGCACGGTCATCGGCCGTCATCTGAGGTTCGTAAATCAACTCTTGACCTACGGGAGCTACATCGTCCTTCCACATAGCTTTATAAGTGTCGGCATCAGTGGTGAGAGAATAACGTTCGAGCAAGTCCTTTACATCATTTAAAGCCTCTTGGTTGCGGTTCATGTAAAGATAAACACGTGCTTCGAGAGCTTTGGCTACGTTTGAAGAGAGTTCAGTGTAGTCAATGTTGTCGTCATTGTTCATTAAATCCTTTGCCTTCTCGATGTCACTCAAAATGAATTGATACGTATCGTAAAGGCTGGCACGTGACGGTTTCTTGTTTACGTCCACTTCAGTGCAAAGAGGTAAACCGAGTTCGTTCTTTGCCTCGTCATCAGTCGTGTAACGCTTGCAGTAGCGCGGAGCCATGTTGGCATAAGCATAGGCGCGGAGCAAGTAAGCGTGGCCCTTGTAAGTCTGAAGGGTAAGACGTTCCTCTTCTGTAGTGGTCTTAATCTTGTCAATGTTATTAATCACATTGTTGGCATTGGCAATAGCCGTGTAGCTACCTTTCCAAAGACCGTCGCCGTCAAACTGTGAGTTTGTGTACTGCCAATTATAAACCTGTATATAGCCAACGGCTGTGTTACGCAAGTCGAACAAGTCAGCCTGTACCTCAGCCACTGAAGTAGCACCGTCTGAAAGCGCACGGAAATATGCCTTGATGCCGTTGTCATAGTTCTGAGCATCTGACATCTTCTGCCATGAAGCCTCGGTCGCGAGACTGGTGGTGGGTACTTGGTCAAGTTCGCATGAGGTCAATCCGAAAGCAACCAAAGCCGAGCACATGACAGTTTTTAATATATATTTGTTCATACTGTTATGAGTCAGTGAATAATGTTTGTAAAGAGATTCGCTTCTAAATTTGAGTCGAATATTAGAAGGTTACGTCAACACCGAGTGTGAAGTTACGAGTAGCGGGGTAAGCACCGAGGGAAATATTGGAACCATTTTCGGGGTCAGAACCGCGATATTTCGTAATCGTGAACACGTTACGTGCAACGAAGCTGAAGCGAATGTTCTCGAAGAATCGTGTAGTCTCCATCCAGCGCTTGGGTAGGTCGTATGACAAGCTCAAGTTCTTCAAACGCAGATAAGAAGAATTTTCGAGCAAGTGTGTGTCGAACTCTGTTTCATACTGGAAGCCCGGAAGTGTAGCGATGTCGCCTGGCTTTTTCCAAATGTGAAGCATGTCTTTATTTTGGTTAAAGCCATTTTGAGCGTTACCTGATGAAGCAGCGAAGAGGTATTCGTTGTTGACCATATACTTGCCCAAGGTGAAGCTAAAGTCGGCACTAAGTGTAAGTCCCTTCCAACCTGCGCTAAGGCCAAATCCACCTGTATGGGGTGCGAAGAGTGACTTACCAGTGTTTTGATACAAATCGTCAGAGTACTTCTTCGTCATAGTCTCGGGGTTGTATTCGTGCTGAATGCCCCCCTTATAGCCTGGGAGATACCACATAGGAGCACCATCGTTCTTATCAACACCAGCGTAGATAGGCATGTAGAAGTTCAATGACTCACCTACAACGTAGTTAGTCAAACTACCAAGCATAGGCCATTCCTTCAAGCCGTAGAAGAGCTTATCGATTGAGGTTTTGGTGTAAGAGTAGTTAGCGTAGATATTGAAGAAGGCATCACGACTGCGGAATACGTCGTAGCTCAATTCTAATTCAACACCTCGGTTACTCATCTCACCTACGTTCATCATCTGGCTTGAGAAACCAGTGGTGTAGGCCAAAGGCACACTCATCAACATATCCATCGTCTTGCGCTTATAAACGTTGAAGTCAACGTCTAAGCGGTCGAACAAGCGAGCAGTCAAACCGAAGTTGAACTGGATTTGCTTTTCCCAACCGAGTTCATCGTTAGAAGGCTGCTGCAAAACCCAAGCTGTGTTGCCATTATACTGGGTAGAGGTAATCAAACCAAGGCTACTATAGTTACCAATTTCAGAGTTACCCGTCGTACCGATGCTGGCCTTGAGGCTGAGGTCGGTCAACCAACTCTTAGTAGGAGCCATAAAGTTTTCACTGCTTATACGCCACATAGCACCACCGCTGAGGAAGTTGGCAGAACGATTCTTCTTACCGAAACGTGAGCTCTTATCGTTACGCACAGTAAAGTTGAGGAAGTACTTGTTCATCAACGCATAATCAACGCGGCCGAAGAAACTCAAGTATTCATACTTAGAATTGCTATAAGTAGGAGCATTATAGTCCGTCACGCTACCCAGATTGGCCAAACGGTCATCGGTAATACCCGTACCACTGGTGCCAAAGCTGGTGCTTTGTGATTTGATACCTTCTTGACCAGCGAGGAGGGTGAAGGCATTGTTGTCGCCAATGTTAAACTTATACTCAATCGTGTTGGTAATCGTCCACATTGAAGAGCGTGCATGGCCCTCTGATGCATAACCTGATGTTTGGTTAGGGAAGTTTACTGCACGTGAAGCAGAGCTGCGCATATCGGTAGCATATAAGCCTAACTGTGACTTAATGTTCAACCCCTTAATTGGAGTGATTTGAGCATATGCTACACCATTGTAAGTAACGTCGTTAATCTTTGTAGGTTGCAAAGAACTCAACCAACGAGTGTTGTAAAGCGTAGTGGGCGCATACAAATACTTGTGTTGTGCGGCCGATGCTTCATCAAACGGATCCCAATATGCAGGGAACATATAGGAAGCCGTATTTGAGTTTGTAACATATTTACCAACAGATTGATCTGTATAGCCATCAGAGAGACGGTCAGTATAAGCAACGTTTTGCTTAATACCGAATGCTAACCATTCTTTGGGCTTCGTCTCAAGGTTGGTGCGAAGGGTGAAGCGCTTGAAGTGACCTGTTTTGGTCAAGTTGTCTTGCTTCATGTACGAACCTGAAACGTAGTAAGTAGTTGATTCAGAACCACCACGAATGCTCAAATCGGTGCTATTCATTGGTGCTGCATTATCGAAGAAAAACTTCTGCCAATTGGTATTAGCACCGTGTCCCTTATAAGTTTGGTACTGTTGAGCTGTGATAAGTCCGTTTTCGAGTTGGAATTGTAACAACTCGTTTGCGTTCATAGGGTTACCAATTTGGTTGGCTAATTGGCTCCAACCCACCTTTTGACTTACTTGGATTTGAGCCTTTTCGCCAGCGCGGCCTTTTTTAGTGGTAATATAAATAACACCATTGGCAGCACGTGAACCGTAGATAGAAGTAGCCGATGCATCTTTCAACGTTGTGATGCTTTCAATATCCTTATCGTTGAGTAATGAGAACATTGAGGGGTCAGCGGGAGAACCATCAATAACGATCAAGGGGTAGTTGCTAGCAGAGAGAGAACCTACACCACGAATGCGAAGCTCGGTATTGTTGATGCTACCTGCATCACCTGACATAGATGATACAGACAAACCAGCTACTTTACCTTGCAAAGCGTCAGAGATGTCAACAGCGGGTTTGTCAGCAACTTGCTCGCTGCTAACTTTCTTTACAGAACCTACTACTGTACCCACCTTTTGAGCGGTACCATAACCGATAACGACGGCTTCGCCCAATTCGTTATCCTTGAGTACTACCTGTACGTTGCCAGCTACGCTGACAGTGGTGGGTTGCATACCGATGTAAGACACAGAAATCTTCTTAGCTGTAGCAGGAACGCCCTTCAGCTTAAAGTTACCGTTAGCATCAGTAGTTGTGATTACCTTGGTGCCAGGCACACGCACGGTAGCTCCCATCACGGGTTCACCATGAGTGTCGGTCACGCGGCCGCTCACAAGCTTCTGCGCTGAAGCCGTGGCTGCGGTCATAAGCAGACCGGCTCCCAAGAGCACTAACTTTTTGTTCATATTGATAACCATTTAATTAAACATTTACAATTGAATGAGTCTGTGGGGCGATAAGCACACGCGCCTTAAAGTGCAAAAGAGATAGAAGGAAGTGTGCACAACTTGTTATACAAGTGGGACAATTCGCCACCACGCGCACGTGTACATTATATATATATGTACACATCTATGTGCGAAATATATATTTTGGTCGTCCTTTTTTGTTTTTTTTAAGTCAATCGTTTAGCGTTATGTTGCAGTAATTAACACGTCTTCGTTCCTTTTGAAGTAAGTAGTGTAGATGAAGGGTGAATTATTATGCAAGTTATTCACGCAAGTATGCTGCAAAAATAGGTTTTATAATTTGTTTAGCAAAAGAAAATGGTCTTTTTGTCACGAAAAATAAACTTTTTAGGCTAAAAAGCTTGCATTTTGTCAACTATAGCTCGCTTGTAGTGCTTTTAATTATATTTTCTATCATTTCTTAATTTTTATTTTATGGGATATTTTTATGCAGAAGATGTTTTAACCCTTTCGTGTGTAGCAAAGATTGACAATACATTGAAAGATAGGGTGCTATTAGAGTTACAAATCAAAGTAGATGATTTTAAGCGTGTCCTGTCTGCTTTAATGGGTGAAATACATAACCATCAAGTCTCTAACGTAGAGTCAGCTTCAACAAAAACATTGCTCTCTTTTGTTACGCTTTGTATAGAGCGTTACGCAAAGCGTGTAGGCATTGACCGTTCAGAAAGTTCTCTTTGTAAGTATCGTGTAACATTAAAGCACATAACAGCCTATATCAAGCAAGACTATCATGCTCCTGATGTGCAATTCTCAAAAGTGAATGCAACATTTGTCAATGGTTTTATCCGTTATCTAACGCAGCAGAAGCATTTTGCCGCACAAACCATACGGCTTTACCTCTCGTCATTGCGTCATTTCTGTCATCAAGCTATGCGTGAAGGCATCTTAAAGGACACTTCTTGGCAGATGGTTGAAATGCCACAAGTCTTGCACCACCACTTTTCTTTAACAAAGGCTGAACTATCAAAGTTAGAGCAGTATTCACTTGAAGGTACGAAAGCACTCGTTCGTGACTTGTTTCTTTTTGCTAGCAAGACGGGGTTGGCTTATGCCGATCTTCGGGCTTTACGTCCACAGCACATTGAACGTGGAGAGTCTGAAGGTTGGTTAACTATCTATCGAAAGAAGACTCACCAAAGGGCTTTAATATACCTTTCTAGTTCCGTTTTACAACTGCTCGACCATTTGCCCAAACACGCTTCAATGGTCGAAGGGTGGATCATAGTGCCTAATAATCGCACTATAAATCGTCATCTACATCAACTTGGTCAAACTCTTCACCTATCCGAACCGCTTCACCTCCATGTCGCACGTCATACATTTGCCACATTGTTATTACAGTCGGGCATTTCAGTAGAAACAGTAAGTACGATGTTAGGACATGCACACATTTCTACTACTCAACGATATGCAGAAGTAACCCTGTCTCTTATACACATCTCCGAGCCCACGAGACATCTCAGGATCTCGT
>ERZ1027282.287-NODE-287-length-10340-cov-4.084103_pt1 | contig 10340 bp, 7 predicted proteins | sample MGYA00519241_ERZ1027282 | MGnify/ENA primary metagenome ERZ1027282 (study PRJEB26926, sample SAMN06165075) | human gut metagenome | biome: ENVO:00009003; feature: ENVO:2100002; material: ENVO:00002003 | host: Homo sapiens | place: USA | collected 2012 ...
ATCGTCGGCAGCGTCAGATGTGTATAAGAGACAGATATTGATCATGCGTTTCAATTACGTATTCTTGTACTTTCCATTCATTTCCTGTCTTTGAAACTCCTCCTCTCGGTTCGAGGACTGCTATTACTTTTCCTGCTAATTCCATATTACGTTATTTAAATTCGCCACGAAAGTACACTTTTCCTTGCGAGTAAACTAATTTTTTCGCCATTTTTTGCGCTTGAACCATAATCTTTTCGTAACTTTGGCAGTTAGATGAGACCTATATGTAGAATATAAATATAATAATATAAAACTATGAAGTTCATCGTTTCAAGTACTGGATTATTCAGTCATTTACAAGCTATTAGCCGAGTTATCAACTCTAAAAATTCGTTACCTATTCTTGATTGTTTTTTGATGGAACTAACTGACGGAACGCTGTCTCTCACTGCTTCTGACAGCGAAACGACCCTGTCCACTTCACTGGAAGTAAATGAAAGTGACGGTGACGGACGCTTTGCCGTTTCTTCAAAAACCATACTCGAAGCCCTGAAAGAAATACCCGAACAACCACTTACTTTCCTGGTAAATACTGAAAACCTGGAAATCACCGTACAATATCAGAATGGTAAATACAGCCTGATGGGACAAAATGCCGACGAATATCCACAAGCTCCCGCATTAGGCGCAAATGCGGTACACGTAACGATGGGCGCTCCGGTGATGCTGGCTGGTATCAACCGTTCTTTATTCGCTACTGCCGATGATGAGTTACGTCCGGTAATGAATGGTATTTATTTTGATATCACTACCGAAGACATCACTTTCGTAGCCTCAGACGGGCACAAATTAGTACGCAATAAAACATTTGTGGCACACGGCGATGAAAAAGCCGCTTTCATTCTGCCCAAGAAGCCGGCAACCCTGTTGAAGAACCTGTTACCGAAAGAACAAGGAGATGTGCAAATTGATTTTGACGACCGTAACGCTACGTTTACATTAGAAAACTACAGCATGATATGCCGTCTTATCGAAGGACGCTATCCCAATTATAATTCAGTAATTCCGCAGGATAATCCGCACAAGGCCACCATTGACCGCATGATGCTGATCAGTGCGCTCCGCCGTGTATCTGTATTCTCATCACAAGCAAGCAGTTTGATAAAACTCCGCCTCAGTGAAAATCAGATCCAGATCTCCGCACAAGACATAGATTTCTCCACCTCAGCAGAAGAAACACTGACTTGCCAATATACAGGAAGTCCCATGAGCATCGGCTTTAAATCAACATTCCTGATTGATATTTTAAACAATATCTCAGCACAGGAAATACTTTTCGAACTGGCTGATCCTTCACGTGCGGGTGTTATTGTTCCTGTAGAACAGGAAGAAAAAGAAGACCTGCTGATGCTGCTGATGCCTATGATGCTGAACGACTAAAAACGACACGCCACCATGTGGTGGAAAAACAATATATAATACAAGCTGAAAATGAAATTGAACTTGAAGAATCCTATTGTTTTTTTCGATTTGGAAACAACGGGAACAAATATAAACACAGACAGAATAGTGGAAATATGCTATCTGAAGGTGTATCCAAACGGCAACGAAGAAACGAAGACCATGCGTATCAATCCGGAAATGCACATTCCCGAACAATCCTCTGCTATCCACGGTATTTATGACGCAGATGTGGCAGACTGCCCTACCTTCAAGGAAGTGGCAAAAGAGATAGCCCGGGACATTGAGGGATGTGACCTGGCCGGTTTCAATTCCAATCGTTTCGACATTCCGGTTTTGGCTGAGGAGTTCCTGCGCGCAGGAGTAGACATTGACATGATGAAACGAAAATTCATTGACGTGCAGGTGATTTATCACAAACTGGAACAGCGCACCCTGTCTGCCGCCTATAAATTCTATTGCGGCAAGAATCTGGAAGATGCCCATACAGCCGAAGCCGACACACGCGCCACATACGAAGTACTGAAATCCCAATTGGACCGCTATCCGGAAGAACTGCAAAATGATATGGCATTTCTAGCCGAATATTCAAGTTTCAACAAGAACGTAGATTTCGCCGGACGCATTGTTTATGATGACAAAGGCGTGGAAGTATTTAATTTTGGGAAATACAAAGGAATGTCTGTCAGCGAAGTGTTACAAAAAGATCCGGGCTACTACAGCTGGATACTGAACGGTGATTTTACGCTGAACACGAAAAACGTACTGACAAAAATCAGACTACGTGAATCGGGAATGATGAAATGAGTATGAAAGGAAAAAAAATCGTACTAGGTATAACCGGAAGTATAGCCGCCTATAAAGCGGCTATACTCATTCGCGGACTTATTAAGAAGGGAGCGGAAGTACAAGTTGTGATTACCCCCGCAGGCAAAGAATTCATCACACCTATCACTTTATCTGCATTAACAAGTAAACCTGTTATCAGCGAGTTTTTTGCTCAACGTGACGGAACATGGAACAGTCACGTTGATTTGGGACTATGGGCGGATGCCATGATTATCGCTCCGGCTACCGCATCCACTATTGGTAAAATGGCCAACGGAATAGCGGACAATATGCTGATCACGACTTATCTGTCAATGAAAGCTCCCGTATTCGTAGCTCCGGCAATGGATCTGGATATGTTCGCACACCCTTCCACCCGGAAGAATCTGGACACGCTCCGTTCTTACGGAAATCACATTATAGAACCGGCAGAAGGGGAGCTAGCAAGCCATCTGGTAGGAAAAGGCAGAATGGAAGAACCGGAAAAAATAGTGGAAATACTGGAAGCTTTCTTTGCCAAACAACAAGACATGGCCGGAAAGAAAGTAGTCATTACCGCCGGTCCAACTTACGAAAAAATAGATCCGGTACGCTTTATCGGCAATTATTCTTCAGGAAAAATGGGATTCGCACTTGCCGAGGAATGCGCTTCACGTGGAGCGGAAGTATCGCTAATCAGCGGACCGGTAACGATTCAGGCCCATCACCCTAACATCCGCCGCATAGATGTGGAAAGTGCTGGAGAAATGTACGAAGCCGCCATCCGCGAGTTTCCTACAGCTTCGGCCGGCATCCTGTGTGCGGCAGTGGCCGACTTTACCCCGGAAACTGTATCCGGTCATAAAATCAAAAGAGAGAAAGATAATCTAATACTGCAACTGAAACCCACACAAGACATTGCCGCCGCACTGGGAAGCCAGAAAAAGGACGGACAAATATTAGTGGGATTTGCTTTGGAAACAAATGATGAAACAAAAAATGCACAAGAAAAACTGGAACGTAAGAACCTTGATTTCATTGTACTGAACTCATTGAACGACCAAGGAGCCGGGTTTCGTTGTGACACCAACAAAATAACGATTATAGACCGTCAGGGAGCAACTCCTTATCCGCTGAAAAGCAAACAGGAAGTAGCAAGAGATATTATTGACAGACTGGTAAATAATAAATAATTTCTTAATTTGCCACGTTGTCAATGTGCTAATTACCATGCGGAATACAGCGCAACAAATTAGCAAATTGACAAACCAGCAAATTATTAAAAAGGAGCAAGAATATGCTGCAATCTATCTATATACAGAATTATGCATTGATTGATACATTGGATATCAGTTTCACCCCCGGTTTCTCTGTCATCACCGGAGAGACCGGCGCCGGTAAATCGATTATTCTAGGCGCTATCGGCTTGTTACTGGGACAGCGGGCCGATATCAAAGCTATCAAGAAAGGCGCCAATAAATGTATTGTAGAAGCACGTTTCAACATCTCCGCCTATCAGATGGAGCCTTTCTTTACCCAAAGAGATTTGGAATATGATCCGAATGAATGTATTATCCGCCGCGAGTTATATGCATCAGGTAAAAGCCGCGCATTCATAAACGATACTCCGGCCTCATTGGCGCAGATGAAGGAACTGGGCGAGAAACTGATAGATGTACATAGCCAGCATCAAAACCTGTTGCTCAACAGTGAGGGATTCCAATTGAATGTATTGGATATCCTGGCACAAAATGACAACGAACTTTCAGCATACAAAAATATTTATACCGAGTACAAGAACGTATGCAAACAGCTGGCCGATTTCATAACACAAGCCGAGCAAAGCCGGAAGGATGAAGATTACATCCGGTTCCAACTGGAACAGCTGGATGATGCAAACCTTCAGGAAGGAGAACAAACCGAACTGGAACAGGAAGCCGAAACTTTGAGTCATGCCGAAGAAATAAAAGCGGGCTTGTACAAAGTGGACCAAATAATGTCTTCGGAAGATGCCAGCCTGTTGTCCGCTACCAAAGAATGTATGCAAACCCTGCATAACATAGCGAGAGTGTACACACGTGCCCAGGAATGGATAGGGCGTTTAGACAGTTGTTACATAGAACTGAAAGATCTGTCGCATGAAATAGCAGGCGCACAGGAGGAAGTGGAGTTCAACCCCACCCGTCTGGATTATGTAAATGAACGCCTGAACTTAATCTACTCTCTGCAACAGAAACATCACGTACAAACAATAGAGGAATTGATAGCTGTGCAAACCGACTACCATGAGAAGCTGAACGCCATCACTTCTTTTGACGACCGTATAGCAGAACTTACCGCCCAAAAAGAAACGCTATATGACAAAGTGATAAAGCAAGCCGCTGTGCTGACAAAGCTTCGTTCCCAATCGGGTAAGAACATTGAGAAACAGATGCAAAGCCTGCTGGTTCCTCTCGGTATGCCCAATGTGCGCTTTGTGGTGGAACTGAATCCGCGCAAGGAACCGGACAGTAAAGGGATGGACAGTGTGACATTCCTGTTTTCGGCCAACAAGAATGGAACATTACAAAATGTAGCTTCCGTAGCATCGGGCGGTGAGATTGCCCGTGTCATGCTTTCGCTGAAAGCCATGATAGCCGGAGCTGTGAAACTGCCTACTATCATCTTTGATGAAATAGACACTGGAGTTTCCGGTTCCATCGCCGAGAAAATGGCACTCATCATGCAGGAAATGGGAAAACAAAACCGTCAGGTCATCAGTATCACCCATCTGCCCCAAATTGCAGCACGCGGCATCACTCATTATAAAGTATATAAGGAAGATACGGAAACAGGCACCAACAGCTACATCCGCCGCTTGACTGATGAAGAAAGAGTAAAAGAAATAGCCAATATGCTAAGTGGAGCTACCTTGACAGAGGCAGCCCTGAACAATGCAAAGGCGCTGATAAGTGGCTAGTGCCAATTACCACTAACCACCTGTCACTAACCATTAACCACTAATTAGACATGTTAGAAAAGAATGAAATGATTTTCGGTGTACGCGCTGTTATTGAAGCCATACAAGCCGGAAGAGAGATAGATAAAGTATTGGTGAAGAAAGATATACAGAGCGAACTGTCCAAAGAACTGTTTGCCTGTTTGAAAAATACCCTCATCCCTGTTCAGCGTGTACCCGTGGAGCGTATTAACCGTATCACCCGGAAAAACCATCAGGGAGTTGTAGCATTCATCTCCTCTGTCACCTACCAGAAAACAGAAAATCTGGTACCTTTCTTGTTTGAAGAAGGAAAAACACCCTTATTCGTCATGCTGGATGGAATTACCGATGTACGTAACTTCGGAGCCATTGCCCGTACCTGCGAATGTGCCGGTGCAGATGCCATTATTATTCCCTCGAAAAACAGTGTCAGTGTCAATGCTGACGCAATGAAAACATCCGCAGGAGCTCTGCACACTCTTCCCGTATGTCGCGAACAAAGTTTGACTAATACCATCAAGTATCTGAAAGACTGCGGATTCAAGATTGTAGCAGCCACGGAAAAAGGTGATTATGATTACACCAAAGCAAACTATAAAGACCCTGTATGTATCATTATGGGAGCCGAGGACACAGGTGTTCCCTACGAGCACCTTTCTCTGTGCGATGAATGGATCAAAATACCGTTAATGGGTAAAATAGAATCACTGAACGTATCGGTTGCCGCAGGTATTCTGATTTATGAAGCTGTAAAACAACGCGGCTTCACAGAAGACAAGACGGCATCCGCTTTATAAAATACCGTATCATCGTTAACAAACAATTAACTATATCATGAAGAAAGTACTTTTGATATTGGCATGCGGCATAGCTACCCAGCTAAGCTATGCACAAGCAACCCCAAAGTGGGCCGACAAAGCTAAAAAAGCCGTTTTTTCCATCGTTACATACGATAAAGATAACAAAATCAAGAATACAGGAAATGGATTCTATATCAATGAAAATGGAACGGCATTATCTGATTACACCCTGTTTGAAGGAGCCGAACGCGCAGTAATCATTAACGCGGACAGTAAAGAATTACCTGTATTGCGTATCTTGGGAGCCAACTCCATGTATGACATCGTAAAATTTAATACTGAAGCCGATAAAAAGACCATAGCATTAAAATCGGCATCACAGCCGGCATCGGTAGGTGAAACAGTCTATCTGCTACCCTACTCGACTCAAAAAGCGGCAACCTGCCAGACAGGGACCGTCACCAAAGTAGACACCATTGGCGACAAGGCATATTATTATACACTGGCAATGACAACCAACGAAAAAACCGTAAGTTGCCCTATTATGAATGCCAATGGAGAAGTATTAGGTTTAATCCAAAAAAACGCATCGGATGAGGCCAAGGAAAGTTATGCCATCGGAGCTACATACGGTGCCTCACTGAGCATTACCGCCCTTTCTTTGAACGACATGTCACTGAATAAAATCGGCATCAAAAAAGGACTGCCCGAAACAGAAGACCAAGCACTGGTGTACCTGTTCATGGCATCTTCACAACAAAATCAGAACGAATATATCACCACATTAAACGATTTTCTGGAACAATATCCCAACAGCGCAGACGGATATATACGCCGTGCCACTACTTATATGGGATTTAGTGATGATGAACACAACGCTTTGGCAGATGCTGACCTGAAGAAAGCACTGGAAGTGACTACCAACAAGAGTGAGACGCAATATAATATCGCTAAATTAATTTATTCGTACATCATCTCTTTAGGTGACAAGAAACCATACGGTGACTGGAGTTACGACAAAGCTCTCTCCATCATTCATGATGCCATGCAAGCCGACAACCAACCCATTTACACACAATTGGAGGGAGATATTCTGTTTGCTATGAAGAAATATCCTGAGGCATACGCCGCTTATGAGAAAGTGAACCAGTCTTCCATAGCCTCTGCCGCTACATTTTACTCGGCAGCCAAAACCAAACAACTGATTGAAGGAACAGATATGAACGAGGTTATTGCCTTGATGGATAGTGCTGTGGCACGTTTCACCAAGCCTTATACATCGGAAGCTGCTCCTTATTTCTATGAACGGGCAGAAATAAAAGCCCAGACAGGTAAATACCGTGAAGCGGTAATAGATTATGATACTTTTTATGATGCCATCGGTGGACGCGTTACAGCCGCCTTTTATCTGCAACGCGAACAGGCGGAAATACAATGTAAGATGTATCAGCAAGCTATCAATGACATTAATAAAGCAGTAGAAATGACTCCTGAGGATGTAGCCATGTGGGTGGAAAAAGGTTCGGTGCATCTACGTGTAGGGCAACATAACGAAGCAATAGAAGCATTGGAAAAGGCTATCTCTTTAGACCCGAAAGCCGCAGCCGCATACCGCATGCTGGGATACTGCCAGATACAATTAAAGAAAAACAAAGAAGCCTGTGCAAACTTTGCCAAAGCAAAAGAACTGGGCGATGAAGTGGTAGACGGACTGATACAGAAGTATTGCAAATAATACCGGAAAGCTCCATCCAAAATCCGCGAATCTTGCTACGTGATTTCTGAAATCTTGTTGCATGATTCGCGGATTTTTGCTACAAGATTTCAGGGAGCATTCCCTGCCATTCATGAAAAAGCAGGAAAGGAAAAAATTCTACTTATCCCACAACTGCTGTATAATCAGTACCCGTTTCGTATCTTCCGTCACCCGGAAACGGTCATCGCTACGCTCTCCTACCAGCCATACAATCTGGCCTGCAGAGCAAACCACATATTGATTTTCTTTCTGGAAAAGAGAAAACTTACGATCTGTCAGATAATCGCTGATCTTCTTTTTCCCTTTCATTCCGAAAGGAACAAATTTATCCCCCTGCCGCCATTTACGCACCGTGAGAGGTAGCACCACCTTGTCTGCATCCAAACAGGCCGTATCCTTATTCTTAGGGATGACAAAGTCTGGCATTATTTCCTGCGTTTCCATTGCAAGCCGGAACGGGGGCACATTTTCCTCCACTTCCTCATCCGCCAGCTTCCTCCTGCGAATAATCAACTCCGTCCTGTCGCGCAGTACCTCCCATCCGGCAGAAACAAACCTTTTTCCCGACTGGGCAGACAAACTGCGGAATACATCTCCTACCTGAACGGAATTGAAACCTAACGGATGAAGAATCTCAAACAGCAAAGCCGCCGGAACACTCTCTTCCATCAAACGAGAAATAAGAATATGACCGGACTTTTCCATCCCCCTTTCTTTTCCCGCCTCTATCTCCTTATTATATATAAGAGAAACATCAGTCAGACGTCTGGATGTTTCAGCTATACTTTCACTGACAGAAGGATTCAGCTCACGCAACATCGGAAGAATATTCAGACGGATTTTATTACGCATATATTCATCTTGCAAATTGGTACTGTCTGTAACATAACCTTGACGCAAACAACGCAAATAATCCAAAATATCCTGACGGCTCACCTCCAACAAAGGCCGTACAATGCAGCCGTTATGCGGACTAATACCTTTCAAGCCATTGATTCCCGCGCCACGTATCAAATTCAATAAAAAAGTTTCCACACTATCGTCCCGGTGATGGGCTACGGCAATAACAGCCATCCCCCTCTCCTTACGCAGTTGTTCGAACCAATCATAGCGCATTTCGCGAGCTGCCATCTCAATAGAAACATGATGCCTTGAAGCATAAGCGACTGTATCAAAATGAGTAACATGCAAAGTCACTCCCAGCCCTTTACACAACTCATTGACAAACCTTTCATCTCTATCGGATTCCTCACCACGAAGGTGAAAATTACAATGGGCAGCCTCACAATGATACCCTAAAACAAGCAAGACACGCAACAAAGCTACCGAATCCGCTCCGCCACTCAATGCCACTAACACCTTATCATGCAAAGTGAAAAGTTGTTTTTCCTCTATATACTTCTGAATATTCCAATGAAACATGGCACAAAGATAAGAGTTCTGCAAGACAAAAACAAAGTGCCCGTTCTTTATTTAAAAACAATCTAAATAATTTGCATACTTCTAAGTAATAACTTATCTTTGCGAAAAATTTAAAACAAGATGCGTTTATCCGAATTAAGAACAGGAGAAAAAGGCGTAATAGTCAAGGTGTTAGGTCACGGTGGTTTCCGCAAGCGAATCGTTGAAATGGGTTTTATTAAAGGAAAAACCGTAGAGGTAATCTTGAACGCCCCTTTGAAAGACCCTATAAAATACAGACTACTAGGTTACGAGATCTCCCTCCGAAGACAAGAGGCAGATATGATTGAGGTGGTAAGCGAGCAGGAAGCACGCACGATGCAAAACCCTTACCATGGTTCCATAACAGAAGATGTACCCGTGCCCGAATCAGAACTGGTGGCACTGGCAAAAGGCAAACGCCGTACAATCAATGTAGCCTTAGTAGGTAATCCCAATTGTGGAAAGACTTCGCTATTCAATATTGCATCCGGCGCCCACGAACATGTAGGAAACTACAGTGGTGTGACAGTAGATGCCAAGGAAGGTTTTTTCGACTTCCAAGGTTATCATTTCCGTATTGTAGATTTACCCGGAACCTATTCTCTTTCAGCCTATACTCCGGAAGAACTTTATGTACGCAAACATATCATTGAAGAAACTCCGGATGTAATTATCAATGTGGTAGACTCTTCTAACTTGGAACGTAATTTCTATCTTACCACCCAATTGATTGATATGAATGTGCGTATGGTTATCGCCTTGAATATGTACGATGAGCTGGAAGCCAGCGGAAATAAATTGGATTATACCCAATTAAGCCAGCTGATCGGGGTGCCTATGGTACCTACTGTCTGCCGACGGGGAGAAGGTGTAGACAAACTGTTCCATGTTATCATCGGTATTTACGAAGGAGGAGATTTCCTGTCACAAAAGGGCGAAATACGTTCTGAAATTCTGGAAGATCTGAGAGACTGGCACAAAACCTATGTACCCGACCACGAATTCGGAAGCCACAAAGAAGAGGAAGATGCCCGCCCACGCGGATATATGCGTCATATTCATATTAACCACTGTCTCTTATACACATCTGACGCTGCCGACGATCTTACGC
>ERZ1027282.291-NODE-291-length-10296-cov-3.908700_pt1 | contig 10296 bp, 7 predicted proteins | sample MGYA00519241_ERZ1027282 | MGnify/ENA primary metagenome ERZ1027282 (study PRJEB26926, sample SAMN06165075) | human gut metagenome | biome: ENVO:00009003; feature: ENVO:2100002; material: ENVO:00002003 | host: Homo sapiens | place: USA | collected 2012 ...
TACGAGATCCTGAGATGTCTCGTGGGCTCGGAGATGTGTATAAGAGACAGGAGCGCAGCCGTGTACTGAAGATATACAACTGGGCGGACTACATCGATGAAGATGTGCTTGCCGAATTTCCCGACTGGTACAAGCAGCAGACGGGCGAAGACCTCCGTATCATCTACCAGGTGTTCGATATCAACGAAATCATGCTCACCAAAATTGAGCGCGGGCACGAGGACTTCGACGTCGTATGCCCCTCGGAGTACATCATCGAACGCATGCTTCGCAAAGACCTCCTGCTACCCATCGACCGCAACTTCGGCCACACGCCGGACTACATCCCCAACGTGTCGCCCTACATTCGCCACGAGCTGAACAAGACCTCGCAACCGGAACGCCAGACCGAGGACTATGCCGTGCCCTACATGTGGGGCACCGCTGGTATCCTCTTCAACAAAAAGTTTATTACCGCCGAAGAGGCCGGCACATGGGACATCCTCTGGGACTCCAAAAACCGCGGCAAAATACTGATGAAGGACAGCTACCGCGATGCCTACGGTACCGCCATCATCTACGCCCACGCCCGGGAGCTGGCCGACAGCACCGTCACCGTAGAGCAACTGATGAACGACAACTCCCCGCAGGCCATCGCCCTGGCCGAGCAACGCCTCAAGGAGATGAAACCCAACATCGCCGGCTGGGAAGCCGACTTCGGCAAGGAAATGATGACCAAGAACAAGGCGTGGATTAACTTCACCTGGAGCGGCGACGCCGTCTGGGCCATCGAGGAGGCCGATGCCGTGGGTGTGGAACTGGACTACACCGTCCCCTGCGAAGGCAGCAACATCTGGTACGACGGCTGGGTAATCCCCCGCTACGCCCGCAACGTGAAGGCGGCAAGCTATTTCATCAACTACCTCTGCCAGCCTTCCGTGGCACTGCGCAACATGGATGCCATCGGCTACGTCAGCGCCGTAGCCACACCGGAAATCATGGAGGCCAAGACCGATACCACGCTCGACGTGCACTCCGACCTCAGCTACTTCTTCGGCCCCCTGCCCGGAGCCGACAGCCTGCAGATAGACCCGGTACAATATCCTGACCGCCGAGTAGTGGAACGCTGCGCCATGATACGCGACTTCGGCGACCGCACGGAACTAGTGCTCGAGATGTGGAGCCGCGTGAAAGGTGACAATCTCAACACAGGCATCGTGCTGCTCATCTTCGCCGTTTTCGGTCTGCTCTTCATCTGGCTGGTATATGCCAAGATACGAAAGTACAAGCAGAAACGCCGCCACCGTCTCCGCAGAAAGCGGAAAAGGGGATGAGCAACACATTGTTTACCTAAAAACCCGTCAACGTGCAAGGAACAAAGAATCTGACACAAGGCCCCATCAACCGCCAGCTTTTCACGCTGGCAATGCCCATCATGGCCACCTCGTTCATCCAGATGGCCTACAGCCTGACGGACATGGCATGGGTAGGGCGTCTGGGCAGTGAGTCCATGGCTGCAGTAGGTGCGGTAGGCATACTGACGTGGATGTCCGGCTCCATCGCCTTGCTCAATAAAGTGGGCGCCGAAGTCAGCGTAGGCCAGTCCATCGGTGCACGCAGCGAAGAGGACGCACGCAGCTTTGCCTCGCACAACATTACGATTGCCCTGCTCATCTCCGTCTGCTGGGGAGGCCTGCTCTTTCTTTTCGCCCGCCCCATCCTGAACATCTTCGAGCTGAAACAGCATATCACGGACGCCGCCGTGACTTATCTGCGCATCGTGTCGACGGGACTGCCTTTCATATTTCTCTCCGCTGCCTTTACGGGCATCTACAACGCGGCAGGACGAAGCAAGATTCCGTTCTACATCAGCGGGACGGGACTGATAATGAACATCGTCCTCGACCCTCTGTTCATCTTCGGCTTCGGTTGGGGAACAGTGGGCGCGGCACTTGCCACATGGCTTTCCGAAGCTACAGTATTCGGCATCTTCGTCTACAAACTCCGGGGGAAAAGCGCCGTGCTCGGAGGTTTCTCCTTTATCGTTCCGCTGAAAAAGAAGTACACCCGGCGCATCTTCAAGCTCGGGCTGCCCGTGGCTACGCTGAACACGCTATTTGCCTTCGTCAATATGTTCCTCTCGCGCACCGCCTCGGAGCAGGGAGGACACATCGGACTGATGGCATTCACCACCGGTGGACAAATCGAGGCCATCACCTGGAATACTTCGCAAGGATTCTCCACGGGGCTGAGCACGTTCATCGCCCAGAACTATGCCGCGGGGCAGAAGTCGCGCGTGAAGCAAGCATGGCGCACCACCATGTGGATGACGGGCGTATTCGGAAGCCTCTGCTCACTACTGTTCATCTTCTTCGGCAGCGAGGTGTTCTCTATCTTCGTACCCGAGGCCGAAGCCTACCGTGTGGGTGGAGATTTCCTCCGCATCGACGGCTATTCGCAAATGTTCATGATGATGGAAATTACCATGCAGGGCGTGTTCTACGGACTGGGACGGACAGTGCCGCCTGCCATTGTCAGCATCGGATGCAATTACATGCGTATTCCGGTGGCGTTATTGCTGGTGCACATGGGTATGGGAGTGGATGCCATCTGGTGGGCAGTAAGTGGAACGACCGTTGCCAAAGGTCTTATACTGACAGCCTGGTTCGTCCTCATCAAAAGGAAAATTCTCTAAAAAAGGACAGAACTGGCGAACTTTAGAAAGAAGAATATGGTTATTATATACATAAATTTGCAACATTAAAGATAAAGTCAACTTTTAAAGAAAAAGAGTTATGAAGAAGATGAAATTTACAGTATTACTTTTGTGCGGCGCATTGCTGCTGGGCAGTTGCGGCACAATGAACAACAAGGCCAAAGGTGGAATAATCGGCGGTGGCTCCGGTGCAGCAGCAGGTGCCATTATCGGCGGACTGATAGGTAAAGGCAAGGGGGCAGCCATTGGAGCTGCGGTAGGTGCTGCAGTAGGTACGGGTGCCGGCGTTGCCATCGGACACAAGATGGACAAGAAGGCTGCCGAAGCTGCCAAGATTGAAGGCGCCCAAGTGGAGCAGGTGACGGATGCCAACGGCTTGCCGGCTGTCAAAGTATCCTTTGCGGCAGGTATTCTTTTCGGCTTCAACTCCGCAGCACTGAGCAACGAGGCAAAGGCTTCCCTGCGCGAACTCGCACAGATTCTGAAGGAAGACCCGACAACCGATATCGCCATCATCGGCCATACCGACAAAGTGGGTACTTACGAAGCCAACATGAAAGTTTCCAAGAACCGCGCCTATGCCGTAGAGAACTATTTGCAGGATTGCGGCGTATCTCCGGCCCAGTTCAAGAAAGTGGAAGGCGTGGGATACAACGAATACGACGAAAGTCTGTCTGCCGACCAGAACCGACGCGTAGAGGTATATATGTATGCCAGCGAACAGATGATTAAGAATGCGGAGGCGAATAATTAATGTGCTAATGTGATTAATGTGCCAATGTGCTAATTGGCATATTGACACATTAATCACATTGGCATATTAGCACATTGGCATATTAGCACTCTCTCCATGAAACTCCCGAAGCCTTTGCGGTTCCTCCGCAACATCATATTATTCTTCTTTATTTCCACTATCCTAGCGGTAGTGGCTTATCGTTTTGTACCCGTCTACATCACACCACTGATGGTTATCCGCAGCGTGCAGCAGGTCTTCAAGGGTGAAAGTCCGCGCTGGCACCACACATGGGTATCTCCCGACAAGATATCTCCTCATCTGCCGATGGCCGTCATTGCTTCGGAGACAACCGGTTTGCCACACACAACGGGTTCGATTTCATCGAGATACAGAAAGCGATAAAGGAGAACGAAACAAGAAAACGGAAACGGGGCGCAAGCACCATCAGCCAGCAGACGGCAAAGAATGTATTCCTATGGCCCCAATCTTCCTGGGTACGCAAGGGGCTGGAGGTCTACTTCACCGTACTGATAGAATTCTTCTGGTCCAAAGAACGTATCATGGAGGTCTATCTTAACTCCATCGAAATGGGGAAAGGCATCTATGGTGCACAAGCCGCCGCCCAATACAAATTCAAGACCACCGCCGCCAAGCTCTCTGCCGGACAGTGCGCACTAATAGCGGCAACATTGCCCAATCCCATACGCTTCGACTCAGCACACCCCTCCCCTTACATAAAGAAAAGGCAAGGACAGATTCTACGATTGATGAAACTGGTACCCAAATTCCAGCTAAATGAGATGCGGACAAAAGAATAAGAAGAGGATGTATCAAAACAGTTAATAGCACACAGATGACACATCCTCCTTTAATTTTTAATTCTTAATTTTTAATTAATACGCGTGTCCTCCCTCTTCCATCTCCTTCGCATCAATCTTGCGATTGTCGATGCTGCGCCAAGCGTAGAAGATGTAGGCAAGAACGAAAGGAACAAGGATAGAGACATAAGCCATAACCTTCAGTGTGAACTGGCTCGAGCAACTGTTTGCCAACGTGAGTGAGCTTTGCAGGTCGTGGGTAGAAGGATAATAGGCCGTATTGTTATAGCCTGCCACAAGCAGCAGTGCCAATACCGTAAGCACCGTCCCTGCACCGGCAAACCAGATACCCTTGTCGAATGCCGGCTTCCACAGCGTGCGGATAATGCCCCAGAGCACAGCCACCACACCAACCAGGAATACAAGCAGCACTACCGGCATCTGCAGGAAGTTCGTCAGATACTTGTAAGGTTCCATGAACACCTCTCCCGTTTCCGGGCGTACAGCATAGCCGTCGGCAAGCAGCGTGCGGATGACGAAGGCCAGGAAGAATACCAGGAACAACGCCGTATTTCCCCAGAGTGCCCGGCGGCAGCGTTTCACCAAATCATCCTCATTGATATTATTAATAAAATAAAGCGCTCCCAAGATACGTGCCAGAAAGAACACAGCCAGCCCCAGCACCACATTCCACGGATTAAGCAGCGCATCCAACCCATGCCAGCCGTTAGCCCATTGACTGATAACCGGCATTGCCGCATCTGCGATATTCCCTTTATTGATATAGAAGTTAGACCCCGTGAAGAACGTAGCAACCGCCCCACCCAGCAATACCGGACCTACTACTCCGTTTATCACCAGGAATGTGCGATACGTTGTCTTGCCCAGCAGATTTCCCGCCTTCGACTGAAACTCGTAGCTGACAGCCTGCAACACAAAGCTGAACAGAATAATCATCCACAGCCAATAGGCCCCTCCGAAACTGGTACTATAGAACAACGGAAACGAAGCAAAGAACGCGCCTCCAAACGTGACGAGCGTTGTAAACGTGAACTCCCACTTCCGTCCCGTAGAATTAATCATCATCTTCTTCTGCTCCTCCGTCTTCCCCAGACAGAACAGAAGCGAATTACCTCCCTGCACGAACAGCAGGAATACCAGCAGTGCTCCCAGCAAGGAGACTACAAACCACCAATAGTGTTGAAGAAATATATAAGCATTCATTGTGAGTTATGAGTTATAAGTTATGAGTTATGTGACGGTGTGTGCGTTTCGGTTTCCGGACCTTTGCGAATGGCCTTCAGCATAATTCCCACCTCAGCAATCAGCATGACAGTGAAAAGTACCAGGAAGATAAAGAACGTGGTCTGCACGGAGCCTACATCCAGCTTAGAGATGGCGGCACTCGTGGGCAGCATATCTTGGATGGCCCACGGCTGGCGACCACACTCGGCAACCACCCATCCGGCTTGTCCAGCCAGATAGCCCAGCGGAATGGTGAGCATAGCCACCCAATGCATCCATGGCATCCGCGACAAGTCTTTCTTATAGGCCAGGAACAGCACCACAATAAAGAAGAGGATGAAGTATCCACCCAACATCACCATCACACGGAACATGTAGAACGTAAGGGACACATTGGGCACCAGCTCGTTCACGTCCTTGATATAACCGTAACCGAAATAGGCTACATTATCTTTCAACACTTTGGCAGCCACCTCTGCATCTGCCTCATTGCCCGCAGCCTTGGCTGCACGATAGGCGGCAAACGCACCGATAGCCGTTTTTCCTTTTTCTATTTTCTCCTCTGCCGAAAGCGCTACGGTACCATCGCTCAACGGATATCCGCCTTTCAGCAGGTCATTGATACCGGGAACAAAAGCATCCATCTTGCGCTCGGCAAGCAACGACAGCATCTTCGGAATTTCCACACGGAAAAGGAATGGGTCTACTCCGTCCTGCGGTGTCTGCTTGGCAGGATTCAGCAGCCCGAACGCTACCAATCCGGCACCTTGCCGCCCTTCATAATAGCCTTCCATAGCAGCCAGCTTCATCGGCTGCTTTTGCGCCACCTGATAGCCCGAGCCATCACCCGTCCAGGCAGAGAGCACAGCGGCACACAGACCTACCCATGCGGCAATCTTTACACTTGCCAGCGCAAATTTCTTCTCGCGCTTCTTCCACAGATACCAGCAGCTTACGCCTACTACAAACACGGCAGCCAGCACCCAGCCGGACAGCACGCTATGGAAGAACTTATTGACAGCCATCGGCGAAGTTGCCACAGCCCAGAAGTCCACCATCTCGTTGCGTGCCGTATCGGGATTGAACTCCATACCTACGGGATTCTGCATCCACGCATTGGCAACCAGAATCCACCAGGCAGAAATCGTGGCGCCCAGCCCCGTGAGCCAAGTAGATGCCAGGTGGAAACGCTTGCTCACCTTATCCCAGCCGAAGAACATGACGGCGATAAACGTTGCTTCCATAAAGAAAGCCAAAATACCCTCGATGGCAAGCGGCGCACCGAAGATGTCGCCCACAAACCAACTGTAATTACTCCAATTCGTACCGAATTCAAATTCCAGAATAATACCGGTTGCTACACCAATAGCAAAGTTGATACCGAAAATCTTCATCCAGAATTTGGCAGTACGTTTCCAAAATTCGTCACCCGTACGGTAGTACGCTGTCTCCATGATGCCCATAATTACCGCCAGTCCAAGTGTCAGCGGCACAAAAATCCAGTGATAGATGGCGGTCAAGGCAAATTGGGCTCTCGACCAGTCAATCAGGGAAGTGTCAATGTGTCCAAGCATAAGAATCAAGTTATGAGTTATAAGTTATGAGTTATTAAGTTTTTAAGTTATCGGGTAAGAACAGAGAGACACGGAGAATTTATAAGGGCAAGGAAATAAACTCTGTGTCTCCGTGTTTAGTCGCCCAGACTCCGATGGATAAGCTCATTACTGACATAGCCTTCCTTGTCATCGCCCACCACGGGGGTATTCAGAAACCGTGGGAAGAAGAAAAGGCGGAGAATGAAGAACATGATGAACAACTTCACAAGAATGATAAGCCACAAAGTACGCCCTAACGTCATACTTCGAAAACCTTCCAAATAAAAACGCCAAATGTTTACCGCAGTCTGTTTCATGCCGATAAAATTATAATGATTACAAATATAAAATACTTTTATATAAAGAACAAATAAAAAGGTGAAAAGTTGAACAGAAAAAAGACTTCTCCCATTCATCGGTACAAAAAAGATTTTAGGCGAGGAAAATTCACTCTACGTCTATCACTTTTGCAATCCTTTCTCCACCCCACTACATTTGCAAATGTAAAACCATAGAATAACGAAGATATGACGAACGTAAAAAGATTGACAGTGATAGCGCTATGTATGGCAAGCTGCATGGGAGTGGCCGCCCAAAACGGCACTTCCACGCAGATACCCGGCAGTTCCGAGCAGCCAGCCGACAGCCTGCCCGCCCAATGGGACTTGCAAGCGTGCATCGACTATGCCTTGCAGCAAAACATCACCATCCGCAAGAACCGCCTCAACGCGGAAAGTGCCCAGGTAGATGTAAAGACCGCCCGAGCCGCTCTCTTCCCCAGCCTTTCGGCCAGTGTGAGCCAGCGTGTCGTGAATCGCCCGAAGAGCGAGACAAACACCACCATCGACGGCGACAACATCACCAGCAGCCAGAGCAAGACTTCCTATAACGGCAGCTACGGCATCGATGCCAACTGGACCCTCTACAACGGCGGGAAACGCCTCAACACCATCAAACAACAGCAACTGAACAACCGCATTGCCGAACTTAGCGTAGCACAGAGCGAGAACAGCATCGAAGAAAGTATCGCACAAACCTACGTACAGATACTCTACGCCGCCGAAGCCGTGAAAGTGAACGAATCGACCCTGGAAGTGAGCCAGGCCGAATGCGAACGTGCCCGCCAACTTCTCGAAGCAGGAAGCATAGCCAAAAGCGACCTGGCACAACTGGAAGCGCAAGTGAGTACCGACAAGTACCAGCTGGTGACAGCACAAGCCACCCTGCAAGACTACAAACTACAACTGAAACAACTCCTGGAACTGGACGGCGAATCCGAGATGAACCTCTACATCCCCACACTCGGCACGGAAAACGTACTGGCACCCCTGCCCACCAAAACGGACGTTTACCGTTCTGCCCTCGTGCTCCGTCCGGAAATAGAAGCCGGCAAACTGAATATACAGACATCCGACCTCGACATCAAAATTGCCCGCGCTGGCTATCTGCCTACGCTGAGCCTCAGCGCCGGCATCGGAACCAGCCATGCCAACGGCAATGACTTCACCTTCAGCGAGCAAGTCAAACAGAACTGGAACAACTCGCTGGGCTTCACCGTAAGCGTGCCTATCTTCAGCAACCGGCAGACCAAGAGTGCCGTAGAGAAAGCCAAGATTCAGAAGCAGACCAGCGAACTGGACCTGCTGGACGACCAAAAAACGCTGTATAAGACCATCGAAACCCTCTGGCTCGATGCCAACAGCGCCCAGCAGCGCTACGCCGCCGCTACAGAGAAACTGAAAAGTACGCAGACCAGCTATGAACTGATTCAAGAGCAGTTCAACCTGGGCATGAAGAATACCGTAGAACTGCTGACTGAGAAAAGCAATCTGCTCAGCGCACAGCAGGAGACACTGCAAGCCAAATACATGGCCATACTGAATATGCAGCTACTGAAGTTTTATCAAGGAGAAAAAATCGAATTATAATACCTTATATATATGAACAAAAAAAGAATCATCCTCATTGCCGTAGCTGCCGTAATCATAGTGGGCGGCGGCGTATGGCTCTTCGGTGGTGCCAAGGCCAAGCACAAGGTGACCTACGCCACAGCAACCATCCATAAAGGCGAGATTTCCGAATCCGTAACCGCCACGGGGACCATCGAACCGGTGACGGAAGTGGAAGTGGGTACCCAGGTGAGCGGTATCATCGACAAGATTCATGTAGACTACAATTCCGTAGTAACCAAAGGCCAACTCATTGCCGAGATGGACCGCGTGACACTGCAAAGCGAACTCGCTTCGCAACGCGCCGCCTACAACGGTGCAAAGGCCGAATACGAGTACCAGAAAAAACTCTACGAGCGCAACAAGACGCTGAACGAAAAGCAGCTCATCGCCGCCACGGACTATGAGCAGTCCGTCTATAACTACGAGAAGGCCAAGAGCAACTACGAAAGCAGCCAGGCATCACTGGCAAAGGCTGAACGCAACCTCTCCTACGCCACCATCACCTCTCCCATCGACGGTGTAGTCATCAGCCGCGACGTGGAAGCAGGACAGACCGTGGCTTCCGGCTTCGAGACACCGACACTGTTCACCATCGCTGCCGACCTGACGCAGATGCAGGTTGTGGCCGACGTGGACGAAGCGGACATAGGCGGTGTGGAAGAGGGACAGCGCGCCACGTTTACCGTAGACGCCTACCCGAATGACGTGTTCGAAGGAGTGGTCACACAAATTCGTCTGGGAGATGCCAGCTCAAGCAGCACGTCGAGCACCAGCACCAGCACGGTTGTGACCTACGAAGTAGTCATCTCCGCCCACAACCCGGACCTGAAACTGAAACCACGCCTGACAGCCAACGTCACCATCTTCACCCTCGACCGCAAAGACGTACTGTGCGCTCCTGCCCGTGCCCTGCGCTTCAACCCCGAAAAACCGCTTATCGGCGACAATGATATCGTGAAGGATTGCGAAGGGGAACATAAACTCTGGACCCGCGAAGGCAACACCTTTACCGCCCATCCGGTGAAGATAGGTATCTCCAACGGAGTCAACACGGAAATTATCAGCGGCATTAACGAAGGTACCGTAGTGGTGACCGAAGCCACCATCGGCAGTATGCCCGGCAGCGGCGCTCCGGACATGAGCCAGGAAGCTCCCGGAGGTGAGAAGAGTCCGTTCATGCCTGGCCCTCCGGGAAGTAAGAAGAAGAGCGGAAAATAATACAAAAAAAGAATTATGAATAAAGCAGTCATTGAAC
>ERZ1027282.326-NODE-326-length-9723-cov-6.091332_pt1 | contig 9723 bp, 10 predicted proteins | sample MGYA00519241_ERZ1027282 | MGnify/ENA primary metagenome ERZ1027282 (study PRJEB26926, sample SAMN06165075) | human gut metagenome | biome: ENVO:00009003; feature: ENVO:2100002; material: ENVO:00002003 | host: Homo sapiens | place: USA | collected 2012 ...
GGCAGCGTCAGATGTGTATAAGAGACAGGTTCTGGTGTGGCGTAAGTGGATTGCAGGTTGTTGAAGATATGGACTTTTGCAGCTACGGAGAAAGGAGAACCGATGAGAATGAACCGCGGGGAACATGACGTGTTTCTGGAAATAGCGCCGCGCCTTTGCCAGGACTGCGAGGACGATTGCCCCGGGGAGCTGAGCTGCGCCAAACTCGCCAAGCATATTGTCGAGGAAAAGGAGGCCGCACGCGATGAGCAGTAAATCAAAACGCAAGCCGAAATACGTCTCCATGCACAAGGCCGTGTCTATCGCCATGACGATCTTCGTCTGGGCATGGATGTCCTGCTTTAATCCTACGCAGGAGGACGTGAACCGCATGTCCGACGAGGTGCGCAACATCCGGGAGAGCGTCAACAGCCACAACCTCAACATCTGGATGGTCAGAGACGCCATAAAGGATGAATTCGGATGGGAAATATAAACAGACCCGCCGTAAATAAAAACGCGGTACGGCGTGTTTAACATTGAATGACGAGGTGAGAAAGTGAACGAACTCTGGAAAATGAAATGCAAGGCCGACCTCTTCAACCTGCGGAAAAACGAGGCGGCGATCCTGTCCATACCGGAAGAGATCGACATGGAGCGCGAACGCATGACATCCATTAAAAGCGCAGCCACGGGAACGGCTCCGGTGCAGGGCGGCGGCACATCATACGAGGAGCGCATGAACAACAGCATTTGCCTGATCGATCTATTGTCCGACAATCTCCGCTTTGCAGAATCAGAGGTGCGGCTGACGAAGAAAGCCCTTGCCACGCTGACCGACGAGGAACGGCGAATCCTTGAAGTGCTGTACATCGACAGACAGAAGAGAGGCGCGGAACGGCTGTGCCAAGAGCTTGCCATAGCCGAGGAAGCGACAGTATGGAAGCGAGCAATGCGGGCGGTGGAAAACTACTGCGCCGCCCGGTACAGCTCCGCGGCAATCTGATGGAAGTTTCGAGACAGTAACTTTTCAAAAATCCGTGGTATAATAGTATCATCCAAAGCCACGCAGAGACGCCGGACGATCACCGAGCGCCAAAGCGTGGCTTTTTTTTTGATGGATTTGTTGCCGAAAGGCGGGAAAGCCGTACGCAGCGGAGGGGGCGGCGGAGATGGAGAAGGTTATGGATGTAAAAAATATCCCCATTGGGGAAATCGTGCCGTATGCGCGGAACGCAAAGAAGCACGGTAAGCGGCAGATCGACAACGTGGCGGAGAGCATCCGGCAATACGGATTTGTCCAGCCTGTAGTAATCGACCGCGACGGCGTGATCGTCATCGGCCATTGCCGCGTTCTGGCGGCGAAGAAGTTGGGAATGGAAGCCGTTCCGTGTGTCTGTGTAGATGATCTAACGCCGGAACAGGTAAACGCCCTGCGCCTCGTGGACAATAAGACCAACGAGAGCGATTGGGATATGGATCTTCTTTCGATGGAGCTGCCGGAGATCGACCTTTCTGCGTTTGATTTTGACTGGGATTTCCAAGATACCGACGAAACGGCACTTACTAACGAAGAACGTGAACAGGAATTTAAAGAACGCATGGAGCGCGGGGAACTTTCGGACGATGACGAAGAATATCAAGAGTTTCTGAAAAAGTTTGAAGCGAAGAAAACAACGGACGATTGCTACACGCCAGATAACATCTACGACGCAGTAAGAGCTTGGGCGGCTGAGAAGTACAAAATTGGCAATGCCGCGATTGTGCGTCCGTTTTATCCGGGTGGAGATTATAAAAGCGAGAAATACCCTTCTGGGTGTGTTGTGATAGACAATCCGCCTTTTTCCATTATTTCGGAAATCTGCGAATGGTACACAAAAAAGAAAATCAACTTCTTTCTGTTTGCTCCAACGCTTACGCTTCTCGGCATTATGCGCGGCTCGGCAAACTATGTGGCGTGCGGGTGCGGAGTTGTGTATGAAAACGGCGCGTCTGTCAATACATCGTTTGTTACCAACATGGGAGGCAATAAGATTGTCGCTGCCGCTGATTTAAGAGAAATACTGGATGACGAGAACAAAAAGAATCTCAAAAAGTTGCACAGAGAACTGCCGAAATACTCATATCCAGACGAGGTTTTGACAGCAACGATGCTGTGCTATATGGCAGCTCACGGAGTAAGCCTTGAAATTAGCGAAAGAGATGCACATTTTATCCGCGCGCTTGACGCACAGAAAGCGTCGGGGAAAGGCTTGTTCGGCTCCGGCTTTTTGCTATCGGAAAAGGCTGCTGCGGAAAAGGCTGCTGCGGAAAAGGCTGCTGCGGAAAAGGCTGCTGCGGAAAAGGTCAACACGGATATTTGGGAGTTGTCGGAGCGGGAATGGGCAATTGTTCGAGGCTTGGGAAATGACGATTGAAGAAGCTCAGGCGATTATTGCCAAGACTAACAGTCCGTATCTAAAACGGGACATGCAGAAATTCATTCAGCGCCAGCAAAAAAGGGGAAAATTAAGAAGTCGAAAGCTAACGCCTGACATATTATAGGCGGCTTTTTTAACTCCAAGGGAGGGAGGGTATGCCACGCAAAAAAGAAGATAACCTCAAGCACTTTACATCGGATCAAAGCCGTGATGAAGCCGTGAAAAATGGCCGAAAAGGAGGCATAGCCTCCGGCGAGGCAAAGAGAGCAAACAAGAGCCTCGCAAACATCGCAAAGTCGATAGCACAGCAGCCCGCGCCGGAAAAGCTCAAAAGCCAGATCACGCGCGCCGGTCTCGCCATTGATGACGAGGACATGACATGTAATGCCGCTATTGTAGCGGGCGTATACGGCAAGGCGATAAGCGGCGATGACAGAGCAGTTGACCGGTGGGAAAACTGGACAAACGACGCGGCGGCAGAGGATAAGCCGTGCAGGATTCCTGCTGACCTTATTGGAAAGGCTTTTGTTGACATCAACCGGCAGATCGAGCCGAACAAGGACTATATCTTTGAGGGCGGGCGCGGTGGTCTGAAATCGACGTATATTTCGGAAAAGCTAACAGAGCTTTTGAAAAACAACCCCATGATGCACGCTTGTGTTGTGCGAAAGCAGACGAACACGTTAAAGGACAGTGTGTTTTCGCAAATCCAATGGGCAATAAACGAGATGGGGCTTTATAGCGAATTTGATTTCAAAACTCACCCGCCGGAGATTACGCTTAAGAAGACCGGGCAAAAGATATATTTTCGAGGCTGCGACGATCCGGTAAAGTTGAAATCTATAAAACCGCCATTTGGGTATATAGGGATTCTCTGGATAGAAGAACGCGACCAGCTCGCCGGGGCTGCGGAAGAACGAAGCGTTAAGCAGTCGGTACTCCGCGGCGGCGTTGATTCCTATTTCTTCGGATCGTACAACCCGCCAAAGAGCCGCGCAAACTGGGTGAATCAGCAGCTTTTAGAGCCGGACAAAAACCGCATTGTCCATCACTCAACCTATATGGACGCTCCCGCCGAATGGCTCGGAACGATGTTTCTCAACGACGCAGAACATCTGAAAGAGGTTAATCCGTCGGCATACGAGCATGAATATCTCGGCATTCCGAACGGCGACGGCGGAAACGTTTTTGATAACATAGAGGCAAGACGGATAACGGACGACGAGATAAAACACTTCGACCGGATATACCAAGGCGTTGACTGGGGATATTACCCGGACATTTACGCCTTTGTTCGTGTTCATTATGACGTAGCGCATGAGACGATATATTTTATTGATGAGCATTGCAACAACAAGACGAGCAACGCGGACAATGCCGAGTGGATAAAGAGCCGCGGATATGACGATTTCCCCGTGACTTGCGACCGCGCGGAGACGAAGAGTGTCGATGATTTCCGAGCCTGTGGCGTGGACGCTTTTGCTGCAATCAAAGGGCCGGGAAGCGTCGAGTACGGAATGAAGTGGTTACAGAACCGGAAATTTATCATTGACCCGGAGAGGACGCCGACGGTTTACCGAGAGTTTGTAAATTACGAATTTGAGCGAGACCGGGAAGGCAACGTGATAAGCGGATACCCGGACAAGGACAACCATACAATAGACAGCACGCGCTATGCGCTCGAAAGAGTTTTCAGATTGTACGGAGTGAAAGCATAAATGAACATTTACGAGGTTTTACGGGCGCGGGGATATACAACCGTGCCGGAAGAGTTTTACACTTACATAGAGAATTGGAAGAGCTGGTATGACGGTTACGTGAAACAGTTCCACCGGTACCGCATCTGGAACGGCATGAAGTTCGTCCAGTGCCGCCTGTACTCTCTCGGCATGGCGAAAAAGGTTTGTGAGGATTGGGCGAACCTTTTGCTGAACGAAAAATGCAAGATAACGCTCGAGGGGAAGCCAGAGCAGGCTTTCATCGATTCCGTTTTTGAGCGGAACAACTTCACCGTCAAATCGAACGAGATGCAGGAGATCAAGGCGGCGCGCGGCACGGTTGCTTATGTTCCGACGGTCGTTAATGCGTCTGTTGATGAGCAGACAGGCAAGGTGAACGGCAGCGGCGGGGAAATCCGCATTGACTATGTACCGGCTGACCTTATTCTTCCTCTTACATGGGAGAACGGCATCGTAACCGAATGCGCGTTCGGATCGCACAAGGCAATAAAGAAAGATTCTTACCTTTACATCTGCATCCACAAGCGAACGGAAAAGGGAACATACGACATCGAAAACCTTTTGTATCGTGACACAAAGGGCAGTCTGTCAGAGGTGAAACTTGCCGATGTTCCGGGGTTTGAAAACGTTGCTCCGGTCGTGCATACGCCATTCACGCAGCGGATGTTCGTCATTGACCGGCTCAACATCGTCAACAACGTTGATGCAACCCTGCCGATGGGCATTTCGGTATTTGCCAACGCCATAGATCAGCTAAAGGGTGTTGACCTGACATACGACAGCTATGTGAACGAGTTCCAGCTTGGCAAGAAGCGCGTCATGATCAAGCCGCAGGCGACAAAGAATTTCCACACGGGAGAGCCGCTCTTCGATACAAGCGACGTTGTTTTTTATGTTCTCCCTGCCGACGGGAAGGACGGCGATATCATCAAAGAGATCAACATGAACCTTCGCACGGCGGAACACAACGCCGGGATTCAGGATATGCTTAATCTTCTGTCGAGCAAGTGCGGATTCGGCGAGAACCATTACAAATACGACAATGGCAATGTCTCCACAGCGACGCAGATCATAAGCGAAAACTCTGAGATGTTCCGCACGATTAAAAAGCACGAGATCATCCTTGAAAGCGTTCTCATTGAGCTGTGCCGCGTCCTGCTCCGAATGGGCAATGCTTACATGAACGCCGGGCTGGACGAGGACGTTGAGATCACGGTTGATTTCGATGATTCCATCATTGAGGACAAGGAATCAGAATTTAACCGAGATGCGCGTATGGTGCAGATGGGGATCATGCAGCCGTATGAGTTCAGAATGCGCTATATGAACGAAGACGAGGCGACGGCAAAAGCCGCCCTGCCGAAGATGGAGGCGCTTGTATCGGGCGAAAATGAATGAAATACCCGATCACGCCGGAGTTCATGTACTCCCTGCCACTGCCGCTTATGCGGCTCTATCAGCGTTTAGAAGAGCAAATCCTTGAGGACATATGCTCCCGTGTTGCCATGACCGGAGAAATGACGGAGACGGCAATAGAGCATATACGGTCTTTGCAGCGGCGGGGATATGATTACAAGAAAATCAACGAGTATATCAGGAAGACCCTAAAGCTCACGCAGAGCGAGTTTGACGCCGCATGGAACAAGGCCGTTCAACGCAATCAGCAGTATTTTGATACGCTGATCGACGACAACCTCATTCTCGGCGAAAACAACTTCAATGCTGACCTGTTCGTTCAGGAAATCAACGCCATTGAGATGCAGACGCTTGGAGAGCTGACGAACATTACCCGAAGCATGGGCTTTGCGTACAGAGCGCCGGACGGCACGGTAAAGGTCGATGATATAGGCAGGATGTACCAGCGCGTGCTTGACGATGCCTTGATGCGCGTGGAGAGCGGGCAGAGCTATAACGTGGCGATCCGTGACGCAACGAAGATGCTGACGGACAGCGGCTTGCAGTATGTTGACTATGAATCCGGTTGGCATAACCGTGTTGATGTTGCTGCCCGCAGAGCTGTTATGACGGGCGTTACCCAGCTTTCCCGGCAATACACCGAGCAGACGGCGACGTTGATGGACACGCCGTACAGAGAGGTTACAGCTCACCGCGGAGCGCGTGACGGAGAGGGAAAAACGCCATGGGCGAGCCACAAGAAATGGCAGGGGCGCGTTTATTCCGTCCGTACCGGCGATATTTACCCGTCTATATATGAGGTCTGCGGTCTTGACGAGGTGGACGGCTTGTGCGGCGCTAACTGCCGCCATATGTACCACATCTGGATCGAGGGCGTCTCCGAGCGGACGTATACCGATGAGGAATTGGAGAACATTGATCCGCCGCCTTTTGAGTTTGATGGCAAGCAGTACACCTTTTACGAGGCGACGCAAAAGCAAAGACAGGTTGAGGCATCGCTACGTAAAGTTAAACGTGAGCTGATCGCCGCCAAAGGGCGCGGAGATGACGAGGAGTATACCACCAAGGCAGTGCGGTATCGTCGTCTCAACGAGGAATACAAGGCGTTCAGCAAGGCGGCGGGACTAAGGCCACAATACGAGCGCGGAAACATCGCGGAGTTTGGGCCAAAAGAAGCGCGAGAAGCTGCAAAAGCAAACAAAGATTATCTTGATAGGCAGCAAATAAACAGTCCGGTAAACTCAAGGAATACGGCAAAAGGCAGACCATCTGCAGTATTGCAATATAATGTCGAGTTGAATAAGAGGCAAGAAAATCTCTTGTCACGGCTCACCGAATATGATTCCAGAGTAACCGTAAGGAAAGCGGATGTAAGCCTAAACGATCTTAGCGCTCTTACCGCCAAGACTGGTGTCGAATATGCTCTGTTTACAAAAGGCGGAGAAAGACTTATCATCCGTGGAAGCAGCACAAAGGTTAATATTGACATTGCAAAAGCTAAGGAATTAGCGTATAATGGATATAGATGGAGTGGTCATACCCACCCGGGATCGGACGAGAATACATTGATAGCTTCCGGTGGTGACTATGAAGTTTTGAAAGCGTTTGGACAAAAAACAAGCGTCATTTACAATTCGCTCGGACGTTATATGTGCTTTTCCACGGAGTGATCGAATATGTTTGATGTTTTTTTGCTTGCGATACAAGAGTTTTGCAAGGCGAACAATTTAGACTATGAAAAAGTCAAGACAAGCCCTCGGTGCGGGAACAATAATGTTTGTTCATTCAACGAGCGAACAATGCAAGCTCCTCTGCCGGGCTACTTGATGAATCTCCCGCTGAAATACTTTTGACAGCGCGAAAAGGCGCGGACGGAATTGTTATCGAGAAGCGAGAAAACACAGACAAATATCTTAGTATTTAAGCATCGTGTAAACACACGGTGCTTTTTCTATACCTATTCTTCAAAAGCATAACAGAGAGCGCCGCCTGACCTTGTGGCGGGTACAGAAATAACGGTCTTGCTTCGGCAGGGGTTTCCTTCCTTTCCCTCTGTCTTGCCCCTGCGGAGGGGGATACAAATACCGTGCCGCTACTGCTCAACAGCGGCCATGCATATAGCGCGATGGTGTAACGGGAACACAACAGGCTCTGAACCTGTTGTTGCTGGTTCAAGTCCAGCTCGCGCCGCCAAGTAAGGCGTCATTAAATCGTGCAAGAGCGCATGGCGGGTTCGCTCGCTGTGGCACCGGGCGCTTACGGCTGCCCGGCGCGGTTGACGCGGGAGGGAACGCCCGCACGAGCCGCAATTTAATAAAACATTCAAGGAGTTTGTCCCAACGGGGATAGGCTCCTTTTTTGTTTGCCGACGGGCATAAACGGAATACGCCGACGGGCGGAAAACGGAGGAATTATCATGGCAGAACCGAATACCAATCCCAACACCGCCGATGGCGGGAACGAGGCTACTTTCACACAGGCCGAAGTAGACAACATCGTTGCAAAGCGTCTTGCGCGGGCAACCAAAGGGATGCCCAGCGAGGAAGAATTGAACGCTTATAAGGCTTGGAAAGCCAATCAGCAGAGCGAAGCGGACAAGCTCAAAGGCATAGAGAAAGAGCGCGACACCGAAAAGGCGGCGCGACTTGCCGCAGAAGCGAAGGTTACGCAGTTTGAGCGGGAAAAGTATCTGACCGCAAAGGGCGTTTCGGCTGATGAGCTGGAATTTTACTGCTTTAAGATCGGGCAGAAAGTGACGGACACGGTGAGCTTTGAAAAGGCAGCCGACGAATTTCTGAAAGATCGCAAACCCGCCTCCGTGCGTGTGGATATGTCCGCGCACGTCGGCAACAGCGCCAACAGTGCTAATGGCACGAACGACGCTATGAACGCCCTTATTCGGGGCAAATTTAAATGAGAATTGTGAGGTAAACATGACTAATATGGCTACTAACATTGTAAACAGAACTGACCTTTCCGGGCTTATCCCGGAACCTGTCACCCGTGAGATCATTCAGGGCGTGACCGAGGGCAGCGCCGTCCTCCAGATGGGCCGCCGTCTCCCCAACATGACGAGCAAGACCCAGACGATGAACGTTCTGGACATGCTTCCCACTGCCTACTTCGTGAACGGCGATACCGGCATGAAGCAGACTACCAAGATGAAGTGGGACAAGAAGAAAATCTATGCCGAAGAGATCGCCGTTATCGTCCCCATTCCTGAGGCGGTGCTTGACGATGCTGATTATGACATCTGGGGCGAAGTCCGCCCGCGTCTGGTCGAGGCGTTCGGTAAGGTCATTGACGGCGCGATCCTGTTCGGCACGAACAAGCCCACCTCTTGGCGCGACAGCGTCCTTGAGACTTGCACGAAGGCTGGTTCCGTCGTGGCTGCGACGCCGTACATCTATGATGACCTTCTCGCCGAGGGCGGCGTGATCGCCAAGGTCGAGGAAAGCGGCTATCTCGTCAACGGCATTATGTCCGCTATCCAGATGCGCGCGAAGCTGCGCGGTCTGAAAGACCTGAACGGCAATCCCATCTTCAAAACCGATATGCAGGGCGCGACGCCTTATGCGCTGGACGGATCTCCTATGTACTTCCCGCGCAACGGCGCTTTTGACACTGCCAAGGCGCTTATGTTTGCCGGTGACTGGTCGGAGCTGGTGTACTCCATTCGCCAGGACATCACGTTCAAGATTTTCGATCAGGGCGTTGTGCAGGATCCTTCCGACAACTCCATCGTTTACAACCTCATGCAGAATGACATGGTCGCTCTGCGTGCGGTTATGCGTCTCGGCTGGGAAATCCCGAACCCGAAGACGGCGTACAACGATACCCTGTCGAAGTACTGCCCGTTCGCGGTGTATGCTCCCGCCGGTACGGTCAACACCGTTACCGTAACCCCGGCCACCGCTACCGTTGCTAAGGGTGCGAGCAAGGCGTTTGCCGCCGCTGTGACCGGCGAGGGTGCGGTGTCTAACGGAGTGCTGTGGAGCGTTTCCGGCACGGCTGCTGTTAAGGCTGGGACGAAGATTGATGAGAACGGCACGCTGACCATCGCCTCCAACGAGACGAATACTGCGCTGACCGTTACCGCGACTTCCAAGCAGGACGGCACGAAGTCCGGTACCTGTCTCTTATACACATCTACGAGCCCACGAGACATC
>ERZ1027282.347-NODE-347-length-9284-cov-6.114639_pt1 | contig 9284 bp, 8 predicted proteins | sample MGYA00519241_ERZ1027282 | MGnify/ENA primary metagenome ERZ1027282 (study PRJEB26926, sample SAMN06165075) | human gut metagenome | biome: ENVO:00009003; feature: ENVO:2100002; material: ENVO:00002003 | host: Homo sapiens | place: USA | collected 2012 ...
ATCCTGAGATGTCTCGTGGGCTCGGAGATGTGTATAAGAGACAGGGCCTTCGAAGCCGACGGCGCAGGCCAGGTGGCCCGGGTAATAGACCAGTATGGTCCTCAGGCCCAGCAGGTCGCGCACGAGCCTGGTGTAGAGGATGGCGCGGTCCTCGCAGTCGCAGTAGGGATAGTAGAGCGTCTCCTCGGCGAAGAACGCCCGGTCGTGGCCCCACACCACCTCGTCATATTCATACTCGAAGGCCGTCTGCACCCAGTTGAGCAGTTTGTTGGCCGCCTCCAGCTCTCCGCCTCCCGCTATCTTGGCCCGCAGGGCGGGGTAGAGCTCTGCCTTCACCCGGTCGTCGAGCGGCGTGTTGCCATACATTGCCCAGCGCGTCATGAAGTTGTCGTTGACTTCCGAGGTCGGGTAGCTGTCGTAGAAGTCTATCATGTTCTTGTTCACGCTCGTCGTCACGCTGATGTCGGCGTAGCGTTTCGAGGTCAGCGTCCTCGGCGTGGAAGGTTGCTGCGCCAACTGCTGTGCGCGTGGGATGAGGAGCGACATGGGCTGCTCTTTCGGAAACTTCGCGTCGCAGATCTCCAGCAGCGGCTCTTCGCCCCCGAAGGGATAGAAGTTGGTGTTCTCCAGTCGGTAGTAGCCGCTGTTGTAGATGGCGTGGTTGCTGGCGAAGAGCAGCACGACGCGTTCGCTGTTGCGCGCCAGTCGCATCTGGTAGCCACTCTGACAGTAGAGGTAGGCCGTCAGCAGCGTGGCCTCGTTGCTCTCCCCGAAGGCCTTTTGAGCCAGGGCGTGGATCATGTTGAGGTAGGCCCAGTCGCAGAGTTGCAGTTCCTGGCGCAGGTCGAGGCAGTCGCGTAGCGTGTTGTTGAGCGCGTCGTCCTTGGCCAGTCGGCTCCATGCTGCTGCCAGCGCGTCGTTGTCGCAGGAGGAGAGTCTGGGCCGCGAGCTGGCGTTCATGCGCACTTCGAGTTTCGTCCCGCAATAGACGAAGCCTACGGTCTGATCCTTCGGCTGCGGACGCTCCTCGACAGGCGAGACGGGCTCGGGCTGAGGAGCAGGCGCGGGCGGCGTCACCACATCCTTGATGGGCACGGGCCGCGTCTCTATCGGTTTGTCGCGGTCCTCCTCGGGCAGGACGACGGGCGGGACGGTCTCGTCCTTGGGCCGTGGCACGGCGGGCTGGGCGTTGAATCGTTCCCACGCCCGCTTCATGGCCTCGGCATACTGCTCATTGGCTCTGCTGCGGAAGTCGTCAAACTTCTGCTTCGACCGCTGCGCGAATCGGTCGAAAGCCTTGCGCGGGTCGTTGTCCTGTGCCTGGATGCTGCTCATCACGCACAAGCCCAATAATAGGATATAGTATCTTTTCATCGTCTGGTCCTTATGTTTTGACTGGGCATTTTTTTACTACTGTGCGGCCCTTTCTTACCCGATAGCCTTGGTCTCTTGGATCAGAGGGACTTTCGCGCGACGAGCCTATTTCTTCGTCACGGTGAGGATCTTTCTGCTGACGTTCATCTGTGGATCCTTCATCCTGCAGGCCGAGAGCCACTCCTGGAATGCCTCTGCTGATAGCATTCGTGGCAGCCCCTTGTCGATTTCGCAGTCCACCTTCTTGTAGAAGGCGTTGGGTGAGAAGACCACATAGAGCTGGTTGACCTCCTGCTGCTGCGAGCAGGTCATGAAGTATTCGTCCACGATCGGTTTCTCTTCCGGCGCTGCGCAGCCCACCGATCCGAAGACGTAGCGCTTGCCGGCCTCCACGCGCACGTTGCCCTCTTTCTGCCCCTTGTAGGGCAGTAGGCAGTAGGCCGTGTTCTCGTTGTCGATCAGATAGGCCGCCACATAGCCGTCCACGGGGGCAGCGAAGGAGATGTAGAGATCGTCGCCCTCGCGAAATCGGTCGGCCTCGTAGCGGTCTTCCGTGCCGTTGCGCAGGATGCGCGAGTCAAACTCCACCTTGGAGGAGACGATCTCGCGGATCTTGCCTCTGGCCGACACCTTCACCACCACCAGTCCATCGACAAATCCGTTTTCGAAGTGTGGGCCCTTGACCGTCTCTATCCATTCGCCCTTCACCTCGCTGCCTCCGTAGGAGGAGAAATCGATGTTCGACTGGCCGTTTTGGTTTTCCACCTTGGTCAGGTTGGTCTGCGAGACGACCGTGCCAAACTCCTCTGCGATGAGCTTTGTCTTCAGACGCTCAAAGGCGACGCGCTCAGCCTCTTCCGGCGACATGTTCTTGGGCGCCACGTAGGTGTATTCTCCACCCACCGTCTTCACCCTTTGAGCCAGGCAGCCGATGGAGAACACCCCACAGATCAGTATGGATAGTATCCTGTAGATCATTTTTGAATCTGGTCAAACTTGCTTCTGAGTTGCTCGCCCTTCTTCTCCAGTTCCTGGCGTATCAGCCGCTTGGCCATCTCGGTGGCCATCTCGGTGTTGTAGCTGATCACCACGCGCACCTCCTTGTTCTTGTTGTCCTTCTCGCGGTAGCACTCCAGCACGGGCACCACGCGGCCTAAGTTCTGCGAGAAGAGAGCCTTCGACTCCATGATGGTCTGCGTGATCGAGGCAGCCTCCTCGCGCGACATCTGCTGGTTGCCCACGGAGTTTTCCACCAGGGCCGTCACTTCCGACTGCAATTGTCCTGCGAGGTTCAGCCTTGCCAGTTCCATGGCCTGTATCTTGGCCGCATCATAGCTTTCGGCGATGCTCATGGCTTCGCCCGTCAGATATTTTGGATACATATCCGCGTCCACCTCCATCCTCATCAGATAGAGACGGTCCAGCTGCTTCTCCAGGGGCAGTGCGCCGGGAGCCGCTTTCCAGCCCTCCTTCTTATATTCCTTGGCCGCCTTGCGGGCGTCCTTGGTAGCCTTCTGGTTCAGTTCCTCCTTGGACATCTTATAGATTTCCTTCCTCTGCTTTTGCACCTCTTTAGCGGTCTGTGCCGTGGTACTTGTCGTCAGGCAAAACAAGGCTATCGCACATATCAAAATCTTCTTCATAATTCTATTCTTTTAATGTTAATAATCCGTAGTTATTTCCAATCTTAGGTTGCATCGAATCTGATTGTCTCAGGAATCAAAGCGTGTTGCACAAACTCTATGCTGCAAATTTACGTTTTCTCGAGCAATTGTGCAAATAAATCTATGGAAAAATTGCATTCGGGGGGGGTAATGTGTGAAAAAAGTTTAGTATCATTAGTTTCAGTCTTATTTCTCCTTGCTATTTTTCTTTTGCCACGTTTTCTACTTGTTTGCCTTTCCTTGTCCCTTTGTTCTTTTTCCTTCTCTCTTTTCTTTCCCTTTTGCCCTCCTCTTGATTCAGTCTATAGCACCATTCGAGGCCTTGCCGAGGGTTGCTTATGTCCGCGCTTGGAGGTAACTTATGTACACGGCCGGTGGTAAGATATGACTCCTTTTCGGGGTCTCTTGGCTCAGGCTGATGGGGAATCAGCTGGACGCGCGGGTGGGGTGAGCGATTCGCCGAATTTACATCTTAACGTTAAACGTTATAATGTAAGAACGCAATGGAAAATGAAAACGTGACAACGTGACAACGGAGATTGGACTCTCGGCGTAAGAAGGGAAAAGATGTAGAGGTATGTTTTTCAAAGAGATACAAAGAAATATAATGTGAAGAGAAGCAAAGAAAAAGGCGGGAAGGGAAGAAGCTCCCCGGTTCCCGCCTGGTCATCCTTTTGCTTTTTACCTAATAATTGTATATTTTACATCACGATGGTGCTCCACCGCGCTAAAAGATCTTGACGGCGACTCCAGCCACCACCCAGACGCCCGGCTGTGCCACATTGCCATAGTCGCGATACTCCTTGTCCAGCAGGTTGTTGCCCTCGACGTAAGCGTTCCATCTCGTTTCGGACCATTGCAGGCGCGCGTCGAGCACACCATAGGAGGCGTAGCTGTGGCGCACGTTGTCGGCGTCGAGGTAGCTTCCCATGCGGTGCTGCAAGCGATAGCCCACGCGGAGAGCCAGTTGCGGCAGGAGGGGGAAGTCGGCCTGTGCCGAGAACTTGTTCTTCAGATACTCCAGCGCATACTGGCTGACGATGCCTTCGGGCAGGTTTTCGCGCTGGTTGAGCCAGGTGTAGCCCAGCGAGAAGCGATCGAAGAAGTGCTGACCCGGCAGCAGTTGCCTCATGTCCGCCTGTAGCGAGGCCTGCACGCCGAGGGCCTTGATGTGCCCGAAGTTGACGCTCTTCCACAGCGTGCCGCCCGTCTCGTCGGTCTCGCCGTCGCTGATCCAGTCGATCAGGTTGCGGTGACGATTGTAGAAGACGCTCGCCTTCGCCTCTATGGCGCGGCTGGTGTAGCGCAGTCCGCCCTCGACGGCGCTCAGTTCCTCTGGCTTCAGGTGGCGGTCCGCCTTATGTCCCCCGACGGAGTAGTAGAGCTCCGTGAACGACGGCATTCTGAGCGATGTGTTGAAGTTGGCGAACGCCTGCCAGTGGCTGTCCAGCCTCAGGCTCATGTCGATGCCGGGATAGACTCGCCAGTCCATGTCGGCCTGCGTGTTCTTCGCCGCCGTCAGTCCTGCCGAGACGAAGAGCGGTCCGAGGGCGATGTTGTGTTCCAGGAAAAGCTGGAGATTGGTGCGGTTGAGGCCGTTGGTGTAGAAGCGCTCCGTCCCGTGGATGGCGTGCTTCCTGTCGAGCGGGTCGCCCAGGTTGGTGCTGAGGATGTCCTCGTTGCGCATCTCCGCTCCGAAGGCCGTGCGTCCCAGCGTCCAGTCGAAGTAGGCGTTGAGGTTGAGTCCGAAGACCTCCGTGCGGTGGTAGTTGTAGGGCATTTTCGCCTCCGACCCGCGTATCAGTTCGAAGCGATCCTCCTGGTGGTTCCAGTAGATGGCCGGACGGAAATGGAGTCGTCCGCTTCGGTTCTCACCCTTCAGCGACAAGAAGGTCTTGAGGGTGTGCTCAAACTGGTCGTCGAAGCGCGCGCTATAGTAAGTGTTCGACCCGTAGTCCTTGCTGCTTAGTCCCGCCTGCCACCGCAGGGCCACGTTGGGGTCGTCATATTGTCCTTGATAGAAAGCCTTTGTCGTGCGGTAGTCGCTGTTGAGCGATCCCGCCTTGCTACGCTGGTAGCCGTCGCTGCGCAGGTAGGTGGCTGATAGCTGGTTGCGCCAGCGTTGGGAACTGATGTTGCCGTGGGCCCCTGCCGCCAGGTAGCCGTAGCTGCCGCCCTCGAGATGGGCTGTCGCCCCGCTCTTCGCGTCGATGCGCGTGACGATGTTGATCGCTCCGAGTAGCGACGATGTGCCATAGACGCGGGCCGCAGGTCCTTCGAGCACCTCGATGCGCTCTATCTCCCCCAGGCTGACCGGCAGGTCCATCGCGTTGTGACCCGTCTGTGGGTCGCAGATGTTGATGCCGTTGAGCAGGATTGCCACCTGCTCGCTGTTGCCGCCTCGGATGCTCACGTCGGTGAGCGCCCCCAGCGGGCCTTTCTGCCTCACGTCCACTCCCGTGGCGTATTTCAACAGGTCGTTGACACTTTGTACCGGCGCAGCCGCTATGTCGCTGCGACTCAGTACAGTTACCATTCTCGCTTGCTGACGTACGGTCAGCGGCGCCCTCGTGCCTGTGACGTTTACTTCGTTCATCTCCACAGTGCGCTGCCAGGTCGTGTCGGGTTCGACGGCGACGGACGTGGTCTGCGCGGCTGCATCGGCACAGCGGAGCGTGGCTACGCTCAGCACGCCGATGATCACCTCTTTGCCCAAGACGCTAAAGAGGGAATAGCCGTGGTTGTTGAACTGCTTAAACTTCAGTACACGGCGCTTGTTGTAAACTTGTGTGTACATAATTGGGCTGCAAAATTACTACTTTTCATCTTAAAAGGCCGTTCTTTGTGCCGAGAAAATGAAAAACAAGTGGAAATATTTTGTGCTTCACCAAAATTCATTTACTTTTGCAGGAAAAGAAAAAAGAAGCAATGACACAACCCAATAAAAGTGGTCTGAGGGGCTGTCTGACCTCCCGGGCTCTGCGCATCGTCCTCTTCTTGCTGGCCATCCTGCTGCTGGGCAGCGTCTTTGTCTATCTCCTCAACGACGACGACCGTGGTCCGGTCTCGCCAGAGATGATGGACGAGGCAGCCACGGGGCGGAATAAGTCGGTCTATGACACGCTCGACGTGCTTGGCAACTATCTTTGGCGCGACGTGATGAAGAGTGCGAAGGCCGACTCGGCACAGCGGGCCGACCGTGAGCGCGAGGCCAAGGAGCGTGCGGAACGGGAGAAGGAGCGCAAGGCCCTGGCTCCCATGCCAGCGACGGACCAGGATGTGGAAGCCGTGGAGGAGATGGGGTCGCAACCCTCCCAGACCGTGCCTACGCCTTCGGCTCCTCCGCAGCCCTCCGTGGCTGCTCCCAAGATCGACAAGGTGACTGCACCGAAGGTGGAAGCCATTGGCAACGATTAGTGGGCCGCGTGGGTGGAACGATTGCTTTATAAAATAGGAGGAATATAAAATAGGAGGAATTAAAATGAAACGACTATTATTTTTTGCCTTGACCGCATTGGTCTTGGTCTCTTGCACCACGACGACGCTCTTCGACGCCGAGGGACGCCAACTCAGTAAGTCGGAGCAGGACCGCATCACGGCCTCGGTCGTGAGCCAGCGGCTTGCCCAGCGCAAGTATCGCTTTTTTGCCGACTATATGTACCCGCAGCGGGCTCCTGGCGTGCGCCTCAACGACGACTGGGGCGTGGAGGTGGGACGCGACTCCATCGGATTCTTCCTGCCCTATTTTGGCCAGGTCTATATGGCCGATCCGGCGAAAGGCCCGGGCATGATCTTTATCGCGCCCTTGGACAGCTACGAGGAAACCCAGGTCAAGGAGGGCCACGTCCGCATCAAGGCGACGTGTCGCTACCGCCTCGACTCCTACCAGGTCTATCTCGACGTGTTCAGCAATGGGCGAGCCGAAATCTCCGTTATCCCGGCCAACCGCGACGCCATCCGCTATACGGGAGGCATGGATATGCAGGGAGTGTTCTTCACCTCGCCCGTGGCGGCAGCGCAATGGAAGGCGCGCCGATGAGGCTCCTTCTCAGCCAGAAAAAGGTTGGGAAAACTATAGGAAAAAAATCGGGTAGCCAACAAGGAAACAATAGGATTATCTATAAAGGAAACAACAGGAGCGTTTATAAAGGAAGCAAAAGAATCCTCTATAAGGGAAAACAACAGGGTGAACTGTTGGAAAATAGGAAAAACAAGTAGTGGACAGTTGTCGTGCAGCTGTCCACTATTTGTAGGGGAAAGGGAAACCTCGCAGTCTTAGGCGTAGGTCTCGAGAAACTTCACCGTGCCTCTGACCACTACTTCTTTGGCCGTAGCCGGGATGAGGACGCTCTCGCCCTCTATGAGCGAGGTCTCTTCGCCGCCATCCACTTGCAGCGTGCCATTGCCCTCCATGGCGATGAGGATCACGAAACTGTCGAGCTCGGAATAGTCGATGAGCATGGGCTCGTCGATGTCATAGACCGAGGTGGTGAAATGCTGGCAGCGGACCAGTTCCACGCCCTCGTTCTTGGCCGGCTGGTAGTGGGTGCGGTAGTCGGGCAGCACGTCGTAGTCGATACACTCGGCTGCCTCGGCGGTGTGGAGCTGGCGATAGTTGCCGTCCTTGTCCTTGCGCTTGAAGTCGTAGATGCGGTAAGTGACGTCGCTGGTCTCCTGGATCTCGGCCAGGAAGCAGCCCGCGCCGATGCTGTGGATGCGGCCTGCGGGGAGAAAGAAGACGTCGCCGTCCTTGACAGGATATTCCGCCAAAGCGTCGGTGATGGTGTCGTCCTCCACCATCTGCTTATACTCTGCAGGTGTGATCTGCTGCTTCAGGCCGCTGCGCAGCGAGGCCGTGGGGTCGCTTTTCATCACATACCACATCTCGGTCTTGCCGCGCGGCAGCCCCTTCTGCTGAGCCTGCTCGTCGTTAGGGTGCACCTGGATGGAGAGTTGCTGGCGCGCGTCGATAAACTTGATGAGCAGGGGGAACAAATTGCCGTAGCGCGCGTAGTTCTCCTTGCCGACCAGCAGCTCCTTCTGCTCCGCCAGCACGTCGTTGAGTTTCCAGCCCTTGTATTCGCCGTTGGCGACGACAGTCTCGTTGTCTTTCACGCCCGACACCTCCCAGCTCTCGCCCACCTGGTCGAGGGACTTCTCCAGGTGCTTGAACGGGATAATCTTGTCACCACCCCAAATCGTCTGCTTCAGTAGTGGTTCAAACTTCAAAAACTCCATGTTCGTTATCTTGTTTTGATGATGTTCGTTTACAAAAAACGGCACAAGCGACGTGGTGCGCCTGTGCCGTCTAAGCTAGAAAGACGTGCTTTGACAGGCCGTCCTTATTTCTTGAACTTGAAGGAGGCGTTGCCCACCTTGAGCACATAGATGCCCTTCGGCAGCGCGCTCACATCCACGGGCTGACCGCTCCACTGTGCCACCGCGAGACACTGCGTGCCGTTGAGGGCAAACACCTCTACGCGGCCCTGCTCAGCGCCTTCTATATATATAAGGTTCTCGCGCGCATAGACACGCACGTTGTTCGCCACGGCCTCGGCCTTGCCAATGCCGTCCGTACTGTTGTCGATGAAACTGACGGTCGCCTTGTAGCTGTAGCGCTCGTTGGTGCCGTCCTTCTTATCTACAGAGAGCGCCTCCTCGGTGAAGGAGATGCGGTTTACCTTGCTCAGATCGACCTTGCCGAGCTCAGTCGCATTCTCGCTGATGACAATACTTTCGCCGTTGGCCGACTGTGCGCTGGCGTAGCAGCACGGCAGCATCAGCAGCGAGATAACTGTAAGTCTTTTCAATAATCTCATACTCTTTATTTTGTCTTTGGTTCTATTCCGTTGAACAATAATGCAAAGATAGTGGGTTTTTCCAACTCCTGCAAGTTTTTGAGGGCTTTTCTCAGTTTTATCCAAGATTTGACCCGAAGCGTTCGGCTCTGTCACCAAAAGTCTTGATTCCCTGTTGATGCGTCAAGATAGTCGCCGTGGGGCTCGTGGCACCTGTCCGCCTGCTGGTCGTCAACAAAATGAGGGTGAGACCAAAATTCGTGGCATTTTATTTTGCAATGTCTGCAAATTGCAGTAATTTTGCGGGCAGTTATGTAACTAAAAGACATGAAACGAGAGATAAAAAAAATCATCACGGACTGGGGCCGTCGCCCCTCCGACCGGCTCGAGCAACCTTCCGATTTCGAGCGCTTGTCGAAGCGGCTGGAGGCACGGAGCATCCATCTGG
>ERZ1027282.353-NODE-353-length-9196-cov-5.078985_pt1 | contig 9196 bp, 8 predicted proteins | sample MGYA00519241_ERZ1027282 | MGnify/ENA primary metagenome ERZ1027282 (study PRJEB26926, sample SAMN06165075) | human gut metagenome | biome: ENVO:00009003; feature: ENVO:2100002; material: ENVO:00002003 | host: Homo sapiens | place: USA | collected 2012 ...
CCTGAGATGTCTCGTGGGCTCGGAGATGTGTATAAGAGACAGGTGCTGTTGCATCTGGGACTGATTCATTCCCGTATCAACTGGCTGGGACAGACAAGTACCGCAAAAGTAATTTTAATTATTGCATTGATCTGGAGATGGACCGGTTACAATATGGTATTTTATCTGGCCGGTTTACAGAATATTGATGGTTCTTTGTATGAGGCAGCAACGATTGACGGAGCGGGACCAGTGAAGACATTTTTCCATATTACACTGCCATTGCTTCGTCCGACAATCCTTCTGACAACGATCATGTCCATCAACGGAACATTACAGCTGTTTGATGAGTCTGTGAACCTGACAGGCGGAGGACCTGCCAATTCAACACTTACGATGTCCCACTATATTTTCAAGACATCCTTTGAGTATAATTCCCAGTTTGGATACGCAGCAGCAATGTCTTACGTAATCTTTATTCTGGTAGCAATTCTGTCCTTTATTCAGATGAAAGTAGGTGATAAGAGATGAGAAAAGTAAAAAATGCAGCAGTATATATCGTTTTGATTCTGGCATCCCTCATCTCGGTATTCCCGTTATATTGGATGATTGCAGCAGCAACGAATAACAGTACCGATATTCTCGGTGGCAAATTAACAATTGGAGCCAATCTGGCCAGCAATCTGACAAACCTTCTGGCACGTCAGCAGATTGGCAGGGCATTTTCCAATTCTATGTTTTATTCGGTAATTTTAAGTGTGCTTTCCCTGCTGATCTGTTCCATTGCAGGATATGCATTTGAAATTTACCACGATAAGGCAAAAGACGTTTTGATGTCTGTTTTGCTTCTTGCAATGATGGTTCCGTTTGCAGCGACACTCATTCCGCTGTTTAAAATGTTTACCGGACTGCATCTGCAAAGTACATGGATCGCTTATGTACTGCCGACGCTGTCCACACCGTTTTTGATCATGATGTTCCGACAGAGCGCACGCTCTTTCCCGACAGAGATCATAGAGGCGGCAAGAATCGACGGACTTGGAGAACTTCAGATTTTCTTTAAAATCTTTATGCCGACCATGAAGTCCACCTACGCAGCAGCCATGACAGTAACGTTCATGAATGCGTGGAACAATTACTTATGGCCAAAGGTTATTATGATGGATGATACCTCCCAGACCATGCCAATGCTGGTTGCAAACCTCTCCAGCGGCTATAGCATTGATTACGGCGTGCTCATGCTTGGGGTACTCATCTGTTCCCTCCCGACCGGCATTCTTTTCCTGGTTCTGCAGAAAAGTTTCGCAAACGGAATTGTGGGAGCTGTCAAAGGATAATAAGGCATACCCGATACCGTGGGTTTTCAGGATTTCAATGAAATCGGAAACCCACGGTTTTTATTATTCCTTCCAGACATCAGCAGGAAAATTCTTGCATGAATATAGTAATGAAAACTATGTGTAAAAGAAATGAATACAAATACATATTGACAAAGAAACTATATTGCCATATACTGAAAATTGTTTGATAGTCAAACAATTTTCAGTATATGGAGGAAACATGCATGATAAGCACATATACATCAAAGTTGAAACAACTGCAGATCGGGGATCTGATTGCAAAAATTCCGATTATCCAGGGTGGCATGGGGGTAGGAATCAGCAGAAGTCATCTGGCAGGAGCTGTGGCAAAGGAGGGCGGTGTCGGTATCATTTCTACTGCGCAGATCGGCTACGATGAAGAAGGCTTCGAGAATGATCAGGCAGGCTGTAACTTAAAAGCCATCAAAAAACATATCCGGAAAGCAAAGGAGCTTGCCTGTGGAAACGGACTTGTGGGTGTCAATATTATGGTTGCATTAAAGCATTACAAAGAGCATGTCCAGGCAGCAGTTGCGGCAGGGGCAGATGTGATTATCAGTGGAGCCGGGCTTCCCATGAATCTGCCGGAGCTTGTCAGCAAAACCTGCCGGACAAAGATAGCTCCGATTGTATCCTCGAAGCGTGCAACCCAGCTGATATTGAAGATGTGGGCGCACCGCTATGACCGCACGGCGGACTTTATTGTAGTGGAGGGACCGAAGGCCGGCGGGCATCTGGGGTTTTCCAATGAACAGCTGGCACATATGGATGCCATTAATTTTGACGGAGAGATCCGGCAGATTATCGACTGCAAAAAGGAATACGAACAGCGGTATCAGAAAAATATTCCGGTCATTGTGGCCGGCGGGATATTTGATCAGAAAGATATTTCGCATGCGCTGGATCTCGGCGCGGATGGTGTGCAGATTGCCAGCCGCTTTGTCGCAACCGAAGAATGTGATGCATCGGAGGCATACAAGGAGGCGTATATTCACGCCAGTGAGGAAAATATCGAGATTATCCAGAGCCCGGTCGGTATGCCGGGACGTGCATTGCGCAATAAGTTTATCGACCGTGTAAAGCGCGCAAAGCTGCCAGTCAGTAAATGTTACAACTGTCTGGAAAAATGCAGTCCGCAGAAAGTTCCTTACTGTATTACGAAAGCGTTGATCGATGCCGTGCGCGGGGATGTGGAAAACGGTCTGGTATTCTGTGGGGCGAATACGGGACGGATTCATGAGATTACTACGGTACATCATCTGATGCAGGAGCTGGCTGGAGATCTACAATAAAAATGGTTTGTGTGATTTTTCCTTGGAATCAAAGAATTCCTGTAGTAAAATAGGAAGTAAAGCAGTAATGCAGATACGGGAAAACAGGAAAGAAGGAGAACACGCAGCATGACAGTGGCCGCACACGGTGGGGATATTTATCAAAATCAGATCACATATGATTTTTCTGTAAATACCAATCCGCTGCCGCTGCCGGAGATATTGCAGAAACGGATGGCGGAAGCGGCGGTTCACAGCAACCGTTATCCACAGTATGACAATGTGCTGTTGCGGGAACGGCTTGCAGCATTTTATGGTTTTTCAGCAGAAGAAGTAGTGTGTGGCAACGGAGCATCCGAATTATTTGTTGCGATTGTGCATGCACTGCGCCCGAAGCGGGTGGGCATTTTGGCTCCTTCTTTTTCGGGATATGCCTGGGCGGCTCAGACAGTGGGAGCCGAGGTATGCAGTATCCCGTTGCGGGAAGAAAATAATTTTGCCATGGATATGGCACAGATGGAGTCATTGTGCAGGCATCTGGATGGAATCGGTTTATTATTTTTGGCGAACCCTGCGAATCCGGTGGGGAACAAAATGGAAGCGTCTCTTTTGGAGACGCTTCTTGACGTGTGTGAAAAGAGACGCATCACTGTGGTGCTGGACGAATGTTTCATTGCATTCACGGGGATGGAAGGATATGCTTCCTGGATCCGGAAATATCCGCATCTGATTGTGGTGCGTGCATATACAAAAATCTATGCGATTCCGGGAATCCGGCTGGGGTATCTGCTGGCGCAGAAAGATATCTGTGAAAAAATTGCGCATCAGCTGCCGGAGTGGAATGTATCTGTGGTTGCGCAGCGGATCGGCATGGACATTCTGAATGATTCGCTTCCTGGTTGGAGTCGTAGAAAGTATCTGAAGGATACGATTGAGCTGATTCAGGAAGAAAAGCACTTTTTAAAACACGAGTTAACAAAAATATTTGGAGATCAAATGAAAATTTTTCCTTCTGAAGCTAATTTTTTGTTGCTGAAAACACAAATTCCACTGTACAGATTATTGCTGGAAAGAGGAATTCTGATCCGAAACTGCGCAAACTATACAGGACTGGGACAGGACTTTTACAGAATTGCCGTAAAAGGTCATCCGGAAAATGTACAACTGATTGAGGCATTGCTGGATATAAAGAAGAAAGGGGAAGAAAAACGTTATGGAAAACATTGAATATGTTCTTCCGGGAGAGATTGAAAAACGAAGTTTTGCCATCATAGGGGAAGAACTAAAGGAGCGTGGTATCGTGCTTCCACCGGAGCAGGAGCCGGTGACAAAGCGCGTGATCCATACAAGTGCGGATTTTGATTATGCAAAGACGATGACGTATTCTCCCCATGCCGTGCAGATTGCCAAAGAACTGATTGCAGGTGGCGCTGACATTGTCACGGATACCAATATGGCGCTTGCAGGCATCAACAAAAAACGGTTAGGGGAATTTGGAGGAACGGTGCATTGTTTTATGGCAGATGAGGATGTGGCGCGGGAGGCAAAGACGCGGCAGGTGACACGTGCGACGGTCAGCATGGAACATGCAGCAAATATTGACAAACCTGTAATTTTTGCCGTGGGAAATGCGCCGACGGCATTGATTTCGCTCTATGAACTGATGCAGAAAAGTGATTGGCGTCCTGCATTTATTATTGGAGTTCCGGTGGGATTTGTAAATGTAGAGGCGGCAAAAGAACTGATTTTAAAAACCGATGTGCCGCATATTGTCAACCGCGGTAGAAAAGGCGGCAGCAATGTAGCGGCAGCAATCGTAAACGCACTGTTATATCAGATCCGGCCGGTATAAAGGAAAGAAGGAGGCGTATCTGGTGTGAGGTACGGATTTACAACCGGCAGCTGTGCTGCCGCTGCTGCAAAGGCTGCGGCATATATGCTTCTGACGGGAAAAATAAAAAACTGTATAACGATTGAGACCCCAAAAGGAATTCCATACACTGCGGAAGTGACGGATATCGTGCGCGGGGAATCTCAGGTTTCCTGCGCTGTGGTCAAGGATGGCGGCGATGATCCGGATGTGACCAGCGGAAGTAAAATCTGTGCCACGGTCACCGCGGACAACCGTGGGAATGGAGAAAAAGAACTTCTGCAGATTGACGGAGGAAAGGGTGTGGGCCGTGTGACGAGACCCGGACTGGATCAGCCCGTAGGCAATGCCGCAATCAATCATGTGCCGCGGGAAATGATCACCCGGGAAGTGCAGGAAGTGTGCCGGATTTGTGATTTTCACGGAACACTGCATATTCTGATTTCTGTGCCGGATGGGGAAGCACTTGCAGAGCGTACGTTTAATCCAAGACTGGGGATTGTCGGGGGAATCTCAATACTGGGGACGACAGGAATTGTGGAACCGATGAGCAGTCAGGCACTTAAGGAGACCATTCGTGTGGAACTCCGCCAGCAGCGTGCAGAAGGGCAGACCATTGCGGCAGTTTCACCGGGAAATTATGGACTGGATTTCATGCAGCAGACCTATGGATATGATCTTGATCGCAGTGTGAAATGCAGTAATTTTATCGGTGAGACGATCGATATGGCGGCGGAACTGGGATTTTGTGCAATGCTTCTGACCGGACATATTGGAAAACTGATTAAGGTGGCGGGAGGCATTATGAACACCCATTCCCATGAGGGAGATTGTCGGATGGAACTTTTAGCGGCAGCCGGCATCCGTGAAAATGTATCTTTAGAATGTTTAAAGAAGATTTTAGATTGCGTCACAACCGAGGAAGCACTTGCGTTTATTGATGCCGAAGGTAAAAAAGAAGATGTTATGGAAGATATCATGAAAAAAATTGATTTCTATCTGAAAAAACGTGCGGCCGGTCGGTTACAGATTGCTTGTATTGTCTATTCCAATACCTACGGGCTGCTTGGGATGACTGCAAAAGCAGAAGAATTACTCAGGAGGTTGCTATGATTTATTTTGTCGGAGCAGGAAGCGGAGCACCGGATCTGATTACTGTGCGGGGAATGCGTCTGCTGCAGAAAGCAGATGTCATCATCTATGCCGGTTCGCTGGTCAATCCACAGCTTCTCGATTATGCAAAAGAGGGCTGTGAGGTTCATAACAGCGCCAAAATGACACTTGAAGAGGTTATTTCGGTGATGGAACAGGCAGAAAAAAATAATTTAATCACGATTCGACTTCATACGGGAGAACCCAGTATATACGGAGCGGTGCGGGAACAGATGGATATTCTCGATCAGAAGGGGATTGCGTATGAGAGTTGTCCGGGTGTGAGTGCCTGTTTTGGAGCAGCGGCATCGCTGAATCTGGAATATACCCTTCCGGATGTGTCACAGTCACTGATCATCACCCGGATGGCCGGAAGGACGGCGGTACCGGAAAAGGAGAGTATTGAGAGTTTTGCCGCACACCATGCTTCCATGGCAATTTATCTGAGTACCGGAATGCTGGAGGAATTATCACGGCGCCTTGTAAATGGTGGATATGAGCCGGATACACCTGCGGCACTGGTGTACAAGGCAACCTGGCCGGACGAGGAAGCATATATCTGTACTGTGCAGGAGCTGGCGGCGGTGGCAAAGAAACATAATATTACAAAAACCGCTCTGGTGCTGGTCGGAGATGTAATATCAAATCAGCATTATACGCGCTCCAGACTCTACGCACCGGATTTTACAACTGAATTCCGCAAGGCAAAAACACCAAAAAACGCAGAAGACGATAGATTAATGTGTGACACGGATGCGGGGAAGGAGTTACCGGAATGATCCTGTATATGACCTGGTTTTCGGAACGTGGAAGAGAGTTTGCGGCACGAATCGCGGAACTTTCACTTTCTGTTTCGTATGGATTTTGGCAGAGCCGTTACGGTGGTCATCCTGCAGTTTCAAAGATACAGATAAGAGAAAGAGGAAACCGGTCACTTCCGGATTTTCTGGAGGAGGCTTTTGCACAACAGTTTCCCGTGCTTTTCATTGGAGCTCTCGGGATTGCCGTACGGGCCATCGCACCTTTGATCCGCCACAAAACCGTGGACAGTCCGGTACTGGTGCTGGATGAGGCCGGACAGTTTGTGATTCCGGTGCTGTCTGGACATCTGGGTGGTGCCAATGAACTGGCGCAGCAGATCGCAGAATCATTGCATTCCGCTGCGGTTGTGACGACTGCAACGGACGTGAATGGGCTTTTTGCCGTTGATGTATTTGCAAGAAAAAATGGCCTGCGGGTGTGTAACCCCGAAGCGATCCGGCATGTGTCTGGAAAACTGTTACAGGGCGAAATCATTGTGATGGCGGTAGATCCGGCATGTATGTCCCCGGAGGAGGTGGCAGAATTACAGCCGCCAAAGGAAGTAAAGCTGATTTCGTGGAACGAAGCACAGGCGGAACATGCTGTGGATGTGTGGATTACAAAAAAAGAGCCACGGGAATACCGTAAAACGCTTATTTTAGCTCCGAAAACAACGGTGCTTGGCATGGGATGTAAAAAAAGTAAAAGTTATAACGAGATAAAACAAATGATAAAAACATTGGTGGATAGCAGAAAAATAGACCTGAATGATATCTATGCCCTGGCATCGGTTGATGTGAAGGAAAAAGAATCCGGTCTGTGGGAGCTGGCACAGCATTTGCGGGTACCGTTTGTCGTTTTTTCTGCCGGAGAACTGAAAAAAGTGCCGGGTGATTTCACTGCATCCGCGTTTGTATCCCGAACCGTGGGAGTGGATAACGTATGTGAGCGTGCTGCGGTCGCTGCAGCAGACGGAGGTAGTTTGCTGATACATAAGCAGGCTATGGATGGCGTGACAATTGCCGTGGCAAAACGGGAGAAAATCGTATTGCAGTTTGTGTGAAACGAAAGGAAGGAGAAAGAAATGAAACACTGGATTTATGTGGTCGGTATGGGACCGGGACAGGAAAATATGATGACGCAGGAAGCCATGCAGGTGTTAGAAGCCAGTGATGTGATCATCGGTTATACCGTATATCTGAAATTGCTTGGGGAACGGTTCGGGGGCAAAGAATTATTGTCTACACCGATGCGGCAGGAGCGGGAACGCTGCCAGATGTGTTTCGAGAAGGCAAGAGAAGGCAAAAAAGTGGCATTGATCTGCAGCGGAGATGCCGGAATTTACGGGATGGCATCCCTGATGCTGGAAATCGGAAAATTATATGATGATTGTATCATTGAAGTAATTCCCGGAATAACAGCAGCAAGCAGCGGTGCGGCAGTGCTTGGGGCTCCTCTCAACCATGATTTTTGCGTGATCAGCCTGAGTGATCTTCTCACCCCGTGGGAGAGGATTAAAAAGCGGCTGATTGCAGCCGCGGAGGGAGATTTTGCAATGGCAATTTATAATCCGTCGAGCCATAAACGGGCAGACTATCTGGAGCGTGCCTGCAGAATTCTGATGGAACACGGGGTGGAACCGGAGCGTGCCTGTGGGTATGTGGAAAATATCGGACGCGATGATACGAAAGCCGTAACCCTTCCCATGGAGGAACTGGTGCATACACCGGTGAACATGTTTACCACGGTATTTATCGGGAATTCCCAGACAAAAATTATTGATGGAAAGCTTGTGACACCGAGAGGATACCATATATAGCAGCAGAAAACGGGGAAGAGGAATAAGATGGCAGAGAAAGTGTTAATTTATGCGGGAACAACGGAAGGTCGTCTTCTCGCACAGGAACTTTCACGGGCACATATTGCCTGTGATGTGCATGTAGCAACCGAATACGGTCAGATGGTCATGCCGGAACTTGCCGGTGTGAAGGTCTGTGTAGGAAGACTGGACGTAGAGGAAATGCGCGCCCTGCTGAAAAAAAACGGACAGAACAACTATGCGGCGGTCGTGGATGCTACGCATCCGTTTGCCACAGAAGTGTCTGCCAACATCCGGGAGAGTACAAAAGGAAGTGGAATTCCATATCTGCGGCTCCAGCGGCGAATGGACGATGGAATCTGTAGCATACCGGAAAACGAAGGCATGAAAGAGCGCGCTGGAACCGTGCATGTGTTTGCCGATTATGAAAGCTGTGTCCAGGCACTTACGGACACATCCGGAAACATTCTTCTGACAACCGGAAGCAAAGAGCTGGCGGTATTTGCACCCCTGAAGGAGCGTTTGTTTGTGCGTGTGCTTCCCGGATTGGAGAGTATCGGTCTCTGTGAAAAGGCGGGTATCCGCGGAAAGCAGATTCTTGCGATGCAGGGCCCGTTTTCGGAGGAAATGAATCTGGCAATGATCCATCAGTTTTCGATCCGCTATCTGGTTACAAAAGCCAGCGGTGCGCACAGCGGATTTCAGGAAAAACTTGCGGCAGCACAGAAGGCAGGGATTACGGCATGCGTGATCGGGAAACAGGAACAGGAGCAGGGAATGCCTTATGCACAGATAACCGAAACACTTTCCCGTCTGCTTGGACATACGATTTCTGGTCGTCCGGAGGTGGAAATTTCCCTGATTGGCATCGGTATGAGTGCAGCGACACTGACACAGGAAGCAAAAAGAGCGCTGGAAGAGTCTGATGTGGTTTTTGGGGCAG
>ERZ1027282.354-NODE-354-length-9180-cov-7.327014_pt1 | contig 9180 bp, 6 predicted proteins | sample MGYA00519241_ERZ1027282 | MGnify/ENA primary metagenome ERZ1027282 (study PRJEB26926, sample SAMN06165075) | human gut metagenome | biome: ENVO:00009003; feature: ENVO:2100002; material: ENVO:00002003 | host: Homo sapiens | place: USA | collected 2012 ...
AAACTTGAGCGATATTTTTTTGACGTGTATATACTAGCATCGCGGACACGCTTACCGACTTCATCTCCAACAGATTGAATATACCCTTGTGCTTGCATGTCATCTGGTGATAATGTCTTATCAAAATCATAACATATTGCAACAACTGGTTTACTTTCTTTTGATTTTCTAATAAAAACTTTACTCATAATGTTATAATAAAAAATGAGGCACAATTATAATTAATCATGCCTCATTTAGAATTTATCAGTTCTACGTCACAATTTCAAAATACTTACTTAACCTCCTCGAAGTCAGCGTCTTGGATGTCGTCGTTCTTATCAGAAGAACTTTGTTGAGCACCTGCGCCTGCACCAGGTTGACCACCTTGGAAGCCTGCGCCTGCACCAGGTTGTGCACCTGCTTGGCTGTACATCTCTGCACTAGCGGCTTGCCATGCATTGTTGAGTTCAGCCTTGGCTGCGTCAATGGCTGCGATGTCTTGTGACTTGTGAGCTTCCTTCAACTTGTTCAAAGCAGCTTCGATAGGAGCCTTCTTGTCAGCAGAGAGCTTGTCGCCTAATTCCTTCAACTGATTTTCAGTCTGGAAGATCATTGAATCGGCCTCATTGATCTTGTCAACGCGCTCGCGTTCCTTCTTATCAGCCTCAGCGTTAGCTTGAGCCTCAGCCTTCATGCGGTTAATTTCGTCCTCTGAAAGACCGCTTGATGCTTCGATACGAATGGTCTGTTCCTTACCCGTTGCCTTATCCTTAGCCGAAACCTTGAGGATACCGTTGGCATCAATGTCGAAGGTAACTTCAATCTGAGGCACACCACGACGTGCAGGAGCAATACCTGCGAGGTTGAAACGGCCAATGCTCTTGTTGTCGCGAGCAAACTGACGTTCACCTTGGAGCACGTGGATAGTTACTTCAGGCTGGTTGTCTTCAGCGGTTGAGAATACTTGGCTCTTCTTGCAAGGAATGGTAGAGTTGGCATCAATCAATTTCGTCATTACACCACCAAGTGTCTCGATACCGAGAGAAAGAGGAGTAACGTCGAGCAATACGATGTCGCCCACACCGCTCTCTTTGTTCAAGATAGCACCTTGAATAGCAGCACCTACTGCTACTACTTCATCGGGGTTAACGCCCTTAGAGGGAGCCTTGCCAAAGAAGTCTTGTACTAACTGCTGAACGGCAGGAATACGTGTAGAACCACCTACGAGGATTACTTCGTCAATGTCAGAGATAGAAAGACCTGCACCCTTCAAGGCAGCTTCACAAGGAGTCTTACAAGCTTCGATTAAGCTGTGAGCCAATTGCTCAAACTTAGCACGAGTCAAAGTCTTAACCAAGTGCTTAGGCATACCGTCTACAGAAGTGATGTAGGGGAGGTTGATCTCAGTTGTAGTAGAACTTGAAAGTTCGATCTTAGCTTTTTCTGCAGCTTCCTTCAAGCGTTGCATAGCCATGGGGTCCTTTGAAAGGTCAGCACCCTCATCGTTCTTAAACTCGTTGATCAACCATTCGATGATTACGTGGTCGAAGTCATCACCACCGAGGTGAGTATCACCATTGGTTGAGAGTACTTCGAATACACCACCACCAAACTCAAGGATAGAGATATCAAACGTACCACCACCGAGGTCGAATACGGCAATCTTCATATCCTTATTGGCTTTGTCAATACCATAAGCCAAGGCAGCTGCAGTAGGTTCGTTAACGATACGCTTTACGTCAAGGCCTGCGATCTGACCAGCTTCCTTTGTAGCCTGACGTTGTGAGTCAGAGAAGTAAGCAGGTACGGTGATTACGGCTTCGGTTACTTCTTGTCCGAGGTAATCTTCAGCCGTCTTCTTCATCTTCTGAAGGATCATAGCAGAGATTTCCTGCGGTGTGTACTGACGACCATCTACTTCAACGCGAGCGGTGTTGTTTTCACCACGAACTACCTTGTAAGGCATGCGTGCAATTTCCTTTTGCACTTGGTCGTAGTTCTCACCCATAAAACGCTTGATAGAGTAGATGGTGCGCAAGGGGTTGGTAACGGCCTGACGCTTAGCAGGATCGCCCACCTTACGTTCGCCACCTTCAACAAAGGCTACTACTGAAGGTGTAGTGCGCTTACCTTCGCTATTAGCGATAACGGTAGGTTCGTTACCTTCAAATACTGATACACAACTATTCGTTGTACCTAAGTCAATACCAATAATCTTTCCCATTTTGTATATTCTTTTTATTATTATTCAATTTAGTTAGATTGTGCAACGGCTTGTTCAGCGCGTTACGCTCTATAATATGCAAGGCGCGTGCCAAACTTTTTAAGTAGGAAAGAAATATTCTAAATATTGACTTACATATAATAGGTATATAAACAGACTGCCACAATTGTGACACTCTTGTCATATTGAGTGAAGTTGTTTAGATTGCAGTTTATCCCCCACCCCATACAAAAATCCCCTTACCTCCGTCACATAACGACTTGGGGGTAAGGGGATTTATGTAATGGTCTTAACTTTTGCCACTAAGGCTTGTGTTATTAATGGCAGCAAGTGCAAGGTTTGAGTTGCTTGAAGAAGTCATTTCCCTTGTCATCTACGAGAATAAAGGCGGGGAAGTCTGCTACCGTAATTTTCCAAATGGCTTCCATACCCAACTCGGGATACTCTACGCACTCAATGCTCTTAATTGAGCTTTGTGAAAGTACAGCAGCTACGCCACCGATTGTGCCCAAATAGAAGCCGCCGTGCGCTTTGCAAGCTTCGGTTACGATGTCGCCACGATTACCCTTGGCAATCATTACGAGCGAACCGCCGTGTGATTGGAATTCGTCTACATAGGGGTCCATACGGTTGGCCGTAGTCGGCCCCATTGAGCCACAAGGATAGCCCTCTGGAGTCTTAGCAGGTCCAGCATAAAGGATGGGGTGATCTTTGAAGTATTGTGGGAGGTCTTCACCGGCATCAAGGCGAGCCTTGAGTTTGGCATGGGCAATGTCGCGCGCTACAATGATTGTACCCTTTAGACTTACACGTGTACTTACTGGATACTTGGTCAACTCTGCACGTACAGCATCGATACCCTTGTCAAGGTCTATTTCAATACCCTTACCGCCTTCGCCCGGATTGCGAAGTTCTTCGGGTATAAGTTCTGTAGGATTCTCATCCATCTTCTCCAACCAAATGCCGTCTTTGTTAATCTTGGCCTTGATGTTACGATCGGCAGAGCAACTTACGCCCATACCAATGGGGCAACTTGCACCGTGACGAGGCAGTCGAATGACGCGAATATCGTGTGCCAAGTACTTACCACCAAATTGTGCGCCAAGACCGATCTTATGAGCTTCATGCAAGAGCTTTTCTTCTAAGTCAATGTCGCGGAAGGCACGACCTGTCTCGTCGCCTGTTGTGGGTAGATTGTCGTAATATTTGATAGATGCCAACTTAACCGTAAGCAAGTTCTTTTCAGCACTTGTTCCGCCAATTACGAAGGCAATGTGATAAGGAGGACAAGCAGCAGTACCAAGGCTCTTCATCTTCTCTACCAAGAAGGGGAGTAATGTTCCTTCGTTTTGAATCGTAGCTTTGGTCATGGGGTAGAAGTAGGTCTTGTTAGCTGAGCCACCCCCTTTTGCTACCATTACGAAGCGATATTCGTCGCCTTCAACGGCTTCAATGTCAATCTGTGCGGGGAGGTTGCAACGCGTGTTTACCTCATCGTACATATTGAGCGGCGCATTTTGTGAATAGCGAAGGTTGTCTTGTGTATAAGTGTTATAAACGCCAAGGCTGAGTGCCTCTTCGTCTTCGAAGTCGGTCCACACACGCTGTCCCTTTTCGCCATGGATAATAGCCGTACCCGTATCTTGGCAGAAGGGAAGAATTCCCTTTACGGCAGTCTCAGCATTGCGAAGGAATTGCAATGCTACATACTTATCATTTTCTGAAGCTTCGGGGTCAGAAAGTATCTTAGCCACCTGAAGGTTGTGCTCACGACGGAGCATAAACTCTACATCGTGGAAGGCTTGTTGTGCCAACTGAGTGAGGGCTTCCTTCGAAACCTTCAAGATTGTTTTACCTTCAAATTCGCCTGTACTGACGCCTTCTTTGCCAATTAAGCGATATTCAGTAGTATCCTTGCCCAATTGGAACATTGGAGCATACTTGAACTCTGGAGTTGTAGCCATATTGATTGTTATATAATAATGTTATTGTTAATTGCTCTTGCAAAGATAGTGTAAGGTTAGCGCTTTAAAAAGAAAAATGCAATTTTTATTTTCGGTTCTAACAGAAATGGACATCAACACATAATTAGCAAAAAAGAATTGAACTTAAACGTTAACTATTCATGTCACGCGCTTCGCGCTTTGTTCTGAACATTAATTATCATCAATTATCCATTAATTACTTCCATTCATCTTTTTCGCTAACTATTTCGTTAATGCTCATTCATGTTATCCACCACTTTGTCTGCCCCTGCAGTAAGGAGTTGTTCGGGTGTATGGTTTCCCCAACTAACACCAATACAACAACCTGCATGAGCACGCCTACCCATTTCGATGTCGTAAGTAGTGTCACCTATCACAGTAGTATCTGACGGAAGAACATTCATTACTTGGCAGAGATGAAGCACAGGAGTAGGATCGGGCTTATGCGTATGAACGTCCTCACACGCCACAATGTAGTCTATAAGATGACGAATGCCTAACTTACGACAAAGTTCATCGACCGACTGATGCCCTCGACTGGTGGCAATAGTTACGTACATTCCTGCCTCACGTTGGCGAAGCATCTCATCAGCTATGCCTTCAAATAGGGTTACATTGGCCGTACCCATCTGTTCAAACAACACGCGATAAAGTTCTGTGGCTTGCTTCACTTCTTCACTGTCCAATGGCAAGTGTGCCAACTGAGCGATGCTATCGAGCAAGGGCAGCCCAATAGTCGCACAGATAGCAGACGGCGTTGGAATTGGGAAGGACATACGTTCGAATGTAGCCGTCATCGTAGCGACAATTCCCTTTGCTGTATCGGCTATGGTGCCGTCAAAGTCCCAAACTACCATTTCACGACGCTGGCTGTAAGCAATGCTTACTCCTTGTCCGTCAAAGCCCGCTATAGGTGGCATACACTTTGTCACCTTTACGTCAACCTGACGCAATAAGCTAAAGTGACGAAGCAACGAGTAAGCGATGCGAGCAGCCAGGGCTTCCAGTAGTTGTGTAGGACGTTGCATCTCACACCTCACGAGGTCGTACACTTCGGCATAATTAACCGTCCCTGCCAAGTCATCATGGTAGAGGGCTTGGTGGGCATCTTTTGTATCTATATATAATAAGAGTGAGAGACGATACTCTCCCCCCATCTCTCGTTCTTGCGGCAATACACCATGATAGGCATAAAACCGCATCTCAGGCATTGATATTTCTAACATTTGTCTCATAAACTACAATTTAGGAATGGACAAAAAATGAACATTAACGAAAAGATTTATGATTTCGTTAATGCTCATTTATGTTCCTATCCGCAACGGCTAGCGCCACAATGTTTGCAGATAAGACAACCTTCTTGGTAAACCAACGACTCGTGGCCACAGTTCGGACATTTTTGCCCCTTCGCCTCTGTACCGTCCACAACATACTTTTTCAAGGCACGACTCACGCCGACCTTCCACGTATTGATGTTTTCGCTTTCCAGTTGCAAAGAATTGACAAGTTTTATCACATTCTCAATCGGCATGCGATAGCGCAACACGCCCGAAATGAGCTTGGCATAGTTCCAATACTCCTTATTAAACTTCTCACTCAATCCCTCTACGGTCATCTTATAACCACGTTTGTTTTGGAACTGGAAGTCATAGCGCTTCGTACCGTCGGGCAACTGACGCTTCACGATGCGCCCCTTCGATACGGACTTTGGCAATACAATGCCCTCTTCGTCGTCTTGCAGCCCCGTAAAGATTTCGTAAGGATAACCATCTAAGAGTCCAACAAAAGCCACCCATTTCTCCTTATTATTCTGGAAGCGAACCACATCACACTCCAACTCTTCAGGACGTCGCTCGGTAACAACGGGCATTTTGTACACACCAACAGAAGCTGCTTCTTTCTCCTCCTTTTTCTCCTTCTTATCAGTCTTCTGCGTGCTGACCAATACGCCTGCACGCGATCCGTCGCGATAAATCGTGCAACCCTTGCAGCCACTCTTCCATGCCTCAACGTAGAGGCGGTTGACGAGGTCTTCATCAACAGAGTTGGGCAAGTTGACCGTTACACTAATGCTATGATCTACCCACTTCTGGATAGCTCCTTGCATACGCACCTTCATCAGCCAATCAACGTCATTGGCTGTGGCTTTATGGTAAGGAGAACGTGCCACGAGTTCGTTTATCTCGTCTTGCGTATAACGTTTCTCGGTATCAAGTCCTTGTGCCTTCATCCATGTGAGAAACTTGGGGTGATAGACAATGTATTCTTCGAAGCAGTCACCCGTCTCGTCCATAAAGTCGACGTGTACGTTGGTATCATTGGGGTTAACCTTGCGGCGACGCATATAGACGGGCATGAATACGGGTTCGATGCCAGAAGTAGTCTGCGTCATAAGGCTTGTAGTGCCTGTGGGGGCAATCGTCAAACAAGCTATATTGCGACGACCATACTTTACCATGTCGGCATAAAGTTCGGGGGCCTGTTCTTTGATGCGCAGTATGAAGGGATTATTCGCTTCACGCTTAGCATCGTATATGCTAAACGCACCACGTTCCCGTGCCATTGTCACGCTAGAAGCATAGGCCGTAAGCGCCAAGGTGCGCTGCACTTCTACAGCCATTTCGGTAGCCTCCTCTGTGCCATAACGCAGTCCTAAAGCAGCTATCATATCCCCCTCAGCAGTAATACCTACACCGGTACGACGACCTTGCGCAGTCTTGTACTTGATCTTCTCCCAAAGGTGGAGTTCTGTATATTTTACCTCATCGCTCTGTGGATCGCACTTTATCTTAGCAATGATATGGTCAATTTTCTCTTGTTCGAGGTCGATGATATCATCCATAAAGCGCTGTGCCAACGTGACGTGTTCTTTGAAGAGTTCGAAGTCGAACGTAGCCTCCGGCGTGAAGGGGTGTTTTACATAACTGTAAAGATTGATAGCCAAGAGACGGCAACTATCGTAGGGACAGAGGGGAATTTCGCCACAAGGATTGGTACTAACGGTACGGAACCCAAGGTCGGCATAGCAGTCGGGGATACTTTCACGCAGAATTGTGTCCCAGAAGAGCACACCCGGCTCAGCACTTTTCCACGCATTGTGTACAATTTTCTTCCACAAAGCGGTGGCGTCAATGTCTTTTTCTAATATAATGGGGGCGCTATCATCGATGGGGAACTGCTGGTGATAGGGGCGTCCTTCGATGGCGCAGCGCATAAACTCGTCATCTAGTTTTACACTGACGTTGGCTCCCGTTATCTTACCTTCGGTCATCTTGGCATCTATGAAGTCCTCTGCCTCGGGGTGACGTACGGAGATACTCAACATCAAGGCACCACGACGTCCGTCTTGTGCCACCTCACGAGTAGAGTTGCTGTAACGCTCCATAAAGGGTACAATACCTGTTGAGGTGAGAGCGGAATTTTTGACGGGTGAGCCCTTGGGGCGTATACCTGAGAGGTCGTGTCCTACGCCACCACGGCGTTTCATAAGTTGCACCTGTTCCTCGTCTAACTTCATTATAGCACCATAGGAGTCAGCATTGCCGTCTATGCCAATTACAAAACAGTTGGAGAGGGAAGCTATCTGATAATCATTACCGATGCCTGTCATCGGTGAACCTGCTGGAACGAGGTAACGGAAGTGGTCGAGCATACGAAACACTTCTTCTTCGCTCACAGGGTTGGCATATTTCTGTTCGATACGTGCTATCTCACGCGCGATGCGGTGGTGCATGTCGCGTGGTGAACATTCATATATATTGCCAAAGGAATCCTTCATGGCATATTTGTTCACCCACACGCGGGCGGCTAATTCGTCACCTTCAAAGTATTCAAGCGAGGCGCGATAGGCCTCATCGTAAGTATATGTCTTATTCATGGGAAAAAGGAAAGAGGAATATTACAATTTCAGACTGCTCAGCGCAGTTCCATCAAGGGTGCGAATAGCGAGGTTGCCTTCGGCATAGGTGGCAAAGGTTGGGGGATTGCCTCCCTTGGGGAATGTGGGCGACCCCGTGTTGACGATAATGGGGGTGCCAGCCTCAGCATTGGCCTCGCGCAACGTTTGTAGGTGGGTGTGACCATAAATGAACACGTCGCAAGCGGGAGCTGTGGGCATATTCTTCTCATTATACACGTGGCCGTGGGTAATGAAGAAGCGTTTGCCTTCATCAACCAATAACATATAGGTACTTTGAATAGGGAAGTTGAGCAACATTTGGTCTACCTCCGAATCGCAGTTACCTCGAACGGCCACTATATTGGCCGCGCGTTCGTTCAATCGTTCTGCAATGGCTTGTGGGTCGAGTCCTTGACACAGTCCATTGCGTGGTCCATAGTTAAGTATGTCTCCTAACAAGACCAAGAGGTCATAGTGATGGGCATCATAATAGCGCAACACTGCATCAAGTGCTGGCAGTGACCCATGTATGTCTGATAAAAAGAGTATACGCATGATAATCTTTCGTTTCTCAAAAAAAATCGTTTTCCATGCTTACAAAAAAGCTATGCAAAGATAGTGCAAGGAGCGTTCAAGACAAAACAAAAGTGTGCTTTTGTTTTTTTTGCCGAGCCGCAGCCTATCTTTCTTTATTCTCTGAACTTAGGTAAACTGCAGTTGGATAATTAATCAAACTTGCCCACTCAGTCGTCGTCCACTGGCCTGTGGACGTGTTTCCACTGGCCAGCGTACGTGTTTCCACTGGCCTGTGGAAACACTTCCACGGGCCAGTGGACGATAACTGAATGTACATTGTTTAACGGCTGTATGTGGTTTAACGATTATAGTTGACTGCTTTAATCTTTATTCGTAAGATGACTCTATTTTAATGGCTCTATAACGAATCGTGTGGGTAAACTGCAATTAGGCCGATAATTGCAGTTTGTTTCACCAACTCCTTGCATAATAAAAAGGCAACAACTAACTTTGCATTCATATAAGGGTGGTTCTAAAAATTCTGTTTTTAGAGTTCTGCTATTCTGAAATGTGAT
>ERZ1027282.355-NODE-355-length-9159-cov-8.242531_pt1 | contig 9159 bp, 5 predicted proteins | sample MGYA00519241_ERZ1027282 | MGnify/ENA primary metagenome ERZ1027282 (study PRJEB26926, sample SAMN06165075) | human gut metagenome | biome: ENVO:00009003; feature: ENVO:2100002; material: ENVO:00002003 | host: Homo sapiens | place: USA | collected 2012 ...
GCTTGCCCTGGGCTATGTGCTCCATTGGGCTTTCAGCCCGCCCTTGCTAAATCCGAAACTTCAGATGTTCTAATATTTAGATCTATTTAAATCTATGATCTGTTCTATAATATCGCGGTTGTTGCTCAGTCTTGGCACCTTGTGTTGCCCGCCCAATTTGCCTTTGCTCTTGAGCCAATCGTTGAAGAGGCCCTTGCGAGCCGGAATGATCTCAAGCTGCTGCAGGGTGATGTCTTTGTAACGTTTGGCCTCATAGTCAGAGTTGATGCGTTGCAGCGCCTCGTCGAGTAAGCGTGTGAACAATGCCATGTCGGCTGGAGCCTTCTCAAACTCAATTACCCATTGGTGGCGACACTTCCCTTCGTTGTTCATAAACACGGGAGCGGCCGTGTATTCGTTCACCACAGCACCCGTTTGGCGGCAAGCCTCGTGCAGTCCCTTCTCGGCATTGTCGACGATGAGTTCCTCGCCAAAGGCATTGATAAAACTCTTCGTGCGGCCGCTGATAATGAACTTATAAGGATTGGTAGACGTAAACTTCACGGTGTCACCTATCTGGTAGCGCCACAAGCCGCACGTCGTACTGATAACAATGGCATAGTTCTTGTCCTTCTCGACCGCCCAAAGGGGCAACACTGTGGGGTTCTCCTTGCCTACCTCATCGAGTGGTATAAATTCAAAGAACACGCCATAGTCGATCATCAGGAGCATAGAGAGGTCGAGTGGGTCGTTCTGTAGGCCGAAGAAGCCCTCAGAGGCATTGTACGTCTCCATATAGTGCATACGGGGCGATCGGATGAGGTTGTGATATTGCTCACGATAAGGCGTAAAGGCCACGCCACCATGGAAGAACACCTCCAAGTTGGGCCACACCTCGTCCAAGTATTGCTTACCCGAAAGCTCGAGTACACGGGTGATGACAGCCATCATCCACGACGGAACGCCCGAAAGGTTGGTCACGTCCTTCTTGATAGCTATCTCGGCAATGCGGTCGCGTTTCTCCTCAAAGTCGCTCAGCAAGGCTATCTTCTTAGGCGGAATGCGCACGAGGTTGACCAACGGGTTGATATTTTCAATCAGAATGGCACTCAAGTCGCCCACCAACGAGTTGGCTACATTATAGTTAGGCGCGTGGCTACCGCCCAATATCAAGGCTTTACCGTCGAAGAGACGACTCAGTGGATTGTTGTGTAAGTAGAGTGCTACGGCATCTGTGCCGCCTTGGTAGTGCGTATCGTGAAGGCCCGCTTGGCTTACGGGTATAAACTTACTCTTATCGTTCGTTGTACCCGACGACTTCGCATACCACTTTACCTGTCCGGGCCACAAGACGTTGCGTTCGCCGTGGCGCATACGGTCGATGTAGCCCTTCAACTCCTCGTAGGTGTTGACGGGTACGGTAGCTGCAAATTCTTCGTAAGAGTGAATGGAGGCGTATTTATAGCGCTGTCCCCACTCCGTGTCGGCTGCTCTTTGCAGCAGACTATCAAGTACAGTGCGCTGAATGTCCTCAGCGTGACTGTCGTATTGTTCAATAGCCCGCAGTCGGCTATTGAATACGGGACGTATAATTGATGTCAAATTCATAGATACTGCAAAAGTATCGCAAATATTTGCGAATGCCAAAATTTTAAGGGGTTATATGGACTATATGTTGTCGAAAGTCTGCCGAAGGGTGGTCGAATAATCACTGATCAGTTATCGTCCACTGGCCTGTGGACATGTTTCCACGGGCCAGTGGAAACATGTATACTGGCCAGTGGACGTGTTTCCACAGGCCAGTGGACGCTAACTAATCGGCGATTTCGCACGGATTTGACACCATGAACATTAAGGCGCTTCGCGCTTTTTTTTAAACATTAATGTTTCATTAATCGACCATTAATCTTGTTCATTAATCTTTCCATTAATCTTGTTCTATAGTTTACCATTGAACAAATCCTATTCTTGCTTGATAGCTGAAAAATGGGTAAACATACACGACATAAGGAAAATACCAACCGGGAATATCCGCTGCCCCGAGCAATTCAAGTTCTATTAAATCCGAAACATAAGTAAAGTGACCAATCCTGCTTCCTACCTGGAGCCATATAGCGCATCTTTTTTAGTGCTTTTTTAGAATGAATATGACTAAAAAGAAAGAAAGAATGAAATATTAACATATTTTACCCCCCGTTTGGTTTTTTTACAAATGGTGCGTACATTTGCAGCGGACACAGAAAAAGCTATTCTTACATGCGTATTAAGCACATACGCAGCGTGAAGTGTAGTTAATCTGTGTGGATTCTTTGTGTGCAACGCCCTATACGCTTGCGCTCATATTCAACTTAATAGGGAACAAAACTTTTGAAAAACTTCAACATTTTATAAACCTAACAAAAACAGACAAAAGCATGAAGAAATTTACTTTCTTACTTTCGTTGCTCCTCGCATTTGTAGGAGTAACGGCAAGTGCGCAGGGTTTAAAAATCTCTGGTGCACCTGAAGGCGGAAATTGGGCTGAAAACACCCAATGGTATCTCATTAGAATGGCTGCGACAGATAATTGGCATCCTAATGCTGGTTATTTAGGTACGGAGGAAGCTAATTTAAGTGATACTGATCTCCGTACTGATGTAAAAACGTTGCCAACTACAGACAAAGGACTTTGGTGCATTGTTGGAAGTGATGCTGACGGTTATAAGTTTTACAATAAGGGCGAAGGCTCTTCAAAAGTTTTAGGTATTGCTTCTAATGGTAAGGCTAAATTGTATGATGCAACTGCTACGGATGCTAAGGCACTTACATTCGATATAGTATCATCAAGTTTTGATGGATCAGCAATATGTGTGAAATGCCATGGTCAAAGCGATGGTGATCATTGGTGGAATAACGCAAATAAAAATGGTTCTGCTGCACTTTGCGTATTAGGTACATGGAATAGCGGTGAATCACATGTTGGTACTAAAGGTAATGCCTTTTACTTTATTCCTGTAAGCAGTGTAGAGAGTGTTTCTGGAGATATAGCAACTTTTTCTAAACAAATTGTTTTAGATCGTTATCAGGTTATTCCTGGTGTTGCAACAAGTTGTGCAGAACAAAAGGCTGCTTGGGAAGCCGAAAAGACAGAAAACAATTACAATGCTTATTTAGCATCAATGAAGAGCTATTTGAATAATACTTATTACAGAATTACAAACTGTAAATCAGGTAATAAAGTTCTCGCAGCTGATGCAACCATGGGTGCTTGTGTTGACAATGCCCAAAAGATGAACAATGCTTCAACTCTTTGGAAGTTTATTCCCTTTGAAGATAGAGGTGTAAAGCTTTACAATGCAAATGTTGAGGCTTACCTATGTGGTTTGGTTGCCCCTCCTCCTCAAGGTCAAGATGCTATTACCCCTATGGCAGCCGACCTAACTCAAGGTGGTTTGTACAACATTAGTGTAAATACCAGTGGCACTGCTAAGGGATTTGTGTTACGCGATGGTGATAACGGTCGTATGAACATGGAAAATAATGGCGGAATTGACAAGTGGGAAGGTCAGCAACGTCATTACGATCAAGTAACTTGGACGATTGACGTTGCTACAGAGTTAGAAGTTGCCCTCAACGCAGTAAATGGCAAGTCATACGCTACAACCTATCTTCCCGTTGGTGTTAGCGCTGTTCAAGGTGCAAAGGCTTATGTAGCTGCTGCTCCTGCTAACAACGAAACCGTAATGACCGAAACTGCAAGCTTTGGTGCTAAAAATGGTGTTCTCCTTGTAAGCGAAACTGCTGCTGAAAAGGCTGTCTTGACAATTGGTAATGTTGCCTCAGTTGAGAGTGCTCTTTCAGGTACTTTGCTCGCTAAGGATATCACTGACGCACAGACTAAGTACTTGGTATTTGGTAAGAATAAAGCAGCGGAAACAGAAGTAGGTTTCTTTGAACCTACTGCCACAACCATCCCTGCCAACCGCGCATTCTTTATGGATACAACGGGCTCATCTATTGCATTGAATTTCGGCAACGTAACTGCCATCAACAATGTAGCTACGGATAATGTCAATGCCAACGCGCCTATCTTCGATCTTTCTGGTCGTCGTGTAGTGAAGGCTGTAAAGGGTGGCTTGTACATTCAGAATGGTAAGAAGTATATCGTAAAGTAATTAACCGAAACACATTAAACATCTGTAACAATGAAAAAACAGTATATAGCTCCCACATGCACTTCTATCTGTTATCTTGAATCGTTGCAACCTCTTTGCGGTTCTATCACAGAGAAGGCTACACACGATAATAAGACCGACGACGTATGGTCTAACGGTAAGGCTTGGGACAGCGACTCATGGTCGGCTGACGAAGACTAATCTCACCATGCGAGGTGTGTGCGCGTACACGCATCTTGCATGTAGATAAGCATAAAGGCTGGAGGTAAGCAGCATAGCTGCCCTTATGCTCCAATCCTTTACCCTCTTGCAGGGAGTAGGTAGCCCTGTAAGTTAAAGTAATTTTTTTCATTTGACGGGCTGTGCGAAGTGATTCGCGCAGCCCGTTTCTCGTGGAATATAGTTTATTTTAGTTTCGGATTTAGTATGAGCGGGCTGAATCCGAAACTTGAGTTAATGAACAGATTAATGGTTGATTAATGAAAAAGATTAATGGTCGATTAATGAACAGATTAATGGTTGATTAATGAATAGATTAATGGTCGATTAATGAAACATTAATGTTTTAAAAAAAGCGCGAAGCGCGCCTTAATGTTCATTTCTGTCGAAAGTTGCGATGAAAAGGCGCTTTTTTGGAGTTAATCAGCTTTTCATTTAATGTTATTTGTGTTAATAAGAGTGTCCGATTGGTACCAATCGGACAACTATTTGGGGGCAATCGGACACATAGTACAAGCAATCGGACACTTTAAACGTTAGTGATGATATACTTTTGCAAATAATTTTAACGAAAACATGTTTAATATGAAAAAGAAACGACTTCATTTTTTGGCAAGGGCAGCAATGACGTTGCTACTTGTCATGTTCGCCACCATTGGTGCGAGGGCGGACGAGGGGACGCTTTCGGGTAGCGGAACTGCTGCCGACCCCTATTTAATTGGCAGTGACGCTGATTGGGAAACCTTTGTCAGCTATATTAACGACAAAGGAGGCCAGTATCGCTACAGTTACTATAAGCTTACTGCCGACATTCATGTTACCTCAATGGTCGGAAAGAATGATGACACCAATGCTTTTAAAGGTATCTTTGATGGTAATGGTCATACGATGACGCTCAATCTGACAACTGATGGTAGCTCGAACTTCTTCGCTCCATTTCGTTATGTAGGTGGAAGTACTTTCAAACGATTACACATTGCGGGTAAGATTACTTCGAATAGTTATTACGTAGCAAGTCTTGTGGGTCATCACAGATGGAGTACACTGAATATCTACAATTGTTGGAGCAGTGTGGATATTGTATGCACTAAAAAAACCGATAATTCATTCAATGCAGGATTTGTAGGCTATAGTTATGATAGTAATATCAACATCAACAATTGCCGCTTTGATGGTAGTTTGTAAGGAGCTGAGACTGGTGGGTGGTCTGGATTTGTTGGCCAACGTATTTCTAACAGCAGTTCGACGAATATCAGCAATTGTCTCTTTGCCCCAACACAGCTGACTGTTGCTACGAATAATAGCAATACCTTTGCATACAATAGTTATGTCATTACCAACAGTTATTATACTAAGCTTTTAGGTAAAGCACAAGGCACTGCAGTTGGCACAATGGCAGATAGTGAGCTACTCAATAGCCTTGGTAAGGGTTGGGAAAAGAAGGGAGATAAAATAGTCCCCGTCTTTGACATCAAAAACCTAAGTACTGGTAGCATTGAGTGCAACACATTCTGGGCCTATACAGGCGAAGACATCACTGTGACTCCCACGGTGAAGGATATGGACGGCAACACGGTGTCGTCTGAAAATTACAGCGTTAGTTTCTCGCCCAGTCCAGTAAAGGAAGTGGGCCGATACACAATGACCGTAACAAGCAATACCGCCAATGGCTATAGCGGTACGCTGACTCATCAGTTTGAAGTTGCTCAGAATATAAGCGGTACGGGAACGCAAGAAGATCCCTACCTTATCACGTCTGCTGAGGATTGGAACCTCTTTGCGAAATCGGTAGGAGGTGGTATCGATTATTCTAAAAAGTACGTTAAACTAACCAACGATATTACCATTTCAACCATGGTGGGCGTTTGTGATGAAAGTGGTGACAGACCCTTTAGTGGTACTTTCGATGGCGATAATCACACGCTTACCGCCAATATCACAAGCACAGCCACCGATGATGATAAAAACAATCAAGGTGTGGCTCCGTTCCATCTTATAAAACAAGCAACTATTCAAAACCTAATCGTTGCAGGCAACATTACATCTGCCAGCAAATATGCTGCAGGTTTGGTAGGTTGGATAGATGGTAAATCTAAAGATTCAAACATCAAAGATTGTATAGTTAAAGCAACCATTACCACCAGTGCTGACTATGCTGGAGGTTTTGTTGGTAACATTTGCTATAGCGATCGAAATAACTTATATTTTACCAATAGTGTATTTGCTGGTAAAATCATCAACACGAGTAGCGACGATAGTCGCAGAGCGGGCGGTTTTTGTGGATATGGTTACAGTAATAGTTACTTTGAAAACTGTCTGGAGAATGGTACCTATACCAATGTTACTTACATGAATCCAAGGAATGCTCATGGTATTTTTTCTAATGATAGAGTTTATAGCCTTTATTACGTCAACAAAATAGCAGTAAATGATAAGTACATCACTAAAGAATATGGTTGCTACCAAGTGGCGAATACGGCTCCAGCTGATGAATTATATTTGAAACGCGAAATTAAGGGCTATCAATTTTATCAGTCTGTTTGGATTACAGGGCTAAACGATAGCTATCCATATAATAATGGCGAGGAAGTGAGCTTGGCCTATGAGCTGAAGACGAATAGCGGCAAATTGACCAAGGATACAGACTATACGGTGACGCTTTCGCCCAACGCACCAGCAGCTGCTGGCGATTATACGATTAGCTTTACGGCTAAAGAGGGTAATAGTGGTGGTTACGCGGGAACCACAACACGCACTTTCAGTGTCATGGAAGGTGAAGATTTGGATGGCTATGTATTTAATACAGAAGGCGAAGGTGAGAGTAAGGTTTACCTCATCAATAATGAGCGCGACTTAGAGCGTTTGGCTGCCTATGTGAATAGTGGCCACGATGCTACAGGCAAAACCTTTAAACAGAATGCCGATATTACTTTAACCGCTGCGCATACGTCTATCGGTAGATACTTTGAAGGTACTTATAAATATTTTAAGGGTACTTATGATGGCAATAACAAGACAATTAGCAATTTAACTGTCAACGCGCCTAACAATAACTATCAAGGTCTCTTTGGATATACTTCCAAAGCAGTGATTAAGAATGTGACACTCGCTAATTGTAATATTACGGGTAAACAATATACGGGTGGTATTGTAGGTTATGCGTCGACGTCCACCGCCATTGAGAATTGCCATGTTAATGGTAATATCAATGCAACGGCGAGCGATGCAGGAGGACATGGTGGTATTGCTGGATCTGCCACAACAACAAGTATCACGAATTGTACCGTAACCGGAACCATTTCAACCTCAGTCAGCAATGACAATTATGGTGGTATCGTAGGCGCTGCGAATTATGATGTTGTCATAACTTCGTGCGAGAATGCTGCCAATATATCAGGTGACGGACAAAATCATGGTGGTATCGTAGGTCGGGATTACAATCGTAGTAATAAATTTAAGTACTGTTTAAATACAGGTGTGGTTAATGGCAATCAATACGTGGGTGCCATTGCTGGTCAGAACGATTCTCCACGCGATTTTGACCATTGCTACTATTCAAATCAAAGTACTATAAAGGCGTTCGGCACTTCTTCAGGCTCTAATAACTACACTGGATATGGAGAAGTAGCGTACGTTGTCACTTTAGGTGAGAATATCAGTAAAATTGAATTTGCAGAACAAACTGTTATCACGAGTGCACTCAGTGGTAAAAAGTATTATGCAAAAGGTGACTGGACATTGACCTTGACACCTAATCAAACCGATGTGACATTTGTATCGTATGCTTGTGAGGGTGGTACGCTGTCTGACTTAACAACTGCTGACGGTACACACAAGTTGACTATAACGGACAAAGATGTGACTATCTCAGCTCTTGTAAGCAACAATGATGCTACTGACGTCAATGGCGTTACGATTGCTGCCATACCCGACATGCGTTGGCGGGGTAATAATGTGAGTGTTGTCGTCCCCACTATCACGGTGACCAATGGTGAAACTCCGCTTGTTTTAGGCACTGACTATCTTGTAGAGTGTAGCAATAACACGGCTATTGGCGAGGCTACAATCACAATAAAGGGTATCAACAACTACAAGGGTACGACAACTAAAACATTCAATATCGTTGACTTCCCACTTCAGGATGCTTCAGCAGCTAATAGTGCTTCAAACCCCTATTTGATTACAACCGCTGAGGATTTGGAGGCATTAGCAAGCATTGTTAATACGGGTTCACGTCTGGGTGGATACTACAAGCAGAGTGCTGATATTACACTGACCAATGAGCATACAGCTATCGGAAATAGTAGTAATACATCATCATTCCGTGGTGTCTACGACGGTGACAATAAAGTCATCAAAGGCTTGTTGATCAACCAACCAGAGGCAACATACCAAGGTTTGTTTGGCAGAGCAAAGAATGCAACTATTCAAAATGTAATTATCGAAAATTGCGATATTATTGCAAAAAAATATGTAGGAGGCATCTGTGGATATGCAAGTGAAACGACTATATCTAATTGTAAAGTTAGTGGAGCTATTAAGACAGCAGATGGGGTTGATGGAATGTATCATGGCGGTATTGCTGGGTCCATCTATGGTAAACCCATAAGCAGTTGCGTTAACACGGCCAGCGTTAAGGGTAATAATTCCAAAAGCCAATATTATGGTGGCATTGTTGGCGAAGGAAGTTGGACAAATATAACCGATTGTTTTAATGCTGGAATTGTAGAAGGTACTTTGTATGTAGGCTCTATTGTAGGATCTAATAGCTGTCTCTTATACACATCTCCGAGCCCACGAGACATCT
>ERZ1027282.358-NODE-358-length-9121-cov-6.053166_pt1 | contig 9121 bp, 8 predicted proteins | sample MGYA00519241_ERZ1027282 | MGnify/ENA primary metagenome ERZ1027282 (study PRJEB26926, sample SAMN06165075) | human gut metagenome | biome: ENVO:00009003; feature: ENVO:2100002; material: ENVO:00002003 | host: Homo sapiens | place: USA | collected 2012 ...
GAGATCTACACGCGTAAGATCGTCGGCAGCGTCAGATGTGTATAAGAGACAGCCCAAATCTCAGTCAAAGAACGAGCCGTCTTACTTTTATCAAATTTTTCTAATCTTGTCATGGTACCTAATAATTTTAGGCTAATGTAAAATTGCGCTCATCTTATTGCACCCTTAGGGTTACACACCTCAAGACACACTCAGATGGGTTCCTTTTTAAATAGTAAATAGATTAAGCTTTAAGTTTAGCACAAGGCAACAAAAACGCGTGATAAATTGATTAAACACTTCGTTTTTGAAAGTCCCATATAAAGCAAAGGTAGGCAATACATTAAAAACTGCCAAACTTTTCATTCATTTTTGCTATCTTGTATTACAAAAACGTGAAGAAATCTATTTTTTTAAGAAAAACTCTTCTTATCTCTACTTTTTTTTCTACTTTTGAGTGCCGTTTTAGAAGAACGACAGCTACAATTCAACTAAGCCGATTGTAGGCCGTATTTTACAATTGGGAAACCAACATTTACACCTCATTGCAAGATACACCTTACAAATACGCCATAAAACGAACCTTAAAATCATCATAAACGCCATGTGCTATCTAAGATTCGATAAAGCGCAAATGACCAATCTGCAAGACTCTCTGTATAAAGAGATGCTTATTACCAACAGAACGGGCGCTTATTGTTCTACAACCTTGGTAGGGTGCAATATTAGAAAATATGACGGGTTGTTTGTTATTCCCGTGCCAGAATTAGACGATGAGAACCACGTGTTACTCTCTTCACTTGACGAGACCATTATTCAACACGGTGCTGAGTTTAATTTAGGACTGCATAAATATCAAGGCGAGAACTATAGTCCTAAAGGACATAAATACATTGTTAGTTTTGAATGGGAGCAAGTCCCCACATGGACCTATCGTGTAGGCGGTGTTCTATTACGCAAAGAACTCAGTTTCGACACTTCCATTCACCGCATCTACGTGCGCTACACTTTATTAGATGCTCATTCCGAAACGACACTAAGACTTCGTCCCTTCTTAGCATTCCGAAGCGTGCGTCAGTGGACACACGAGAACAACGTTGCCAACAAGAGTTACGACGAAGTTGAAAATGGTATTCGTATGTGCCTTTACCAAGGCTATCCCGACTTGTACATGCAAACGTCAAAAGTCAATGATTGGCACTATTGCCCTGATTGGTATAGGGGCATGGACTACCCCAAAGAACGTGAACGTGGCTACAATGCCACAGAAGACTTGCTCGTTCCTGGATATTTTGAGATGCCTATCAAGAAAGGCGAAAGCATCGTATTCAGCGCAGGTATAGCCCCCATCGAAGCAAAGGAGATCAATGCTTTAATGGAAAAGGAAATTAGTCAAATCGACCATCGTGATAGCTTCTATCATTGCTTAGTTAACGCTGCACACCAATTTAGAGTTAACAAAGATAATGAGTCCTATATATTAGCAGGTTATCCTTGGTTCAAGCCCCGCGCACGCGACACCTTTATTTCTTTACCAGGACTCACACTCGCTATTGGCGAAAAAGAACGTTTTGAAGAATACATGGCAACCGCAGCCAAAGGCATTCAAAACTTTATTAATAAAGAACCCATGTCGGTTGACATTTATGAAATGGAACAACCCGACACACTGCTGTGGGCCACTTGGACGATACAACAATATGCCAAATATACTTCAAGAAAAATATGCTATGAAAAGTACGGCAAACTTTTCAAGGATATAATGGACTATATTTGGAATGGTGGACACCCCAACCTCTTTATTCACGACAACGGATTGCTTTACGCTAACGGACGCGATAAAGCCATTACGTGGATGAACTCTCAGTCGGGCGGCCGTCCTATCGTACCACGCTCTGGCTATATTGTTGAATTTAATGCACTTTGGTATAATGCGCTCAAATTCTTTGAACAACTTATTGACGAGAATGGCAGCGAAGAATACCAAGGCCTAAAGATTGAAGTAGCAAAGACCGCTGAAAAGGTAGCCAAATCATTTAAAGAGGTATTCCTAAACGAATATGGCTATCTGCTTGACTACGTTGACGGACAAATGATGGATTGGAGCGTTCGCCCCAACCAACTCTTTGCCATAGCCTTCGACTATTCGCCCCTCGACATGAAGGAGCGCAAATCTGTGCTCGACATCTGTACAAAAGAACTTGTTACGCCTAAGGGAATACGCTCTCTCTCCCCACAAAGTGGCGGATACGACCCTATGTACACGGGACCACAGACTCAACGCGACTTAGCCTATCACCAAGGTACCGCATGGCCTTGGCTTACAGGTTTCTATCTTGAAGCGTACCTCCGCGTATATCGCATGAGTGGTGTCAACTACATTGAGCGTAAGCTCATCGGATTTGAAGAGGAACTCTTCTATCATTGCATTGGTACTATACCTGAATTGTTTGACGGTAATCCTCCGTTCCACGGTCGTGGTGCTATCTCGTTCGCAATGAATGTCAGTGGCATTTTACGTGCCCTCCGACTACTTGAAAAATACAATAATGCCATGGAATAAAAGGAGTAAGCGAGTTCACGCTTTAGATGAAGCGTGTGCTATTTACACGCTACCATTACTCCTTACAAAACAACTAATCAAATAGCTATGAAAGTTCTCATGTTTGGCTGGGAATTTCCCCCACATATCCTCGGCGGTTTAGGAACAGCCAGCTACGGCATCACCAAAGGCTTATCCGTACAACCTGATGTACATATAACCTTTTGCCTACCCAAGCCATGGGGCGATGAAGACAAAAGTTTTATGAACATCATCGGCATGAGCGAAACACCTATCGTGTGGCGTGATGTTGACTACGACTATGTAAAGCAACGCTTAGGAAATAAAATGTCGCCAGAGCTTTACTACGCTTTACGCGACAATATTTATGCCGACTTTAACTATCGCTTGACTGATGAACTCGGTTGCATCGAATTTTCGGGACGGTATCCTGACAACTTACAAGACGAAATTAATAACTACTCTATCGTAGCAGGTGTCATTGCTCGGCAGCAAGAATACGATATCATTCATGCTCACGACTGGCTCACCTACCCTGCTGGCATACATGCCAAAAGCGTTAGTGGCAAACCGCTTGTAATTCACGTACACGCTACTGACTTCGACCGCTCACGCGGCCATGTCAACCCCACCGTTTATGGTATTGAGAAGGATGGTATGGATCATGCCGACTGTATCATGTGTGTGTCTGAACTTACACGACAGACCGTTATCAACCACTATCACCAAGATCCCGCCAAGGTCATTACCATGCACAATGCCGTTTACCCCTTGTCGCAAGACATTCTCAACATGGTTGAAGAACGACGCAAAGAGCATGAACATCGCAAGGAAAAAGTTGTAACATTCCTTGGCCGCATAACGATGCAGAAGGGGCCTGAATACTTTGTTGAAGCAGCTTCACTCGTGTTGCAACGTACACACAACATACGCTTCTGCATGGCTGGTTCGGGCGATATGATGAACGACATGATCAACATGGTTGCAGCACGCGGCATAGCCGACCGATTCCACTTCCCAGGCTTTATGCGCGGACAGCAAGTTTATGAAGCTTTCGCTGACTCCGACGTTTACGTAATGCCTTCTGTTAGTGAGCCATTCGGTATTTCACCACTTGAAGCCATGCAATGCGGAGTTCCTTCTATCATCTCAAAACAAAGCGGTTGTGCCGAGATACTTGATAAGTGCATTAAGACCGATTATTGGGACATTAATGCTATGGCAGACGCTATGTACTCTATCTGCACCAACGAATCGCTCCACCAATATTTGAAAGAAGAAGGAAAGAAAGAAGTTGACCAAATCACATGGGAGAAAGTAGGAAAACGCATTTACGACGTTTATAACCAGCTCATCTAACCCCATACCACACCATTCTTAAAATACGCATCATGAAAACAGTTTGTCTATATTTCGAGATACATCAAAATATCCACCTAAAGCGCTACCGCTTTTTCGACATCGGCACTGACCACTATTATTACGATGACTACGAGAATGCCCGTTCTATAACCGAAACGGCCGAACGCTCATACGTACCTGCACTGCAAGCACTCATCGAAATGGCTCATGCCAATCCAGGTGAATTTAAATGCGCCATTTCGCTCTCAGGTTGTGCCATTGAACAGTTGGAGAACCACGCACCACAGTGTATTGAACTTCTACAAGAGTTAAACGATACAGGCTGTGTAGAATTTCTTGCTGAACCCTACTCACATGGTTTCTCTTCACTCATCAACGAAGAAACCTTCCGTGACGAAGTGACCCGCCTTTGTCAAAAAGTAAAGTCACTCTTTGGCCAAGAACCTAAGATTTTCCGTAACTCATGTCTTATCTACTCTGACGACATTGGCGAACTCGTAGCTTCAATGGGATTTAAGGGCATGTTGGCTGAAGGCGCTAAGCACGTATTAGGTTGGAAGAGTCCGCACTTCGTTTACAACTGCTGCCGCGACCCACGCCTTAAACTCCTACTTCGCGACTACTCTCTATCTGAGGACATTTCATTCCGTTTCAACGACTCTTCATGGAGCGAATATCCTCTCTTTGCCGACACCTACGCTGATTGGATTGCCCAACTGCCAGAGGAAGAACAAGTAGTAAACATCTTTATGGAACTTTGCGCCTTAGGCATTTTCCAACCGCTGTCATCAAACATTCTAGACTTTATGAAGGCGCTACCCGCACAATTCAAGAAGCGCGGTATCACTTTCAGCACTCCCTCAGAAATTTGTGGCCGTGTAAAGTCCGCAGGCGATCTTACTGTTACCTACCCCACTTCATGGGTAGACGAAGAGCGCGACCTCTCGCCATGGCTGGGCAACGTCATGCAGCGCGAAGCCTTTAACAAACTCTACTCTATTGCCGACCGCGTACGCATCTGTCGTGACCGTCGTTTGATGCAAGACTTTGATTACCTTCAAGCGTCTAACAACTTACGCTTCATGAGTACAAAGGCCAACAGCTATGGTGGCTATCGAGGCATTTATGACTCTCCCTACGATGCATTCACCAACTACATGAACATTCTTGGCGACTTCATCACACGCGTAAACGATCGCTATCCGCTCGACATTGACAACGAGGAACTCAACTCTTTGCTCACCACCATTAAGAACCAAGGTGACGAACTCGAAATCAAGAACAAAGAAATCTCAAAGTTGCAAAACATGTTGGCACGTTACGAAAAAGAGGAAGCTCCTGAAGCTGAAGTCATACCTCTTGAAGACGAGCAACCAACCAAAAAAGTAGATTCAAAACGAGCTACAACACGCAAAACTGCTACAAGGAACAAAAAAACGACTAAGTAAGTGTAAAAAAATAACTTCTGCATTTTTTGAGAGAGGACGGACTGAAAATTGCAGAAGTTATTTTTTTGAACATTTCTATAACAAAATGTGTGAGTAAAATTGCTTCTATATCAAATAGAAACAGTAATTGGGCCTCAATCCCTAACCCCTCTTTTCAAGGAAAGAGGACCAGGAATTGAGGCCCAATTGCAGTTTGCATACATCTGAGAGAGATTACTGAAGTTTCGGATTTAACAAGGAAGCAAAAAAAATCGCGTCCTCACACTTAACTTTTTCCCTACCGAGCAGTATATTAGGTAGATATGACACACGCAGAGTTTGAACATATAATTCCCCACCTGCGCCCACTCATGGTCAGAGTGGGACGCGACTTCTTTGGCAATGCCGAAGATGCCGAGGATGTGGCACAGGATAGTCTGATTCGATTGTGGACTTACTGCGAAAAGCTCGATGCTCAGCGCAACCTAGAAGCTCTGGCCGTCATGGTGGCCAAGAATATCTGCGTGCAGCGCTATCACAGACTTGAGCAACTGCCCACCTCCCCCTTGGAAGAATCGCTCGCACCATGCACCACTGAAGCCGATGCTCCACTTCTGGGCCAAGAGGCGATGCAACGTTTCGACCATGCCATGCGCCAGCTCTCGCCTCGCGAACAGTCGCTTTTCAAAGCACGCCACATTGACGATAAGAGCGTGGACGAGATTGCAGCCGAAGCACATCTGCCCAAGCCATCGGTAAAGAGCATGATATCCATGGCAAAAGCCAAACTTAAAAGACTGATTGACAATGAAAAATAAAAAAAATCTACTCAACGACGAAGCGTTATACCAGCAGATACTGAAAGAGCTTACACCTGGCGCACGCGAATATGATCGCTTGCTCGCGAGACGTCGTCACGCCCAACGTCGTCGGTGCTGGCCTGCCATCGTTCGTTATGCAGCGGCTTGCGTGGTATGCGTGATCTGTGGTACATGGGCTGCGTGGCATTATGCAAACAAGATGTCTCAAGAGTCCACTACCGTCACGAATCTAAGTGTGCCGAGGAAACTTTCCCCTGCAATAGTTCAAAAGGTTTCTTTGACTACTTCCGAAGCCCCGCAACTACTACCGCAGAAGGCGCCCTCGCCCCAGCACAAACAGACAGTAATTAAAGTAACTCCCTCGAAAGAGGCCAATGAGGTGGACATAGTCAAGGAGCTACCGCTCGAAATGACTGCCAGCACTGACTCCATATCCTCCAACGAAAGGCAACAAATTCAAGAACAAATAGAAAACGCCCTATTTGAGTTGCAACTCATTGATATCGCAATCAACTATGCATTAACTTATCAAGACATCAACACATTATGAAACGCATTCTCATCCTCCTCGCCCTTGCATGCGCATCAGCCATGCAACTTCGGGCACAGTTTTTCCACAATACGTACAAGGAGCTAAGTTCTGCTCCACGAGCCCAACTCATCAACACGGAAGAGATTCAAGGACACGACGACCTCGACTCCCTATGCTATTTACGCGCATATACATTCCGTATGCCTTATTCTAACAAGAGCGATAAAAACAAAATCGACAAGCTAATAGAGCGCATCCAATCGCAGTTCGAAAGCGCTAGCAAGAATTTGAATTCCTACTGCTCCATAGCTCCACTAAACAATGGGTGTCAAATAAAATCGCGCCGCGTGGCCCACTTCTTCAAAAAAGACGAACAAGAGTTTATTATTGGCGGCCCGGGACGTTGCTACATGTCCATGCGTTGTCAAGATACAGGTAATCCCTCGTATCGCACCGCCGAGGGCATGGAATGGTGGCTCTACAAAGAGGGACAAAAAGAAGAAGTGAGATTCAAAGTATTCATCCTTCATGGTCTCATGGGAAAGAGCCTCAGCAGCACACTCTCTATTAACTTTGCAAGTTCGTATACCGTGTTCGACACCAACATCAAAATGCTCCAAAAACTCACCCACTGGTCCGACCAGTGGAAAGAGGCTCAAGAGTTGCTCTCTGTCACCATCAACAAGTACCTCATTAACACGCTGCAACTCAAGCTCGATGCCTCGCAATATGTCACTCTTTTCCACACTTTCAATGATGTGCCAGGCTATTATGCCTGCATTATTCGCAACCAGCGCGACAAGGAATATATGCCCCTTTCCAAGTTAGCCAACATTTATCCTAAACTCAACGTGTTCTGCGTCACTTGGACAGAACACGGCGACGCCGAATGCCGAAAGAAAGCTGAAGAGACTTCCTCACCCTGTTACTTCATGCTTGAGGTCTATCTAGACGACTAGAGAGGAACTTCACGTTTATCTAATAATCTCATCCCATTAAGGGATTACGTATGCGAGTGTGCAGCTGCAATAAGGTTACACACTCGCCTTCTTAAAACGTTTTCTGCCATGTATAAAATACTCTTTATTTTGCTAATGTCTACATTTTTCTCAGCAGCCTTCGCCCAGAACATAGTGTTGACGGGCGAAGTAATCAATCCAATTACCAACGAAGGAGTGCATGAAGCAACCATTAAGGTGCTGAATGTAGCCAACGATAGCGTGTTGGCAGTAACCAAAGCAAAGCTCAACATGATTGTGGAGGAAAGAAATGGCAACTCAACGGGATATCTCGACAAGAATAGTGGTGCCGTTTTTAATCTCAAAATCTCTTCAAACTTTCAAGACGTAGTGCTAATAGTTAGTGCTTCGGGCTACGATAGCGTAAAGAAAAACATACATATAGATTCAGAGAAGAAACGCATCGATGTGGGAACGATTAACCTTCTTCCCGCTATGAAGCAGCGTAATCTTAATGAAGCTACAGTAACAGCCACCAAGATAAAGATGTACTATAAAGGCGATACGTTGGTGTATAATGCTGATGCCTTTAATGTACTCAAAAACGAATCACTCCGTAAGTTAGTGTTACAGTTGCCCAATACCAAGATTGAAGAAGGGGTAATCTACGTTAATAGCAAACCTATTGAGAGTTTGCTATTCAGTGGAAAAGACTTTTTCAATGGCAACATTGATGCTGCACTCGACCGCCTGCCAGCCTACATTGTGAGCAAGCTAAAGGTATACGACAAACAAGGAGAACTGAGCGAATTGACGGGACGAGACATGCACGATAAGCAATATGTGATGGACGTGCATTTGAAGCGTGAATACCTTGGCACCTGGATGGCTAAACTCGGAGCTGACATTGCTACCGAAAAGTTGTGGGGCGGACAAGGCTTCTTGATGCGTATGGATGACAGACAAATGCTTAGCATTGATGCAGACGTCAATAACTTCAATGAAGAACGTAAAATGGTAGATATATGCAACATGGCTAATAGCTATCCAACGGGAAGACATAAAAATAAAGTAGCTAATATTGAGTATTATTTTGAACCCAACAATACGTGGCGCTTTAGCAGCAACGCCTCCGTACAGCAAAAAGAGCAAAAGACCCATACGTGGACGAATACGGAAACATTCCTCACACCCGATAACCTAATGGCGAAGAATAAAACTTTCGTTTCAGACAAAGACACGCGTATTAACGCTTATACCGCCCTTCGCGCCAGACAGACGAAAAAGTGGCAGAGCGAACTGAAGTTTGACTTTACTTTTGACAATATGCGCAATGCACAAGATGCCCTTACACTTGCCTTTTGGAAAAGGGGAGATCAAGATTGGCATACTTGGGAAGTGGATAGCATTTGGAATAATGTAACGCGCTTGTCGTCAGACGACATGCTTTACACGCTGCTCAATCCTACACCTGTCTC
>ERZ1027282.372-NODE-372-length-8952-cov-6.010565_pt1 | contig 8952 bp, 7 predicted proteins | sample MGYA00519241_ERZ1027282 | MGnify/ENA primary metagenome ERZ1027282 (study PRJEB26926, sample SAMN06165075) | human gut metagenome | biome: ENVO:00009003; feature: ENVO:2100002; material: ENVO:00002003 | host: Homo sapiens | place: USA | collected 2012 ...
TCGGCAGCGTCAGATGTGTATAAGAGACAGACATAATTGAAATAATTAAAGTAGTTGAAATAATTGATGTAATTACTATAATTGTTGTAGTTATAGTAGTTGTAGTAACTGTAATAGCTGCTATAACTTGAATAGCTACTATAACTTGAATAGCTGTAGTAGCTATAGTAGCTATAGTAACTATAATAGCTATAGTAGCTGTAGTAACTACGATAACTACCATAACTACCATAACTGCCATAGCTGTGATAGCTACGATAGCTTCCATAACTTTTATGTCCAAAACTATTGTAGCCAATAGAATTATCCTCGCGTTTCCCAATAGCAAGAACGTTAACTGGCGCAACACTAGCAACAGAAGCAGCCATGGCAATCTTTCCGATGCGTTTCAATGCATCTCTGCGATTAATTTTTTTATTTTCCATTGCGATTCTTTTTTTTATTGATAATTGACATGGTTATATCGACAATCTGATTTTCATCATGAGAATTCATACAGTGTTTTTCACACAACGGACATGGAGTTGAATAATTTTCTGAGACATGAGGCCCAAGGCATCTGTCAACAAACTCACATTTACTAATATCTGCTTGCAAGTCTATTTGGTCTTCATATCCATACCGAGAGGCTTCTGTCGGTCCAAATAATGCTATTGTTGGTGTATGAACAACTTCTGCTGCATGCATAACGTAATTATCAAGTGTAATGACTGCATCGACATGTTTAATGATTTCGAAAATCTGTAATGGGGTAGTTGTACCCAAAAGAGAATATGCTCCTCTAATAGGAACGTCACCTCCACGACCTAATTGTATTACAAAGCAATTTTGAGAAAGTAACTTATCTACAATAATATGCCACTTTATTGGATGCATCATTTTTCTCGGACTTTCAGAAGAAAATACTATGGCTACATTTCTGTCTTTCCACGGAATATTTTGTAACAGGATTTCAGATGACTCATTTCTATCAAAAGGAGGAATATATAGTTCTTTGATTGAACAGTCTTCGATTCCGAAAATCTTGCAAGTAATATACAGAGCTTTGTTAGAACTATTTCTAAACTCACTTCGCATCCAATAATCGTTACACACAACATAGCTTCCAACAGCAGGATGACCGATTTCTTGAATAGCAGGATGATTCGTAAAAAATTCTGTATATTGTGTTCTACGTGCAATACAAAATTTTTTAGAGTACTTGTCAAACGAACGTTTAAGTGCAGTGGATAACATAATAATGTCCCCCAAGCCGCCAACAGGATTGACCCAAATAGGTTCTTCAGAATAAAGTAACTCTGGTGTTAGATATTCTATATGTTTTCTGTCCATAATTATAAAATTTGGGAAAGTTTTAGTCCCGTAATAGGTTCGAAATATTTTTTCAAGAACAATTTTTTCGATAGACATTGATCGGACTTTCGTAAATAGTCCTTATACTTGTTATATGCATCAAGAGGACATCCTCCATGACATATTCGCCAGTATTCACAACCTTTACAGTCTGTTGTTTGCAACACTTCAACTCTGCTATCTACGAGTTTCCTTTGTTCGTCAGAGAATATTTCTTTTAATGATTTGTCTTTGATATTTCCATATCCAAGAATATCCCAATCCGCAGCTCTTCCACATTGAGCGGTTTCTCCATCAGGTCCTAAATACAAATGAAGCCCACATGTAGGTGCATCGCCACACCCTAAACAATTATAATTCGATGTGTAATATTTTAGGAGAGAGTCAAAAGGGTCTATATGTTGAAAACGGTCTCGATGCTCCCACCATTCCTTGAAAACAACTCCTAAAAAGTCAGCAAATTCTTCCTGAGTAATAGCTGTGTCTAAGGACTCTTGGGCAGCATCTTCATATACAAGAACTGGATGAAAATCAAAACCACCTTTTAATTTCAGATTTGTAAGATGGTAGAAAATTTCTAGCGGTTTGTCAAGTACAGCTTTGGTCACTACATAAATAAATCCCCAAGTCATTCCATTTTTCTCTAGTAAATTAACACCTTCGAAAAATTTTTTATTATATAATCTGCTGTCTCTTTTCTTACCAATTCCACGTACACCATGGATCGGTTCATAACTTGTACCTACTGTATATATTCCCATTTCTTTAAAAACGTCAATAAAGTCTTGAGAAATCATAGTTATGTTAGATTGAATAGCAAATCTAATTCTGTTACGTGTTGTTGGGCAAATTTCCTTTAAATGTTGCAGAGCTGTTCTATACAAATCTATTCCTGCCATACATGGCTCTCCTCCATGCCAAATTACACAAATTTCTTCATGAGGAAATTCTATCAAATATTCATTAAAGCGCTCGAATACTTTCTTGAACAAATCATTTGGAATTGTTCTTGGCTTTTTCTTATGTACAACATCGCAATAAACGCAGTTGCAGTTACAAGCTTCTGTTGCTTTAAATATTATAGTTGGCATCTTTTTATGTTGTTTTGTTGTTTATTCTTTTCGAATTCTATTGCAGACAATAGTTCTGTCATGACCTTGCAGCAACGTCCTATTTCCCTTTGCTTTTGGAAATATCCCATACAAATTCTATACGCTGGACAAAACGTGCAAGGATGTGCATCAACGAACATTTCTTGCCATTTAACAGTTTCTTTTTCTATAGCGTCATGAGAAGAAACTTCGTATAGCTTTTCTATACCTTGATCAAAGAAAATGCCCGTGTCAAGCTCTTCTTGACTAAATGCTAAATGCAATTCTTTATCTACATAAATATATCTTAAAGGATTAACGAATTCTGCAATTTTTGGATTCACGTAAGTTTCTCCATCATAATATCTACATAGTGTGGAAAATGGTTCAATTTCAGCATGTGGCATAGTGTTATAGAAGTTATAGGTAATCAAATCTAAAACATGATCTCCCAAAAGTGCATCTGTAGGCAAGCAAATTCCTGAATGTATTCCCAAAGAAGCCAATACTTGAGCGTCTGTTGTAGCCTGTTTTTCTGCTCCCGTAAAGATTATGGTGACATTCATATTCCTTATCATACCTATTTTTTCATGTATATTTCTGAATTGTCCTAAACGATTAATATATAAAATTATCGGTATCTGCCCCCAATCAGGATTTATATTTATTGTTTCCAACGAAGCATACTTGTCAGTATATACAAAAGCATGTACTATAGTTGTTTCATGTAGATGTTTTAATATGTTAGGAATATCCTCTAGGCAATTAATATGTACGAGGATAGCATGACCTTTTAGGTATTCTTCAATAGGCCATGTATATTTGGTAACAAGAACATGAGTGTTCCTATTCCAATGTGTTGGGATAAACTTGTGCATTTCTAATTCGTTCTTCTTTTACAAACTTGTTCAAACTATGCGAAAGACAACCGCCAGAACATAGTCCTTTGATACGATGTTGGCAGCTATCACACTTCTCAAAAATTCCGCCAACTTCTATTCTTATAGAATTGTGAAAATCAGCAAAGCAATGACAGAGTTCTTCATGATTTTGAAATTCTAACAGTGAATGCTTGTTATAGCCAGATAGAGGAAAACATGCCCAAACACTTAAATCTGGTCCAACATCTATGGCAGCCCCACATCTAAAGTTTACATTTCCCATTGTATGTTTGAATAGTTTTCCAAGCTCTTCATCTGTAAATATGCACATAGGCATACCACAATCAAAACCGACATGAATATCAAAAGCCTCGAATGTTGGTAGATAGCTTATCAGCTCACCTGCCATTTTCTTTAATTCGTTTGGTTTTATGCATAAATTCTTCTTACCAGGAATAGGATGGGCTAATCCTAGTCTAATATGACGTTGAAGCCCATATTTATTGATTGTATTTAATGCATACGAATAATCAAAATTCAATTTGTATACATTTATACTTAAAGTGCAGAATCTAGCAAAAGCATTGAAAAACCGACCTATTGATTCGTTCTCAGAAAACGAAGTCTCACGAGGGTTATTAAGATTAACAACGAACCCTAAAGAACGAGGGTCTATTCTCTTCAATTTATCAATTGCATCGGAAAGAATCTTTTCACTAACTATACCACTCGTAAATACAGTAACATGCATCCCTCTATGAATGATATATAAGATATAGTCAACTATATCTGGATGTAAGAAAGGTTCTCCACCAAGAAGAGATATGTTTGTATCACCACCTGCTTGAAAGAAATCTACAATGTAAATCAAATCTTCCCACTTTAGAATATCTTCAGGAGGAGCGTCATGCATATGCTTTCTTGCAAAGCAGTACGGACATGATCTAATACATTTCTGTGTTAATAAAATGTTTGGCATATTTATATTTCCATTAGTTTTGTTTCAATTTTATCTTTTGTAATGATTGTAATATCTGCTTTTAAAGGATAGTCGTATGGTATAGAATTAATATTTTCAACGTAATGATTTGTTCTTATCATAAATCGACAAATATCCAATGATTTTTTTAACGAGTATAAGTCACATCTTAATTTCACATCAGAGCTATGCTCCCAAATATCACCATTTTTTATCTTTGTTTGCTGCAATAATTTTCCAACAACAGGTTCTCTTTCTAAATATACGCAATTGTAATTTAAATGTCCTTCATCATCAAGATTGATTCTTCTTATATTTTCACCTAATATCTGATAAACAAAAGGTGTTGTTCTTTCATTTACATCTTGATCATATCCAGCAACAATGCCGATTATTTGAAAACGATTGTCTACTAATAGTTTCTTTAAATACGGCATAAATTCCACAATAGGTGGTGTCTTGTCCCAACGCTTTGATAATTCTTCAAATTTATCAAGTATTTCAAACTCTATTGTATATGAATTAAGGCCATTAAATGTTAAAGAATATTTATTGTAAAAAAGATAAGTATGTGTGAGACCTTCTATATTAATTGGAGAAATTTGTATTCCATCTTCTGTGTCTAAATGCTCATGAAAAGAATCATAGCTAGCTGTTGCTACAACTATGCCATTAGGAGTATATACTGTTGCTACCATAATTCTGTACATTTTATTGCAAACACAATCTGAAACCAAATGGTTCCATAGCCTGATTATATGGGCAACTTCCACGACTAGTACTCTTTACAGATGACGCATCACTTCCATAAAAGCCACCACGTAGAACCCTCTCGTCTTTGCCAATCTCTGGACTACCCGTACTATAGTTTGTATAAATATCTTGACACCATTCTATTACATTACCACTCATATCATATAATCCGAAATCATTTGGTTTTTTACTTCCTACTGCATGTATTTTGCCACCACTATTTACAGAGTACCAAGCGTAATCTGATAAATCTGTAGAAGTACCAGAATATTTATACCCAACAGTTTCTATACCTCCCTCTGGTTTAAGTTTAGCTTTCGAAGCATATTCCCACTCTGTTTCTGTAGGTAGTCTAAAATTTCGTCCTGTCAAAGCGTTGAGTTTTTGTATAAATAATTGACAATCATCCCAACTTACATTATTTACGGGATAATTATCATTTATAACTGTCGAAGGATTTGTATTCATAATAACAAACCATAATTTTTGCGTAACTTCATATTTGCTGAGATAGAAACTACTTACTTGCCTGTTTTGAACTGGTTTTTCATTTGCGTCTCCATCGTTACTACCCATCTTAAAGGAACCACCTGGTATTCTAATCATTTCTAAACGAATTCCATTGATGGTAAATGTATCGACTTTTTGAACATAACTTTCACTTTCTTCCGAATCGTTACCTTCTTTAAAATTTTTTTTATTTATTAGGCAATACAATCCTCCTCCAAAAATAACTAATGACAAAAGAAACCAAAAGAGTTTTGTCGTATTGTTTTTATTATCCCTAACCCGTACCGTATGTTTTCCATGCCCAGTAACTTTTTTGTCTTCAGGCATATTCTCAGATTTTACCATATTCAAAAGTTCAGCGGCGGAAGGACGGCTGTCTTTATCAGGTTGCATACATAATTGAATGATTCTTTTTAATTTTTCATTTTTAATTTCAGAAAAATCAACCTCGACATCACTATGTAATAATTCACGACCTGTTGATAAATCGTCAAATGGAAGATTTCCACAAGCTAATTCGTATAAAGAAATTCCAAAAGAAAAAATATCCCCTTTTCTGTCTGGTTTACGATCTTCTCGTTTTGAACTGAATTTTTCAGGTGGAGCGTATGCTTCCGTCATACTTGTCCCTTGATTTTTACTATTGATATTAACACTATGGCTTAGGCGAGTTTTAGTTTTACTACTAATACCAAAATCACTTAAAACATATATGGGTTTGTCTCCCCGTGTATCAACAAGAATATTGGCAGGTTTAATGTCTTGGTGTACAATCTTATTTTGATGCAAATAAGTTAATCCTTCAGCTATATCTTGGATGACATGCATAAGTTCTGTATCATCAATGCAGCCAACTTTTTTACTAAGACTTCCCCCTTCACATACTTTCATTACAAGATATGGAATATTCCCCCATCTCGCAAAATAATCAGCTTTAAGTATATTTGTATGGTTTAAGTTCTGCATACGAGTATACTCTGAGGCCAAATCATTAATTCCATCATCATCAAGATTAGTATATATCTTTAATGCGATGGATGAATTTGTATCTTTATCCTTAGCTTTCCACACATCAGCGAAACCACCTGAACCCATTAGTTTCTCTAATATATATCTTTCATCAAAGACATCTCCAGCTTTGAATTTGTGTATTGCTTTTTTTTCTGCCATATTTATATTTTAATTGTTTACTATTTTTAGCTATAAATACTCTTGACTCCCCATTTCATTACCACCACCTTGTATAGGTGGTTGATAATCATACTTCCTCCAATCGTGTTTAATTTCGTTATAAAGTTTCTTGAAGTCTTTTATTCTATTCTTTTCTTTAAGTGCGTTATAGTTCGCTTTATCCCTTTCTAAGGCTGCTATATTCTTATTGATATTATCAGTAAAATCAAGAACCATATTTTCTAATCTACGAGTCTTGTATTTTTGCTGTTTTATAGTATCCCATGCTTTCTTTGCTTTATTGTAATCGTTTAGGACATTATTAAACAACTGGGTGTATTCTACTGAAGGTCTCTGTTCTATATTGGTATTATGACCATTATTGTTTTGAGGAAGTTGGTTTATCACCCCAGAATTTATAGGAGAATTGTTTTGTGTTTGAGTTCCTTGATTTTGAGTTGTGTTATTTGAACTTCCTGTATTCGTTTGTCTTGCACCATGAGTTGTTGTTTGGTTTCTTCGATGATCTCTATTTCTTCCATTTTGGTGATTGTTGTTAGCCTGAGAACTGCTATGTGAGCTTGAAGAGTCATCATTGATATTGGTGTCACTTTCATCAGTTTCTTGGTTAGGGACTTCGACATTAAATTCAAAATTAGAATTCCCTTCAGTTTGTGTTTTTACAAAAGAAAAGTACAACACTATCCCTAAAACACATATAGAAACAATGCCGATAATATAGATGTAAGGAGACTTTAGAATTTTCGAACTGAGAGAATCCTTACTATTTACAATAGGAACTTTTTTGTCTCTATTCTTGCTTTGTTTTTTTACTACTCTCGGATATCCATCAGGTCTACCTTTTGCAGGTTTGCCTCCATCGGACACACATAATATATCTATAGTTACATTATCTGTCCAACCTGTAGCTTGTCCTTTTTCCCACAATGCTTCTAATGAATCTTTAGAAGAAGTACAGGTACTCTCAACAGTCTCGTTTATCTCAGAATCTGTGAGTAATCCACATAACCCATCACTGCAAAGAATAAATACATCACGTTGGTAAATATCATATACTCGCAATTCTGGAGTTGCAGTTTCACCATTATCTCCAAGTGATTTCGTTATAATATTGCCATCTGGATGATTGAACGCTTCTTCTTCTGATATTTTGCCTTCATCAACTAAAGATTGTACATAAGAGTGGTCATGAGATAGACGAACTAACTCATTATTTGGATTGAATCTGTATATTCTGCTATCACCACACCAACCGCAATATGCTTTACCATTTAATAGCCATAGTAGAACAATAGTACTACCTAGTCCTTCAGCTTCTTTGTGTTCTTTTGCATATTGCTTAATTGAATTATCTGCGTCGATGATTGACTCCTTGATAAAATCCAAAATGTCAACTTCGTTGCTTAATATTTCGTTAGGAACACTAGAAAAATGTTTCTTTATACTTTCAACGACAAGCATAGATGCGATTTCACCAGCGTTCATTCCTCCCATGCCATCTGCTACAACAAGAAGCGTTCCTTTTTCAGACAATTCTATGTCTGTATCGTTCCCTATTTTGGGCCTCGAGTCTGAATTCAAAAGAGATAAGTCTGGACATATCCAATAGTTATCTTGATTTTGAGCTCGCCCTGCTCTATCACACTTTGCTGCGACATTAAATATAATTCGGCTCATATCTTTTATTTTTTTTGTTTAAAAATTCATTTACATATTGAGATATGCCAGCTTCTAACGAAGTAAACTCTTTTGTATAACCAACCGATCTTAACTTCATCAAATTAGCCTCTGTGAAATTTTGGTAATGTTTTTTAAGTTTCTCGGGCATATCTATATAATGGATTTTACATTCTATATGACAGGCTCTTTTAATTGATTCTACGACTTCCAAAAAGCTACTTGCACATCCTGTTCCTACATTGAAGAGTCCTATAATTTCCTGATGTTCCAGCATCCAAATAATGACATCTACACAATCTCTAACGTATACAAAGTCTCTTTTTTGTTGTCCGTCTTTGAAATCTGCGCAATTAGATTTGAATAAGTTTACAGTATTGTTTTGGAGCATCTGCAAGAAAAAATGAAATATAACGCTTGCTTGTAAACCTTTGTGATATTCGTTAGGTCCATACACGTTGAAAAATTTCAATCCAACTGATAATGATTTGTTTTTATTCACATATCTATCATATGA
>ERZ1027282.390-NODE-390-length-8756-cov-7.328583_pt1 | contig 8756 bp, 8 predicted proteins | sample MGYA00519241_ERZ1027282 | MGnify/ENA primary metagenome ERZ1027282 (study PRJEB26926, sample SAMN06165075) | human gut metagenome | biome: ENVO:00009003; feature: ENVO:2100002; material: ENVO:00002003 | host: Homo sapiens | place: USA | collected 2012 ...
TCCTGAGATGTCTCGTGGGCTCGGAGATGTGTATAAGAGACAGTATATGGATTGTTATTCCATGTGCAAAAGTACAATATCTTGTTTGAAATGACAAGAATTGCGTTTGCTTTTTTTGTTTCAGTCGTTTTACCAATTAAAAAGAGGGTAGTCTTTCATACGAGTGTTGACGCGTTCTTTCACTTTTGCGATGACAGACTTGTCGTTCGGTGCGTTAAGAACCATTTCAATCATTTCGGCAATTTCGTTCATAAGGTCTTCTTTAGCACCACGAGTGGTAATGGCGGCAGTACCCAAACGAATGCCAGAAGTTTGGAATGCTGACCGCGAATCAAATGGGACCATATTCTTGTTAACCGTAATGTCCGCAGCGACTAAGGCGTTCTCGGCCACTTTGCCCGTTAGGTCGGGGTATTTAGTTCGTAAGTCAACCAACATAGAATGATTGTCAGTACCACCGCTTACAATTGTAAATCCTCTATCCATTAATTGGTTAGCGAGGTGTGCTGCATTCTTCTTAACTTGTAAGGCGTATTGCTTGAATGAAGGTTGTAATGCTTCACCAAAGGCAACGGCTTTGGCAGCGATAACGTGTTCGAGAGGGCCACCTTGAATGCCAGGGAATACAGCGCTATTGAGTAGCTGGCTCATCATCTTTATTTCCCCTTTTGGTGACTTCTTACCCCAAGGATTTTCGAAGTCGTGACCCATTAAAATCATGCCACCGCGTGGGCCGCGCAAGGTCTTGTGTGTAGTGGTGGTGACGATGTGGGCATACTTTACTGGGTTGTCAAGTAAACCTGCAGCAATAAGTCCAGCAGGGTGTGCCATGTCGACCATAAATATCGCACCTACACTGTCAGCAATCTCGCGCATACGGGCGTAATCCCATTCGCGACTATAAGCAGATCCTCCACCTATAATCAATTTAGGCTTATGCTGTTGAGCCAATTGAGCCATTTCATCGTAGTCAACTTTTCCCGTTTCCTTATTAAGGTTGTAGCCAATCGGGTTGTAGAGCATGCCTGAGGTGTTGACTCTTGAACCATGTGAAAGGTGACCACCGTGGTCGAGGTTTAAGCCCATGAAAGTGTCGCCAGGATTTAGGCATGTTAAGAATACGGCTGCATTGGCTTGTGCGCCTGAGTGAGGTTGCACGTTAACGTATTCAGCCTCAAATAGTTTCTTGGCTCGTTCTATAGCAATACTTTCGGTTTGGTCAACGATAGCGCAGCCTCCGTAGTAGCGGTGGCCAGGGTATCCCTCGGCGTATTTATTGGTGAGCCATGAACCCATGGCCTGCATGACTTCGTTGCTAACAAAGTTTTCGGAAGCAATGAGTTCAATGCCGCGCAGTTGGCGTTGATGTTCAGCTTCAATGAGGTTAAAGATTTCAGGGTCTTTCATAATTAGGGGCTAATTAGATGAAAAGATATAAGCTATTTTTTTACAGAAAAGCCGAAGCGTCCAATGAATTGTCCTAAACCGTAGTATCCACCATGTAGGTAGACGAGGGGGTTGCTTTGGTCCAAGTGCCATTTGCCCTCAGCATCAAGGTATTGCTTATCAGCTTGTACGTTGACAACTTCAGCAATGAACATGTCGTGTGAACCAAGATGTACAATCTCCTTTACGCGACACTCAATGCTAAGTGGCGACTCAGCTACAATAGGAGTCTTGATCGCATGTGAAGGGGCTGGCGTGAGTTGCATTTCTTCGAATTTGTTGTAATCACGTCCAGAGCGTACGCCACACCAATCTGTTGCTTTTGCTAAATCTTCTGTGGTAAGATTGATAACAAACTCCATGGATCGCTTTATAATATTGTATGAATGGCGTTCGGGGCGCACAGCGATGTAGCACATGGCGGGATTGGTACATATAGTTCCCGCCCATGCTACAGTAAAGAGATTGTACTCTTCCTCTTCCGTGCCGCATGAGATAAGAAGCGCAGGCAGGGGATATATCATTGTTCCTGGCTTCCAATCAACTTTATCGTGCATTATACAAGTTTTATGTTGTCAAGTTTCTGCTCTTTTTCGCAGTATTTGCATTGTATGCTGCCTTCCTTCGCGTTGACCAAATGGAAGTGAGTAGGCATAGGTTCGTTGTTGGTGATGCACTTGGGGTTGGCACACTTAACAATACCGATGATTTCGTTGGGAAGTGTTACTTTGCGCTTCTCTACTACTTCATAATCACGAATAATACAAAGAGTAACGTTAGGGGCAACAACGCTTAATACGTTAAGTTCAGCATCGGTAAAGAACTTGTCAGCTATCTTGATGATGCTCTTTTCGCCCATCTTTGCACTCGGTAGGTTATAGCCAATCATAACTTGTGAGGTGATATTCTGATCTTCCAAGTGAAGCAAGCGTACAACCTGAAAGAGTTTATTGGAAGGGATATGATCAATTACGGTACCGTTCTTAATAGCGGCAACCATGAGTTCTTGACGTTTCATCTTGATTTGTATTTAGTGAGGGGTGGTCGTTATTTTTTAATTTCGTCAAGTGTTATGCCTAACACATCGCAGATGATAGCTTGACGGGTATAAAGTCCGTTCTGCGCTTGTTGGAAGTAGTAAGCATGTGGGTCGCTATCAACATCATAAGCAATCTCATTAACGCGTGGCAGTGGGTGGAGAATGCGCATATTGTCGCGCGCTCCTTTCAACATTGATTTGCGCAAGATGTAAACGTCCTTTACGCGTTCGTACTCCATGAGGTCGGTGAAACGCTCGCGTTGAACGCGTGTCATGTACAGAATATCGGCTTGGCTGATTACGTCAGAGGTAAAGTCTTCGTGCTCTTCAAACTTAATGCCATTCTCGCGACAATAAGTTTTATACACCTCTGGCATGGCCAACTCTTTAGGTGCAATGAAGTGGAACGTAGGATTGAAGTGGCGCATGGCCATAATAAGAGAGTGTACGGTTCGGCCATACTTCAAGTCGCCCACGAGGTAGATGTTGAGCCCTTCGAGTGTACCTTGCGTCTTGTAAATGCTGTAAAGGTCGAGCATGGTCTGCGAAGGGTGTTGGTTAGCACCATCGCCAGCGTTGATAATGGGTACTGGTGCTACTTCGCTGGCATAGAGAGCAGCTCCTTCAAGGTAGTGGCGCATAACGATTACGTCTGCATAGTTGCTAACCATCATAATCGTGTCTTTAAGCGTTTCTCCTTTTGACGAACTTGTTACTTTAGGGTCGGTAAATCCGATAACTCTCGCTCCAAGACGATTGGCTGCTGTCTCGAATGAAAGGCGAGTACGCGTAGAAGGCTCGAAGAAAAGTGTTGCTACTACCTTGCCGTCAAGTATTTTACGGTTAGGGCGCTTTTCAAACTCGTGTGCCATCTGAATAAGATACATAATCTTCTCTTTTGACAGATTGGCTATCGTTACTAAACTGCGATTTTCGTTCATAATGATTAGTGTTAGTCCCTTTGTTGGGTGTAATTTTATAAATTTAAATTCAAAAGTGAACGTTATTGCTTTTTATTTGCCTAAGATAGGCTGCGGCTCAGCAAAACGTTCAAGTAAACTTGACGTTTTGCATTCGTCTTGCACTATTTTTGCATAAGATAGGCTGCGGCTCAGCAAAACGTTCAAGTAAACTTAACGTTTTGCATTCGCCTTGCACTATTTTTGCACGAGATACGCTAATAAATCGGCTACGACAAAGCTACTTCCGCCTACATAGATAAAGTCGTCCTGTTGAGCGTTGCGAAGTGCAGCCTCGTAGGCTTCGGGTACGTTGGCAAATGCTGTACCGCTTAATCCTTGTTGTTGAGCTATGTCTGCTATTGTGTTTTGGCCCATAGCACGATGTACGGAAGCGCGTGTCCAATAATAAGTAGTGTTGGTAGTTGGCAATTGACTTATAACGTGCTCTACGTCTTTATCAGAGGCCATGCCAAAGACAACGTGTAAATGGGCGTATTGCTTTGTCGCGTTTTGAAGCTGATGACTAAGGTATTGCCAACCGCCAACGTTGTGGCCCGTGTCGCAGACTACTTTAGGTCGGTTTTGTAGCGTTTGCCAACGCCCTTGTAATCCTGTAGTCTCACATACGTGTCTGAAAGCAAATAGCATGTCGTCTTTCGTGAGTTGAAATAGTGGACTAAGAATATGGAATGCGCATAGCAGCGTATTAACGTTCTTTATTTGGCATTCGCCAGCTAATTGTCCCACTATTTCGCCCCAAGTTCTTGTCTGGTAGTGTCTCAATCCTTGTGCGTCTACTTCAGAACTAATAACTTCCGCCTCGTCCTCTGCAAAGCGGATAGGAGCACAAACTTCCTCTGCTTTCTGTTGGAAAACGGGACGAGTCTCACTCGTGGCTTCTCCTATTATAATAGGTACGTTGGGCTTGATGATACCAGCCTTTTCTGTGGCAATCTTGTCCAACGTGTTGCCTAAAAACTGCGTATGGTCGAGGCTAATGTTGGTTATAATAGAGAGACAAGGCGTGATGATGTTCGTGCAGTCAAGTCGTCCTCCAAGACCCACTTCTATAACGGCTACGTCAACACCTTCATCTGCAAAGTATTTAAAGGCCAAGGCTGTTGTAAGTTCAAAGAAGGAAGGGTGAAGCGGCTCAAAAAAACTTCTCTCATTCTCCACAAAGTCAACGACGTATTGTTGTGGAATCATCTGCCCATTAATGCGTATTCGCTCTCTAAAGTCGACCAAGTGAGGTGAAGTGTATAACCCAACGCGCAGTCCTTTGTGCTGAAGCATTGCTGCGATGGTGTGCGCGCAACTCCCCTTTCCATTTGTGCCAGCTACGTGAATGGTCTTAAACTGGTTGTGAGGGTGGTTGAAGTGAGCATCGAGCAGGTGTGTATTTGATAAACCTTCTTTATAGGCTCCAGCTCCAACGTTCTGAAAGAGTGGGGCAGCGTTAAAAAGGTAGTTAATCGTTTCGTCGTATGTCATGTAGGAAAAGGCTAATTTATAGAAAAAGACGAGCTGACGAGCATTCAATAATGCTCGTCTTGCTCGTCTTTATTTTATTTGTTGAAGTAATTGCGGAAGGCTTTGAATATCTTATTCTTTACGCTTTCTTCAGGTTGGAAATTGTCGTTGTCTTTTAGTGCTTCCATTTGCTTCTTCTCATCTTTGTTGAGTTCCTGCGGGATGTAGACACTAATGTTGACAACGATGTCGCCTGTGCCGTGACCATAACCCTGTACTACAGGCAGTCCCTTGCCGCGAAGTCGTAAAGCGGTGCCTGGCTGTGTGCCTGGTTCAATCTTAATTCGAGCTTTGCCTGTTAAGGTTGGAATTTCGATTGTGTCGCCTAATGTGGCTTGTGGCACACTGAGTAAGAGATTATATATAAGGTCGGTCTCATCGCGAATAAAGTCGGGGTGGGGTGCTTCTTCAATGATAACTTGAATGTCACCTGGGACTCCGTTGTGCATCGCTGCGTTACCTTTTCGAGGAATGTTTACGACCATGCCTTCGCCAACGCCAGCAGGTATGCTAACTTCAACAACTTCTTCGCCTTTAACAATACCTGTACCTTGACAATGCTTACACTTATGCTTAATAATGGTGCCTTCGCCGTGACAATCAGGGCAGACGTCTTGCGTTTGTACCATGCCAAACATGCTACGCTGTGTACGCATTACGTAGCCTTGGCCATGACACGTAGAGCAAGTTTCAGGTTTCGAACCGCTCTCACAGCCACTACCGCCACATTCAGTACAAGTGATATCCTTCTTCATCTTGTACTTTTTAGTGACACCTGTGGCAATCTCTTCGAGCGTTAAACGCACTTTCATGCGCATGTCTGCCCCCTTATATTGACGAGGTTGTGCACTGCGTCCGCCTCCAAAGCCTCCGCCAAAGCCACCAAAGCCATGGCCGCCAAAGATGTCGCCAAAGGCGCTGAATATGTCGTTGATATCCATGCCTTGTGCACCTCCGAAGCCTCCAAATCCGCCAGCACCATTTACGCCTTCTGCACCAAATTGGTCGTAGCGTGCGCGCTTGTCAGGGTCGCGCAGTACGTCATATGCTTCGGCTGCTTGCTTAAACTTTTCTTCAGCCTCTTTGTTGCCAGGATTGCGGTCGGGGTGGTACTTTATGGCAACCTTCTTATAGGCTCTCTTAATTTCATCGGCAGAGGCTGTGCGCTCTACCCCAAGTATCTTATAATAATCTTTCTCGTCGGCCATTTTGAATGTGTTTGCTTACGTTTTGAAACTACGCTCTCTTGATTGTGTGGGTAGGAGGGGTTATTGACCTACGACTACTTTCGCGTGGCGTATTACCTTATCGTTAAGCAGATAGCCTGGCTGAACGCAGTCAATGACGTGATTTTTCTGTTCTTCACTTTGAGCAGGGATAAGGGCTACGGCTTCATGGAAGTCGGTGTCAAATTCCTTGCCAATAGTTTCCATACGCTTTAGCCCTTGGTCGGTGAGCGTCTTGGTTAGCTTGCTGATGATAAGGTCAACGCCCTCTTTCAGTGTGTCAACATTGTCACTCTTACTAATGTTGTCAGCAGCGCGATCCAAATCATCCATAATGGGGAGAAGCGCTTCAAGCACTTTCTGTCCGCCATTGAGAATGAGTTCAGTCTTTTCCTTTAATGTACGCTTGCGATAGTTGTCAAACTCAGCGACTTGACGCAAGTACTTATCTTTAAGTTGAGCAATCTCTTCTTCCGCTTTTTCTAACTTTTCAGCGTCAGTGGGTTCGCTTTGAGCAGTAGCTTCTTGCTCGTTAGCGGTATCGGCTTGCTGATTGGTGGTAGTTTCAGTAGCTTCAGTTTGCTCGTTTTGAATATTCTTTTTGTTTTCTTTTTCGTTCATAATGACTTTAAACTTTTTAAAATCATATTATGCAATTGTTATGCCAATAGAGTAAGGCCCTTTTAGCTCTCTTTGTTGTAGAGTTTGGCTTTAAGTTCTTTCACGCGGTCGTCGTGAATGTAGTCTTCGTAGGTCATCAACTTATCAATGCTACCGTTGGGTGTGAGTTCGATGATGCGATTAGCTACGGTATTGATGAACTCGTGGTCGTGGCTTGAGAAGAGAATGTTGCCTTTAAACAACTTGAGGTTGTTGTTGAAGGCTTGAATACTTTCCATGTCAAGGTGGTTGGTCGGTGTGTCAAGTATCAAGCAGTTGGCATTGCGCAATTGCATACGTGCTATCATGCAACGCATTTTTTCACCACCAGAGAGTACGTTTACTTTTTTCTGTATGTCCTCGTCCTTGAAGAGCATTCTGCCTAAGAAAGCTTTGAAGTAAACGTCGTTACCCTCTCCATACTGGCTTAACCAAGTGAGCATATCCATGTCGGTATTGAAGAAGGAAGTATTGTCGAGTGGTAAGTAGGCAGTTGTGATTGTTACGCCCCACTTAAACGAACCGCTTGCGGGCTTAGCGTTTCCATTGATGATTTCGAACAAAGCCGTCATGGCGCGAGGGTCGTGGCTGAGGAATACGATCTTCTCCCCCTTCTCAACGGTGAAGTTAAGTCGGTCGAAGAGCACCGTGCCGTCCTCAAGTGTGGCCTTAAGGTCTTTGACTTCAAGAATTTGGTTGCCCGGTTCGCGTTCCATTTGGAAGATAATGCCTGGATACTTGCGGGTAGAAGGCTTAATCTCTTCAACGTTCAACTTCTCAAGCATCTTCTTGCGGCTAGTCGTTTGCTTACTCTTGGCAACGTTAGCTGAAAAGCGGCGAATGAATTCTTCCAATTCCTTCTTTTTCTCTTCGGCCTTCTGCTTTTGATTTTGTGCTTGACGCAGCGCCAATTGTGAAGACTCGTACCAGAAAGAGTAGTTACCAGAGAATAAGGTAACCTTGCCAAAGTCGATGTCGACGGTGTGTGTACAAACTTGGTCGAGGAAGTGACGGTCGTGGCTAACTACCAAAACGGTGTGTTCGAAGTTGCCAAGATATTCCTCTAACCATTCTACGGTCTCGAGGTCAAGGTCGTTGGTAGGCTCATCAAGTAAGAGGTTGTCAGGTTCACCAAAAAGGGCTTGCGCCAACATGACGCGAACTTTCTCTTTACCGCTCAGCTCGCCCATGAGCTTGCCGTGAAGGTTTTCTTTGATGCCAAGGCCGCTCAAAAGCGTGGCGGCATCGTTTTCGGCAGTGTAACCACCCATTTGAGCAAACTTGTCCTCTAGTTCGGCTACCTTAATGCCGTCTTCGTCAGAAAAGTCAGCTTTAGAATACAACTCGTTGCGTTCTTTCATTACTTGCCACATTGTGGTGTGTCCCATAAGAACGGTGTCGAGTACGGTAAATTCGTCGTATTTAAAGTGGTCCTGACTTAATACAGAAAGGCGTTCGCCTGGTCCCATTTCAGCCTTGCCCTTGTTGGGCTCAAGTTCGCCCGATATGGCTTTGAGCAGGGTAGACTTACCTGCACCATTAGCACCAATGATGCCGTAAATGTTGCCATTGGTGAACTTCATGTTAACGTCTTGATAAAGGATGCGCTTGCCAAACTGTATGGCTAAGTTTGAAACGGTAATCATATATAATCTTTTGTATCTGTTTTATTTCTTTTTTAAAGGGCTTTATTAAGCCGAGTGCAAAGTTAACACAATATTGGCGCAATTCAAAATTTAGGGGGATAGCTTTTGTTTCTTTCGCGTTGACGTGTGTCTCGCTTTACGTTGAATGTGTTTTTACGGGTAGGTATTATGCTAATTTTTAGTCCGCTATGATGCAAAAACTTCCTATTTAAAATATAGATTGTAGGATTGTGAATATTAAGAT
>ERZ1027282.415-NODE-415-length-8466-cov-6.938890_pt1 | contig 8466 bp, 7 predicted proteins | sample MGYA00519241_ERZ1027282 | MGnify/ENA primary metagenome ERZ1027282 (study PRJEB26926, sample SAMN06165075) | human gut metagenome | biome: ENVO:00009003; feature: ENVO:2100002; material: ENVO:00002003 | host: Homo sapiens | place: USA | collected 2012 ...
TGCGATGGTCATGTACCTCTAAAACACAAAAAAACACGGAAGCGGGGTGAAAGCTTCGTGCCTTTTGTAATAAACGAAAAGTTCCGCTGACAATTCCTCGTCCGAGCAGAAGTGAACATAAAAAGCATGGTACAATCATCTATTTCAGATGAGCGTACCATGCTCTTTATTCCTTCAGACAATCTTATTTTTTGTCCAAAAGTCCATCAAATGTTTTGATCAGTGCAAATGGGTCTGCATAGAAAGACTTTGAGTCAAGTTCCTTGATAACGGGTTTCATTACAGGAAAATCCTTGAAGACCAATTTGAGTTCTGCTCTCCAACCAACCGCTGCACTCATCCAAAAAGCGCGAGCTACATCTTCTTTCTTCAACTTGAAGTAGAGCATACCTCCCGTACCTGTTAGTTGAAGGGTCTTAGTGTTGGTCTGCGTGGAAATGTTGTGGACATATCCCGTGACGTTCTTACCTTCATAAACTACCTGCAAAAACACAGGGTCGCTATAAGGTTTCGGATTCTTGTTCCACACATTTGGTAACGCTTTTTGCGCTTTCAAAGCCTCAAAGGTGTACCATTTCTGGCTTTTGTCATCGTAAACACGAAGATTTTTTACCTCTGTGGATTTGTAGGTTTTCTTTTCCCCCTTGGCGTCTTTCACCTTAATAGAGTTTGCATCATCAACAGAGAACAAGGTTCTGGTAGTACCTTTCACGACCTTGCCATCTGTAAGTCTGACTTCTACCTTAGTCTGTGCTTGTGCAAAGGCGCAGAACAAACAAGCAAGAAGCATAAATAGAGTTTTTCTCATATCATAAAATTTAGTAGTTAAACATGTATTTGCAAATATATAGATATATTTTTACCCCCCCCCAAAAAAAAATAATATTTTTTTCCACAGGTTAAAAATCGATCATAGTCTTGTACTTTTTGGTGCAAAGCTATGACCGAATGAGCGGTGTGGAAAAGACGATAAATGATAATTTAGAGGCGATGGCAAAGCAACTCTACGACTATTGGTTTGTGCAGTTTGACTTCCCGAATGAGGAGGGAAAGCCGTATAAATCAAGTGGTGGGGCTATGGTGTGGAATGAGAAGTTGAAACGAGAGATACCAGAAGGATGGCATTGTGGTACGTTGTTGGATATAGCAGAATACACAAACGGCTTGGCGTGTCAGAAATACCGCCCAACAGATAATAACAAATTGCCTGTTATAAAAATTAAAGAAATGCACGATGGCTTATCTGCTGACACGGAATGGGTAAAGGCTGATATTCCTGATGGTGTAAAGGTATTTGATGGTGATGTATTGTTCTCATGGTCTGCTTCTTTGGAAGTAATGCTGTGGGCTTATGGCAATGGCGGATTGAACCAACATATATTCAAGGTTACATCAAAGAATGGTTATCCACGCTCTTTCTATTTCTACCAGCTAATACATTACGTTGGTGTATTCAAGCAAATGGCAGAGGCAAGAAAGACAACAATGGGACATATAACGCAAGACCATTTAAGGCAAAGCACTATTGCCCTTCCACCAAATGTAGATATTACTAACAAGTTAGAAGAAAAGCTTTGCCCAATTTTTGACGAAATAGTCAAAAACGACCAAGAGATTATGGCTTTAACTAAGCAGCGTGACGAACTTCTCCCCCTTTTAATGAACGGTCAAGCTTCGGTAAATTATCATTTATCGGCATCGTTTCTTTTTTCCCTTATATTATATAGAGACAAATACAAGTTTTTGACATGAAAGAAACAATTATACAAACCGTTTTGGACGGTATGCGAGCGTTTTTGACTGAAAATCAGTTGGAATTGCTGAATGATGTGACCCAAAAGGCACTATCTGAGCGTGAGATTATACCAAAGGCAACAGAGGAAGAACAGCGCAATAAGGAAAACGCTGAACTTCTTGGGGCTTTTATATCCTCAAAGAAAGTAGAGGGCTGTTCTGACAAGACAATCCACTATTATAAGTCTTCCATTGAGAAGCTGATAGCGACTGTGAAGAAGAATGTATGCGACATTTCCACTAATGATATTCGCTGTTATCTCGCTGAGCAACAGGAGCAACGAGGACTTAGCAAGGTTACGATTGACAACTTGCGTCGTATTTATTCCAGTTTCTTCTCTTGGTTGGAAGATGAGGATTATATCACCAAAAGTCCTGTGCGCAGAATCCATAAGGTGCGCACAGATGCTCTGGTGAAAGAGGTACTGACAGATGAAAATATCGAAGTGCTACGTGACAGCTGCCAAGAATTACGTGATATAGCCATGATTGACCTACTGCTTAGTACTGGTATGCGTGTGGGAGAGTTGGTAAAAATCAACCGTGAAGACATTGACTTTCAAGAACGCCAGTGTGTAGTGTTTGGCAAGGGCAACAAAGAGCGTGAGGTTTATTTCAATGCAAGGACTAAAATTCACCTCAAAAAGTATTTGGAGCAACGCACAGACACTAATCCTGCATTGTTTGTGAGTCTGCATGAACCTCACACACGGCTGACCATTAGTGGCGTGGAAGTGCGTTTGCGCCAACTCGGAAAGAAAATAAACCTCAACAAGGTTCACCCTCACAAATTCCGTAGGACGTTGGCAACAATGGCTATTGACAAGGGTATGCCGATAGAGCAAGTACAGAAGATGTTGGGACACGTGAAGATTGATACAACGCTGCATTATGTTATGGTGAATCAGACAAATGTCAAGATAGCACACCGCAAATTCCTTAGCTAAGGTTTATAAATTAGTTATTCTGCTTGATTTTGAGTATCTTTGCATCACAAAATGAAAGCAAGCGGAATATGAAAATGACAAAATACAAGTTGGGTGAACTGGTAGAGGTTACTCGTGGTGCAAGTCTCTCTGGTCAGTTTTACGCAGAAGAAGGAAAACTGATACGTTTAACCCTTGGAAATTTCAATATGAATGGAGGTGGGTTCAAAGAAAACACTTCCAAGACGGATTTGTATTTTACTGGTACAGTTCGTGACGAGTTTATACTTAACGAAGGTGACATTATCACTCCACTTACCGAGCAATCACTTGGTTTGTTGGGAACTACTGCACGTATTCCCGAAAGTGGCAAGTATATTCAAAGTCAAGATGTAGCCCTTGTAAGATGCAAAAAGGGACTTCTTGACCCTAATTTTTGCTACTATTTGATTTCTTCTTCTATTGTGCGACAGCAGTTGAGTGCTGCTGCACAACAAACGAAAATACGCCATACATCTCCCGAAAAGATCAAAGACTGTACTGTTTGGATTCCAGATCTTGATGTTCAGAAGAATATAGGGCGCATTCTCACCGATATAGATAATAAAATCGCTATCAATCGTCAGATAAATGATAATTTACCGTGGCTTGACCGTTCATCAAGAGGGGCAAGAGTTCGTCTCGCTGCTTAGTGAGTTCAGCAATCTCTATTGTGTTTGCTTTTAACTTTTCAAACATCGGCTTCACCTTTTTACAGAAGTCTGATACAACATTATCTGTTGCAATACACAATGCTGAATGTTCTATGTCCGATGCTATTATAGATTTAAATACAGACCCAGACCCTTTAGCTTTTAAACAATCTATTAGTTGGGTAGTTAGAAAATACAGGTATTCATATTCTCCTTCCTTTGATTGTAAAGCATAACATGATTGATTCATAGCCATAGGTGTTCCCACTATAACAAGTTTACCGATTGAACCACGAGCTGTTATTATAACAATACCCTCTTCAAAAAGAGAAGATGCACAATGTTCCAAGCCCTTTTGCGTTATATGGTCTGCAGTCTTAATTTGGAAAACACTCCCATTACAGTCAGTAGGGCCGAAGAAAGGGATAGTTCCATTATTCCAATATTCATCAACAGCTTTACTTGGCGTTCCGCCGCTCAATATATTAGCAATTTTACAAATATTTTCTGCATACCATCCCTCTGGTATCTCACGCTTCAGCTTATCATTCCACACCATAGCCCCACCACTTGATTTATACGGCTTGCCCTCCTCGTTCGGGAAGTCAAACTGCACAAACCAATAGTCGTAGAGTTGCTTTGCCATCGCCTCTAAATTATCATTTATCTGACGATTAAGCTCAATTTTACGGTCTAAGTCAGCCAGCAACTTTCCAATGGTATGTTGTACTTCCATTGATGGCAGTAATACTGGTATATTGCTGATAGTATCATTGGAAAGTGTGTATCGCTGACCACTACCAGAAGCATTGTTTTCAAAATACTTCTGAATGTATTGAGTGTGCATGAAAGCATTCAGATATTTTCCATCAACAATAGTAGGATTGGGAGTAATCAACGCACAATGATAGCCGAGTACAATATTATCAAAGTTGTCAGCAATGTACGTTGCAACTCCAATATCATATTTTGTTTCACTATCTTTTGTGATTGCCACCATTCCTTTGTTTATTGAAAATCTGTCTATTTCAGATTGTTTTGCAGAGGCTATCATGAAACGTTTAGCTTTGTCTTTGGTGATAGCCCAATTGTAATAGACATCAACAAAGTTGCACAGACGCACAGGCTTTTCACCTTCTATTGTTTTCTTGTCGATACCGCTAATTTCAGTTTTAGCAATGTCGGCAAGCTTATATTTCTTTAGTTTCATTTTGTCTAATCTCCATCTTGAAATAGTGCAAATCCGACTTGCACCATTGTTAAAAACTATTTTGCAAGTGCACTTGCAAAATTATTGTTCTTTATCCAGCAATCCTCTTACCTCCTTATCGAAGTCAGAGTCAATGCGTTGTGTCTTATTGAAAACGTCATATTCTTCTTCCGCTTTCTTCTTAGCCTGTGCAGCAGAAATCTTGCCATTGTCGGGCAGAATCTGGTAGTCGTTGAACGTTAGGAACTTGTTAACACTGGCTGCGAACTGTTTCATGTTAAAAGCATTATGCCTTTCTATCTGGTTTTCGATATAGTCGAAATAAGAAGATACAGCACGCTCCAATTGTCGGATTTCCTTTTCTTGCAGATAGTTCTTAGCTATGCTGACATCTGATTTCAGAACACGCCCATCTGGTGCATTCTTCCATGTAGTCAATCCCATGTGATCTTTTGTATGGTCAGCCTTTGAATAGATAATCTCCGCAGCCGTCTGCCCAGTGATGGCATAGTGAAAGCGGTTTTGTATCATCGCATAGAAATCATGTGTAGTCGGTGAGTTCTTGTCATAGTCGGTGCTACATTCTGCGTAGATGTCTGTTATTTGTTGCCAAATGCGACGCTCACTCGTACGGATAGAACGCACACGCTCAAGCAATTCGCGGAAGTAATCTTTACCAAACACAGCCGTTCCCTGCTTCAAACGTTCGTCGTCCATGGCAAAGCCTTTCTTGATGTACTCACTTAAAATTTTAGTGGCCCATTGACGAAATTTAGTGGCTTTGAGAGAATTAACGCGATAGCCAACCGCAATAATTGAATCAAGATGATAAAAATCCACACTATGCGTTTGCGTCTTATCTTCAATTGCGCCATGCTGAGTGGTTATTTCCATTTTGGAAACAACCACGTCTTTGATTAGTTCTCCCTCTGCAAAGATGTTCTTTAAGTGTTTGCTAATAGCAGGAACACCAACACCAAAGAGTTGAGCCATAGCCTTTTGCGTACACCAAAGTGTTTCGCCCTTTATGACTACTTGCACTTTGCCGTCCGCGTCAGGCATATTGTAAAGCAGAAATTGTATCTCATTACTCATTGCTGTTCTCCTTTCCTACATTCTCATTGAAAGTGATACTCTCCAATTGTTTCAGAATCTCTTCTTCCAATCGGTGACTTTCAGCAAATTGTGCTTTAAGTGTGCTCTTAAAGTTGTTCATTCGTTGGTTAAACTCTTCCTCTGTGATGTCCACATAGTCAATCTTTATATCGAAATACTGACCAGCAGAGAGACTGTAGCCTTTCTCTTTAATTTCATCGTAAGTGACAGCTACCGAAAAGTCATCAACAGCCTCGCAGTTGCGGAATGTGTGTACGATTTGCTCTACTTCAAAGTCGCGTAAACGGCTCTTTTTGTTATTCCCCTCTTTATATTCTTCGCCCAACTTACTGGCATCAATCAATATCACCTTGTCGGTCTTGGCTGACTTATCGAAGAATAGCACCGAAACATTTGTACCCGTGGTAGCAAACACGTTGCTCGGCATCGACACCACACCATACACCCAATGCTCATCAACAATGCGTTGCAAAATACGTTTTTCCACACCACTCTTGGCTGTAATAAACCCTGTCGGAATGACAATAGCACCCTTCCCGTTTGGTTTCAACGAATTAAGTACATGCTGAATAAAGCAAGTGTAAATAGCCATTTTGGGTTTTGTCGGATCAACTTTCTTCACCGCATTGGGCACACCAGCCCAAAAGCGTATAGAGTCCGTTGCCAATGTTTCGCGATACTCGGGAAAGTCGAGCTTGAACGGAGGATTGCTCACAATGAAATCAAATTTCTTCAGTGTGCCGTTATCCTCCTTGTGCGAAGGTTCGGTAAGCGTGTTTCCCTGCACCACGTTTTGCAACGAAGAGGCAAAGTTGTTGAGAATGAGATTCAAACGGAGCATTTCGCTCGATTTTTCTGAAATATCCTGGCTATAGATGGTGCAACGCTCCTCACCAATCTGGTGTGCCAAAGCCATCAGCAAAGTGCCTGTACCTGCCGATGGGTCGTAGCAAGTGACTCCACGAAGATCAGCATCATCACCCACAAGCAAACGTGCCATCACCTGTGCAATAGCGCGTGGCGTATAGTATTCAGCATATTTGCCGCCACCAGCATTGTTGAAACCTTTTAGTAGGTGCTCGAAAATGCGTGAGAAGAAATCGTACTTTTCATCGAACACATCTTCAAAGTTGAACGAAGCCACATTGCGCATCAATGAACGAGCAAACTCATCGCGCTTTTGCGTGTCGGTAACGTAGTTCGTGATGGTATTAAAAATGTTCACTTTGCTCTTGCCCGAAGTCGTCACCGAAAAATTGCGAGCATTGAGGTTAGCAATGTCCACCAAAGTTTGGTCAAGTAAGGTAGAAAAGTCACCTTGACTTGATGCGTTATAAAGATGTGAGAGCGTATGTTCCGGGCGCAAGCGCGGCACAGAAGCAGGCAGATAGCTGAACAAGTCCTCCACCTCTTCGTCGGTAAAAGTGTCGTATTCAGCATCCCATTTCTCAGCATTACGCAAGCGTTCGCCATACTCTTCATCGCGTTTGGCTTCATAGCCAAACTTGTCGTTGAAGAACTTATAGAGAAACATTTCAGTAACGATGCGATATTCGCTACCCGTTCCTGCCAATCCAAAGGCATTGGTTGTACTTTTCAGCGAGTCAATCAATGCAATGGTGGCATCTGATATGTTGATGTTACTACTCATTTGTAGTTATTATTTAGCGTTAGTGTATTGTTGTAAGTACTCGGTAGTAATGAGATTGTTGATATATTTACGGTCTTTCAAGTCCGCGCGAATGTGCATGCTGCGCAATTCTTGACCGATGATTGCCAAAACATCATCCTTAAAACTCTCTTCGTTATCGAGCATGTGAATGTTGAGAAACAGACGGTGGTCAATGTCCTGTTTCATTTTACTTAGGTTCTCAGCAATCTCATACTCCTCTGCCGAGATTAAGGGGCTTTCAACGCGTTGTTTGTTGGTTTCATTAATACGTTTGTGAATACGTACGAAACGTTCATCGCCCTTATATTTCTTTTTGAGCAGATTGTTGCGACGATTGATTTCGCGAATCTTCTTCATCACCTCGTCCATGTAGTCAATGCTTTCCTTTGCATCGTTCGTATCCTTGGGAACAAAACCTTTCTTGCGGAAGTATTCGCGGAACTCATCAGCCAATAGCACATACTTCTCTTCCTTCGTATCGAAGTTTGCTTCAAACTCAGCTTGTACACGTTCGCAACGATCACGGATGTCATTGACCATAATACGCAATTCTTCAGGCAAGCCACGCTTGAACTCAAACTCGAGTTCAGACAAAGCTACGTTGATAATGCCCGACACATCGGCTTTGTGCTCCGTGTTATTGAGTAAGTTTAAGCGTTCAATACGGTGCGTTACTTCTGTTATCATGGTGGCAAATGCCATAGAGGGCAGCGTGCGGAGTTTCTCCTTCGTATCCTCATCACCTAATGAACGTGCTTGGTTCACAACAGCCTTTGCATCGGCCAAAGTAGTGCGCAGTTCGTAGAGTGTTTCCTTTGAGTCGATGTCGTCAAGTTGCTGACGGAACTCCTCCATATTGTCGGTAGAGAAGTTGAAAAGTAAACTTTTTACCTGTTTCACCTTTTCAGCCACTTCTTCAGGTGTTACCAACACATCTTCTGCAATGTGTTGTCCTTCAAGTGGAATTCCGTTATCGTCAGTAGTGCGATTCAGTTCGCGCAGGTAGCGGTTGTTCGTCTGCTCAAAGTTCTCTTTGATATTCACAAAGTCTACCAC
>ERZ1027282.419-NODE-419-length-8444-cov-7.817141_pt1 | contig 8444 bp, 7 predicted proteins | sample MGYA00519241_ERZ1027282 | MGnify/ENA primary metagenome ERZ1027282 (study PRJEB26926, sample SAMN06165075) | human gut metagenome | biome: ENVO:00009003; feature: ENVO:2100002; material: ENVO:00002003 | host: Homo sapiens | place: USA | collected 2012 ...
TGCTGCCGCGGGTTACAAACCCGCCCCCCAATTAGGCAGACAAATTGCAGTTTATTAAACTGAGTTTGTGCACACGATGTGTTGTGGAGCTCAAATTTTAGGAATCGCCTTTATGGTAATGTCCAAATGAAAGCACCTTGTTGTAGTACATCATGGCATGGTATGTGGGTAGCGCGACAAGCCTTGGCCCATACTTTGCGTTGACGTGAAGTGAGAGAGCCGTCGAGTACGACTTGTCTTACGCTCGTGTTGGCAAGCCACTGTGTAGCGTTTGTAGGACTTCCTTTAGCTACGATAAGCAAATCGATGGGGCCGATCGCATTTAGTGCAAATGGTAGGTTTAGATAGACAATGCGTTTGTGATGAAATAGGAATAATCCATTGGCGCGTTGCAGTGTAGGGTAACTGGCCTGACTTTGTGTGATGAGCGTAGGAGGGGTGATGTGGTTGGGCATGAAGAAGTTTTGCTCAATAGGTGTCATGCGCAATCGTGTAGAATCCGCTGTGGTTGACGATAGGAGGTAAGAGATAGCATTAGATTGTATGAAATGTATCAAACTGGTGTGCGTTGCTTTGTAAACGCAAATGCGGGGCGTGATTCGGCGAATAGTCAATGTTGAGAACGTTTCAGCTCCGATGCTGATTATCAGCAATGCTACGGAACTGATAAGAAGCGCTTTGCGCGTAAGTGTTTTGCGCTTTTCAAAGAAAAAGAAAAGCAATATGGGTACTAACCATATACACACAAGCGTAAAGGAGGTGGCGTAGACGCGTTCAGTAGCAAAAGGCCATTCCGATATGGCTTGTAGCCCTTGTGTGAGCAAGTGAAGTGTCCATTCTATCACTTTGGCTAATGCCACTTGTGTGAAAGAGAAGGGTAATAGTAAAAACAATAGGGCGGCACTAAGTAGTATATAGGCCGCAGGTATTACCATAAAGTTGGCCAGCCATGCGTAGGGAGCCAACGTGTGGAAGTAGTGTAGTATCAAAGGCGCTGTGCCCCATTGTGCACTGAGCGAGATGCAAATGAAGGGGATCAGAACAGAACGGAAGAATTTATAGCTGTGCTTCTTGATACGATACTTCCATGAGGGAAGGGTGAAGTAACGAAAATAGGCTTTGGCGGTGTAGAACTCCCTTCGTGGTGTGTTAAAGTGGTAGATATCGTCTTTCCAAAACGGAAGGCGGTGGCGCTGCCATAGATAGTCATTGGAGGAGATGATGAAAAACACGGCCGTGAACGAGAGTTGAAAGCCTACGTCGAAGAGAGTAAAGGGGTCGATGATGAGTAGGAGAAGAGCTGCAAGGGCTAAATTGTTGAGCGAAAGACTGTGGATACGTTGTAGACTTTGTGCTACTTGCATGAATGAAAACATCAGTGCAGCGCGTAAGAGCGAGAGTGGGGCTCCTGCTAATAGGACAAAGCCCCAAAGGGCTGCTAATAAGAAGAGGTTGGCCGCTCCATGTTTCCAGCCGTAGCGCAATCGTTTGAGTAGCAATAGATTGAAAAGGCTGATAAGAATGCCAATGTGGAGTCCTGATAGCGCAAGAACGTGACTTGTTCCCGTGTCAGAAAAGAGTTGTTGCGTCTCGGTGGTAAGTAGTGATTTGTCGCCTAAAGTGAGTGCTGCTAAGAGTGAAAGGTCGGTATTGTGAAAGTATTGCGCATATTGATTGACAAGCTTTTGGCGCAGGTGGAGAAACCTTGTGTGCCAATTAGAAGTAGTAGGTATTGTAAGTATTTGCCATTGCGCTGTGTGGCAGTAAGCGCTTCCACTTAGTCCATGTTGCAAAAGGTAAGTTGCGTAGTCGAAGTCGCCAGGGTTGCCAGGACGATTCTTTTCGTTAATTCTTGCTTTAAAGGCTATGTTCGTTCCGCTTTGCAACTTGAGCGTTTCGTTTCCTTGCAGACTTATTTGAATGCGCTTTTGATTGTATTGCTTCTTATCACTTTTAATTTCGACGCTGACTGTGGTGTGTGATTCTTTTATCTTCTTAATCTGTTCTACTTGTCCCAGCCATACTTGCTCGTTTTGCGGCCAATGCGTGACAATCTCATTGTAGCGTTGCATGCTCCATGCGCCAGCTATGCAAATAAGAGCCAACGTCATTGCAATAGCTGAGGTCCAACCATTCCATTTTCGTTTCCCCACTATAGCTGCTATAGCTGTGAGGGTAAAAATCAGTGCTGCAATCAGCCATTCCCACCTATTGATCATGTCCTTACACGTCCAAGCCAAAACAATGCCTCCTACCAATGGTAGCAAAAACTTTAGCAAAGGCATTCTGCGCCCAATCGCATCGGGGAGTGGAGGAGTAGAGGAGGGAATAAGCGTCATAGTAAATGGTCAAGTATTAGATTGTTTTATGATCAAAAGTGCAAAGCAAAATGAAAGTCTGAAAGCTTTCATTTTGTATTGCCGAGCTGCAGCCTATCTTATCAAAAGATAAACTTCGACTTCATCTTATTTTGACACGCTTTCTTGCTTATAGCAACTGTTCTTGTTGAAGCATTTGTTGGTAGACAGCGGCTTTCTTGAGAATGTTGAGGGGGTAGGCGCGGCTGCTGCTGGGCATGCGATAGAGGCGCATGGGACGGCCTTCGAAGTCAAAGGTGGTGTATTCGCCTACTTTGGGTTCGGCTACGCTGAAGTGGGCGCGGAGCGTGTCGGTGGCTTTTTGGCCTGTGGTGACTATGGCGTGACATTGGGGCAACTGACGGAGCAGGTGGTCAATGTCGGTGTGTTCAACGACTTCTAAAAACTTGTCAGAGGCATTGTCTTGTAGACGGTTGACGGCGCAGGCCGTGTCGTACAAGGCAATGCCTCTCATGGTTAGGAATGCTTTTAACTTGGGTTTGTCAAATCGCTTGTTGGGCACGTCGATGAAGTGGTCTTTGTCGTTGAAATAGATGAGGCCAAAGATGCGCCACATATCGTTCTGCATGTTGGGATAGAAGAAGTCTATCGACCAGCGTTTGCGAGGTGGCGGAAAACTGCCTAACATCAAGATGTGAGCGTTTGGGGGAAGAAAGGGTTGTAAGGGGTGACGTTCCATGGGGGGAAATGTGGGAATGTGAGAATGTGAGAATGCTTTGTTAATGTGCAAATGTGAGAATGTGCAAATGTGCAAATGGTTGAAGAATGTTTTAATAGCGTACGAAGGCGACCATTTGCACATTCTCACATTTGCACATTAACAAAGCATTCTCACATTTACTATTTTTCTTTCAGATAGCGGTCAACTTCGATGCCAGCTTTGCAGCCACTGGCGGCTGCGGTGATAGCTTGGCGGTAGTGAGGGTCGGCTACGTCGCCGGCAGCGTAAACGCCGGGAATGCCTGTGCGGGGAGAGTCGCCTTCGGTGATAATGTAACCTGTCTCATCGGTCTTGACCCAAGGCTTGAAGAGGTCGCTGTTGGGTTTGTGGCCAATGGCTAAAAAGAAGCCATCAATAGCGATGTCGTACTGACGCTCGTCGGCCTCGCCTTTGCGATAAATGACATGAGCACCTTCTACACCGTCTTCGCCAAAGAGACCTACCGTGTTGGTCTCGAACAAGACTTCAATCTTGTCGTTACTGAACACGCGGTCTTGCATGGCCTTTGAGGCACGCAAGAAGGGTTTGCGCACAATGAGGTAAACCTTCTTGGCGAGTCCTGCCAAGTAGGTGGCCTCTTCGCAAGCGGTGTCGCCACCTCCTACTACGGCTACCGTCTTCTTACGATAGAAGAAGCCGTCGCATGTAGCACAAGCGCTTACGCCCATGCCTTGGTATTTCTTTTCGTCAGAGAGACCCAAGTATTTGGCAGAAGCTCCCGTGGCGATAACGAGTGTTTCGGTCTGAATTTGTGTATCGTCGTCGAACCAGAGCGTGTAAGGTGACTGTGAAAGGTCAACCTTAGTGGCTGTAGCGGTACGGATTTCTGTGCCAAAGCGTTCGGCTTGCTTGCGCATACTGTCCATGAGTTCGTTGGCATCTATGCCTTCGGCAAATCCGGGAAAGTTCTCTACTTCAGTAGTTATCGTCAATTGTCCGCCTGGTTGCAGTCCTTCATAAATGATAGGTTTGAGTCCAGCACGTGCTGTGTAAATAGCTGCGGTGTAGCCTGCAGGGCCTGAACCAAGAATGACGCATTGTTCTATTTGTGACATGTATGGGGAGTTTATGAGTTTAATGAGTTTAATGAGTTTATGAGTTTAATGAGTTTAATGAGTTGGTGAATGAGTGCTTCTTCACTTCATCGCGTGCTGGAAAGCACGCGTTACGTAGGCGATGAAAGCACGCGTTTAAATAGGGTCATAAGCTTATTAAACTAATAAACTCATTAAACTCAAGATCTTATCTTAGGTCAATCACCTCGATGCCGGGGTGATTCTTTTGGTTAAACTTAAAGTTGCTGTCGGCCCAATGTTTGTGAGTGCGGAGACCGTTGACGCGAATGCGCGTCCACTCGCCTTTGTTGTCCTTCATACGAATGGAGTAGGGCAACTGCGTATGTTTGTCAATAACGGCAATGACCAGTTGAATGCCATTGGTGTGCTTTTGTGCTTGCATACGCACCTCGTGGCATGCCTTGCCGTGGTAAGTTGTGTTGGCGAGTTTGAGGTTATAGCCGCTCTTGTAGAGGTTGATAAACGTGTATGGATTGACTTGTTGCAGTTCGGCCGCAGTAGGGTTACTTACGTTCACCTCATCACTTCCGTTCATCAGTGTCCATTGCGTGCGGCCGTCAAACCATGTGGTCAGTGCGTTAGAAGCAATCTTAAACTTATTGCCTTGTACTTGAATGTGGCCGTTAGCCGTACCCGTTTCGTGTGTGCCTTTAAACTGTGTGCCTTCGAAGGAAGCTTCAATGCCACCACTATTTTTTAGTTTGGAGGCTGTTTGATCAAGTACTTGACGTGCAGTTTGTGCAAAACTGGCCATGCTCACAGCGCAGGCTGCACAAAGGGTGATAAATATGCGTTTAATTTTCATCGAAATGTCATTTTAAAGAATTTGCACTATATGATGCAAATGTGCTATACGTACTTGCAAAAATAACAAATTAGAATTAATGCGCAAAGTAAAAGGCAAGGGTTTTGCGTAAACGGGGGGGCAGGCCTTATAATAAAACCATTTCTGAGTCATTCTAAAAAATATTGCCAAGGTGAGGCTCTTAACCTCATCTTGGCATTGCAGATGTGGGGACGCGTCGCACTCCCCATTAGGAAAACCTGCCGTGTCCCACATTACCACCATTGCTATTAAGGTTGCATCTTGATTTCCATAATGCCACCTTTAATGAGTTGTTCGCGTGAGAATGTAGTGTCAGACGTAAGAGGCTGGTGCATTAAAATCGCCTGTTTGATGTGGCAGTTGCGTGGCGTATTATTCTTGGTGTGAATAATCAGTCGGCGCGTGCGTGGCAATTGCAGCGTAGCTACGTTGAAGAGAGGACGAACAAGGCGGAAACTATTGTTGGCGTCGGGTACAAATCCTAAGGCGTTGAAGATAAACCATGCGGCTTGCGCGTCTGTCATTTGTTGGCCAGTAAAGAGCGCTTGTGCTGTCTGTCGTAATACGGAGTCAGCCTCTTGTGCGTCAGTTGTAGCGCCAGTAGGGTAGAGTGGCGTGATAGCGTCAATAAAGGATAAAGCATCAATGGCCTGTTTGGCTTTTAGATGATGTCGCTGCAACTGTTTGAGCGCAGCCGTAAAGGCCGCTTGCAGTTCAGCATCACGAGTAGCAATTTCAAGCCACTTCGTAGGTGCGTAGACGTTGCTCGAAGGCTTCCTTACGATGCGCTGCTCTTGAGGAGCAGTGCTGGGTTTAGTCGGTTTAGCCGTAGAAGCGGTGGCGTGGGGGTGCGCCTTGGTCGTTGAGGTGCGTTGCTGAGGCGAAGGACGATTTTGTGCCAATAAGCGGCTGTCGTCCGTCTTCGGTTTGGGTTGGCGTTTGTCGCTAAAGTGCTTTTTGGCACCATTGCTTTGTACGAGAGCGTAGGCAGCATCGGTGCTAACGGCCGAGACGGCCGACGTGACGGTCAGCACTTCAGACTTGGGCAGTTCAAACATAAAGGCCGCCTTGCAGCGCCTTTCGCGTTGTCCATTCTCTAAGCGTACCACTTCGCGTCGAACGTTCCACTTTGTAAAAGGGTGAGAGAAGTGGGCTACGTAATAAAGGTCGGGCACACCGCTCTCTGCCTTTTCGCTGCGTTTGTAGGCGCGTATGGTACGTTTGTCAATAAACACGACGTTCATGTCCTCATTTTGTGGCCCAAACCCCGCATTATCAATGTCTAACAGAAAGCCTTTATCAGCCGTTGTGTCGGGAAAGGTGTAGTGCTGAACGCAATAGGCGGGCATGTTCTGTAAGTTAGCCAGAATGCCATAGCGTGTATAGTCAACTTGGTACGTATTGGGTTGGGGCTGCTGGAGTGTGTAGCCAGAGGCGTAGGCCATAAATTGTGTAGAGTCCTTTTCACCTACGTAGACCAATAAGGGGTCACCCACAAAGGGAATTTGTAGAAAGCCGTTGGCTAAGTTGTCGTTCGAGGTCGATTGTAGAAAGCCGCTCAGGAGGTTGTTGTTGTAGAAAGTAAAGGGACTGTCCTTTTCGTGAAAGCGCGTTGCGGGGGTCAAACTTTGGGCGAAAACATTTAAGAACGAGAAGAGACAGCAAAACGATAATAGTAGTTTATACATGATTTTGTGAAAGAAAAGAATGAGGGGTGCGCTTTGCGCTTTTTTGAAACATGAATTATCGTAGGGTTATTTCTAAAATAGCCCCATTTACGTTTTAAGGTTATAAGGTTATAAAGTTCGTTTAGTTGTTTGTCAACGTAATGTAACTTTATAACCTCATAACCTTCAGACTGAAAATCGAATGATTAGGACATCCCGTAATCTATTCAGGTTTGCGTCCAGCTCCGCTTTTGGGTGGGCGTTGTTTGTTAGCAGGTCGGTTGTCGCTCTTGCCGTGTGGCTTACCATTGTTGCGTTGGCTATTGCGCTGATGGTTGTCACGACCTCCACCACCACCTTGTTGGTTGCGGTTCTTGTTGTCCGTCTCTTTCTTTCCCTCTTCTTTATTGCCATTGCTTCTTCTGCGTCCATTGCTGTTGCCCCCACGACCATTGCGGCCGCGGCCCCCACGACCATGTTGTGCTTCAGTTTGAGTCGGACGAACTCCTTCGGGCAGTTCGGCACGAGGTATCTTAATCTTCAAGGTGCGCTCAATGTTAGAGAGCGCATAAAGGTCCTTTTCGCCAATCAGCGTAATGGCGCGGCCTTCGCGGCCAGCGCGTGCTGTGCGGCCAATGCGGTGAACATAGTCTTCGGCATCGTGAGGCGCATCGTAGTTGATCACCATCGTGATGTCATCGATGTCAATACCGCGAGCCACAATGTCGGTGGCTACCAAGAGGTCAATCTTGTGGGCACGGAATAGGTTCATCACCTCGTCGCGTTCCGCCTGTTCGAGGTCGGAGTGCATGGCGCGAGCGTTAAGGCCTTGTCGCTTTAAGATAATGGCCAATTCCTTCACCTTTTGCTTTGACGAACAAAAGAGAATAACGCGCTGAGGCGGTTGCTCCTTGAACACCTTCTTCAGAATGAGCGGTTTGTCACCCTCGTGACAGATGTAGAGACTCTGTTGAATGTTTTCGGCAGGTTTTGAAACCGCAATCTCTACCTCCACAGGGTCATGCATCACGCTGCGAGCCAACTCTGCTATCTTGGGAGGCATCGTGGCCGAGAAGAGAATCGTTTGGCGCGACTCAGGCATCTGCTTTACAATCGTCAGAATGTCGTCGGCAAATCCCATGTCAAGCATGCGGTCGGCCTCGTCGAGCACTAAGTGAGTAGTGCGGCTCAAGTCGAGTGTACCTAATTGAAGATGAGTAATCAATCGGCCAGGAGTAGCCAATACGATGTCAGCTCCAGCTTGCAGCGATTTACGTTCTTGTTCGTAGCGCACACCGTCGTTACCACCATATACGGCTACCGCATTCACGTTCGTGTAATAAGCAAAGCCCTGCAAGGCTTGGTCGATTTGTCGTGCCAACTCACGTGTGGGAGCTATTACTAAGCAGTTCACAGCGTCGGCAGGGTGTTCGTCGCGTTCGAGCAAGGTGAGCAAAGGCAACAGATAAGCTGCCGTCTTGCCCGTACCCGTTTGTGCTACGCCCAACACGTCATGGTGTTCAAGTATTGGGGGAATGCAATTAGCTTGTACGGGCGTACACTTCTCGAAGCGCATATCGTAGAGTGCGTCCAACACGTTGTCAGAGAGGTCGAGGTCTTCGAAGAATACTTCGGTGACTTTCTTTTCTTTCTCTTTATCTTCTTGTGTTTGTGCAGTATTATTTGTTAAGTTGTTTTCATTCATTGTTGTGATGATGTAATTAATGAAGTCGTCTAAACTTTTCTGACGAAGATTATATTTAAACTTTTATCTCT
>ERZ1027282.423-NODE-423-length-8378-cov-6.609035_pt1 | contig 8378 bp, 4 predicted proteins | sample MGYA00519241_ERZ1027282 | MGnify/ENA primary metagenome ERZ1027282 (study PRJEB26926, sample SAMN06165075) | human gut metagenome | biome: ENVO:00009003; feature: ENVO:2100002; material: ENVO:00002003 | host: Homo sapiens | place: USA | collected 2012 ...
GCATCGAGCCTTGACTAACAAATGCCGACGCGGGGACGCGTCGCCCCCAGGTGAGCTTGCGTTCGAGACTTCAATAAAATGACAACAGGGGAGTCCTTTCGGATTCCCCTGCGAGGCGCCATGCCGTAGCATACGCAACTTCTTTCGAAGCTTGACGCAAAGATAACAATAATATTCTAATAAACAAACATCCCGAATTGAAAGGTCTTCGCCTCTCAATGAAACCCTATCAAGACCAAGAGTGGATGGAGAATAAACCCCTCTATGCCGTTAATTGTTGGGTTTAAATAAACTGAGGCCTCTCCCCCACCCCCGACTGAGGGGGAGGGGGAGAGGCCGTATCGTATAATAATAAATCCCCTCCTTAACTGTAGTAGTAAGGAGGGGATTTATTGTGTTTATATGTACTTATGCGTTGTCAGCGTGTTATGCTTTTTCGCCTTGTTGCTTGCGGCTCAAAGTGCGGTAAGCTATAGGAGCAGCAAGGAAGATAGATGAGAGTGTACCGAAGATAACACCCAATATCATAGCGAATGAGAATGAACGAATGCTGTCACCACCTAAGATGAAGATGCACAACAATACGAGCAAGGTAGTGAGTGAAGTCATCACGGTACGCGTAAGCGTGCTGTTGAGTGACATATTGAAGAGGTCGAAGGGCTTCATGGTGGGGTGCAAACCGAGGTTTTCACGCATACGGTCGAATACTACCACCTTATCGTTGATAGAGTAACCAATTACGGTCAGGATAGCACCGATGAAGGTTTGGTCAACTTCGAGTGAGAAACCAATCCAACCCCAGCAGATAGAGTACACACCGATTACGAGCAACGTATCGAATACGAGGGCTACGACAGAACCTACTGAGAAGGCTACGTTGCGGAAACGTATCAAGATGTAAACGAAGATAGCTGCCAATGAAAGCAATACGGCTACAATCGCACCACGGGTCATGTCGGCTGCTACGGTAGGTCCTACCTTTTGGGCTGAGATGATTGAACCACCTGTGTGGTTGTCGCGGTCGATGAAGGTGCTATAATCAGCCTTGATGAGCTTTGCATCGTGGAGGGCATCGAAGATGAAGCGTTCTACTTCTTGGTCGATGTTCTCATCGTCGTCGGCAATGCGGTAGTTGGTTGAAAGGCGAACGGCCTCGTTGCTGGTTGTGGTAATGGCAATGGCACTAACGATGGCGTTAGGATCCTTGGCATTTACCTTCTCAGCTACAGCCTTCTGTACTTGTTCGGGAGTTACACCGCGTTGTTCGAACTCAATTACGTAGTTACGACCACCAGTGAAGTCGATACCGCTTGAGAGGCCACGTGTACTGAGGAAACCGATAGCAATGACTGCACCTACGATGAATACGTAGATAGAGCGCTTGCCCATCTTCATGAAGTTGACGTTAACGTTATTCAAGAAGTTGCGTGAGAGGCCTGTAGTGAAGGTCAATCCGAGCCACTTGTCCTTATTTAAGAAGTGCTCAAATACGATACGGCTGATCCATACGGCAGTGAAGAATGAGCAAACGATACCGATACCGAGTGTCATGGCGAAACCACGGATAGGACCTGTACCAAAGTTGTAGAGGATAACGGCGGTGATGATTGACGTCAAGTTAGAGTCGAAGATAGCAGAGAAAGCATTGCCGTAACCTTCAGCGAGGGCTGTCTTGAGTGCCTTACCAGCCTTGAGTTCTTCCTTCGTACGTTCGTAGATCAATACATTGGCGTCAACGGCCATACCTAATGAGAGCACCATACCGGCAATACCACTCATGGTCAAGGCTGCTTGGAATGAAGTCAAGATACCGAAAGTGAAGAAGAAGTTGAGGATAAGGGCCATGTTGGCTACCATACCGGGGATGAAGCCGTAGAAGCAGCACATGAAGATCATCAACAATACGAATGCTACTACACAAGCGGTGAAACCAGCTTGGATAGAGGCAGCACCGAGGCTCGGGCCTACGGTCTCTTCTTGTACGATCTTAGTGGGGGCAGGCATCTTACCGCTCTTGAGCACGTTGGCGAGGTCGCGCGTGTCGTCAGTGGTGAAGTTACCAGAGATCTGTGAGTTACCGCCTGTGATTTCGCTCTGTACGACAGGGGCACTGTAAACGTAACCGTCGAGTACGATAGCAACGCACTTCTTGAGGTTCTTCTTTGTCAAAGCGGCCCAGTCGCGTGCACCGCTGGTAGTCATCGTCATGCTAACGATGGGACGGTGGTACTGCTGTTCGAACTCGTCCTTTGCATCAGCAATCACGTCGCCCTGCATAGAGGGTTGGCCGTTGACAGCGCGGAGAGCATAGAGTTCGAATACGTTGGCTTTCATGCCGCTAGCGCTCTTTACGCCCCATGCCAAACGAAGGTCGGTGGGGAAGATAGCGTGAGCTGCTTCGCTCTGGATCATTGCGTTGATAGCAGCGGTGTCCTTAGCAGTAGCATAACCTACTATGCAGTTGTTGCCCTGCATGCCTTGTATTTGTGCCAACTTGCTGAGCAAGGGGTGTTGGTCGGCTACGCTCTTGTCGCTCTTGGCCTTAGCGTTGGCAGCCTTTGTTGTGTCGGCAGCAGTGGTGTCAGCATCATTGCCAGCAAGACGCTTGTCGAGGGCAGTGAGTGAAGGCATTACCTCAGAGAGGGTGTAAGTCTCCCAGAACTCGAGGTTGGCGCTACCTTGTAACAACTTACGCACACGCTCAGGTTCTTTGATACCTGGCATTTCGACCATGATCTGACCGATCTGGCCTTTGCCTTTAAGGACTTGAATGTTAGGCTGTGCTACACCGAAGCGGTCGATACGTGAACGAACGACCTTGTTAGAGTTTTCAACGGCTACAGCGACTTCATCGTTCAACACCTTCTTGACGTCGGCGTCAGTAGAGTTGTAGTTGATGTTCTTATCGCTCAACTTTGAAGCGAAGAGACCCGCGAGTTTGTTCTTGCCATTGAGCTCTTGGTAAGTGCTTACGAAGGCATCAACGAAGTCAACGTTGCCTTTCTTAGCTTCGGCAACGGCCTTTGTGTAGGCTTCCTTAAACTTGGGGTCGTTGGCGCTCTCGCCGGCGAGGTTTTTAACAACGTCGGGTACGCTCACCTCAAGCACTACGTTCATACCGCCCTTGAGGTCGAGGCCGAGGCCAATCTGCAGGGCTTCGCAGTCCTTGAGTGTTTTGCCGAGCCATACGGTCTCGTTGCGCATTGAGTCAAGGTAGGCTGCGCCGTCTTTGCCTTGTGCGGTCATTTGCTCAGCTTGTTGCTCGTACTTATGGGTGGGGTACGAGAAACTGAGGTACATGAGGCAAATCAAGGAAAGCAGCACTGCAATTACTTTAACAAATCCTTTGTTTTGCATGTGTTTGTTTGTGTTTTATTGTTTTTGTTTTCGTATTATTTCGTGAGAAGGTGGCGCTTTTAGCCACTATTGAACGTGCAAATATACGCAAATAAATTGAAAAACAAGTGTTTTCGGGGGTTAACACCATTTATCGTGCAAACGAGAATGAGCTATGACGTATAATTAATGGTAACATTTTAAACATTAATGGACATTAAGACGCGCTTCGCGCTTTTTTTAAAACATTAATGTCTCATTAATCGACCATTAATCTTGTTCATTAATCTTTCCATTAATCTATTCATTAATCTTGTTCTATAGTCTACCATTAAACAAATACTCTTCTTATGTCTTTAATGGAAAGATTAATGGTCGATTAATGAAAAAGATTAATGAATAGATTAATGGTCGATTAATGAGACATTAATGTTTAAAAAAAGCGCGAAGCGCGTCTTAATGTTAGCATTAATTATGAGCGACTGACTTGGAGACCTTTGCGTGAGATGCTCATGTCGACAAATCGAGAGTTGGTGGTGAGAGGGTGGTCGGTCAATAACTGCTTGATGCGTGCGGCAGCCTCAGCGTCTTTGGCTACCATGTACATGAAGCCACCACCACCTGCACCGGGGAGTTTGTAACCATAGCAGAGGTCGTCGATCTGACGGCAAAGGGCATCAATGGCGGGCGGATTGGTGCCAGCGTCTAAGGCTTTGTTCTGTTCCCATGTGGTACGCACCATGCGGCCGTAGTGTTCGAGATTGTTCATCTGAAGGGTGTCGAACACGGCCAGGGCGTGCTGCTTCATACTGTCAAGCAGATGAAGGTGGCGCGAATTATTGAGAAACATGCCCCGTACAATCTCAGCTAAGATGTTTTTGGCCGTGCGCGTAATGCCTGTATAGTAAAGTAAGTGGCAAGGACGCATATCGGGGTCGGCAAACAACGTTTCGGGCAGCCAACGTGCGGCAGCGTTTTGGTCAAAGCCCGCGGTCGTCTGTAAGAGTTTGATGCCTGGGAGAACGCCACCGTATTGGTCCTGCCAACCGCCCCCCGTAGTGAGCAACTGCTCTAAGACGAGGGTGCGGTTGCAGATTTCGTTCTTGTCCCAACCCAAACCGCAGAAGTCGCTCAATGCGGCCAATACGGTGGCGGCTAAGATGCTACTTGTGCCTAACCCCGACCCTGCGGGAATGGCTGCCAAGAGCGTAATCTCTAATCCGCAACCGAAGGCTTCGAGCTGTTGACGCAAAGATTGATATTGCTCTACACCGAAATTGGGCATAAAGCCTGCCAATGTAAGGGCGGCCTTGGGGATAGAGAAGGGCGAACCTACCTTATTATATTGTTGCAGTTCGTCGTATGTCTCGATGCGTTCCATGGCACCGAGGTCGATTGAACGACAGATGATGACGGGTTCTTTACAAGGCTTTACATAGACCTGAAGAGGTGGTTGCCCATTGAGGTTGATTGCCATGTTGACCACATTGCCACCTGAGGTAAGGCTGTAAGGAGGCGTGTCGGTCCAACCGCCCGCTACATCGATGCGCACACTGCTGCGTGCCCATACGATTTGGTCGGCAAAGGTCGTCATGTGAGGTTGACTCTTATGGCGCAACACGTTTTCGGTCAGTCCTTCACGTAGGAGGTCGAAGGCTTGTTTGTCATACGCTGCAGCTTGCTGGCTATCAGACTGACGCAGCGCCTCTGAACGAAACATGGCATCGTGAATGCGCGTCATCAGCGGTGCAGCCTCGGGCAATGCTTTTGGCAGCGACCAACCGTGTTGTGCATATTTCTGCGCCATGTCTTTGAGGTTGGTTTGGTAGAAGACGCTGCGCTGCCAGTTCTGTGCGACAATGGGTATGGTCTGAGCTTGTAAAGCGTTGCGCTGCGCGAAGAGGCGGGGAAGATTGGCTTGCGCTGAGAGTTCGTCGGCTGAGAGGCGGGGCAACTTTCGCCACACCTCGGTCAGTGCGGGTTCGGGATAGTCAGTAAGGAACCACTCTGCCAAACGTCCCAAGAGGTCGACATCGGTCGAGAGGGGGAAGAGGCGCGCTGCTTGTAAGTCGTCGGTGCGTCCTAACTCTGTGGGCTGAATGCCGCGTCGGCTGAGCCATTGGGTAATGGGTTTGCCAATAAAGAGCGTTTCACTCTCTGTCACGTTGCCTCTGAAGGCATCGTCGAAGCCATAGGGGCGCACAGCATATAATGTATCGCCAACGGGCACGATGTCGATACATTGTCCTTCGGCTAATGTCAACTGCCAATGGTTGTTGGGAATGCCCGTGATAATATTGCGACTGGTGTAGTGCCAACCTGCGGTGATGTAGGCATTCTCTATCCACACTTGCTGGGTGTGGGGGGTGGGACGGTTGATTAGAACCGTGTTTTGCGTAAAGACTGATGACTGTGGTTTTACGCCTTTCTGTAGAATAAGGCGTTGGTCCTTGACCAAATTCTGTATCGCCACAGAGGATTGGATCATGTCGGGGCCTGTGCCGTAGTGGTAAAATTCGCCACCTGGGAGGGGAAGTATGGCCACCTTGAGTTCTTTTAAAGCCTCATCGGGGAGTGAGGGGTGACAGCCTAAGGCACAACCGAACTCGCTATAAAGGTCGTAGCAGGTGGGTACGCTCAGTGCATTTCCGCCTGGCGTATTGAGTTGCTGAGCCGAAGCTTCGGGGGCGGTCTTTTGCATCAGACATCGCACGGCCTTATCGCTGAGGAGCCACACACCGATGTCCATCAGCATGAGGTGGGTAGGCATCAACTGTGCTTGTTGCTCCGTAGTGGGCTTTTGGAGCATGAAGTCCAATTCTGTGGGGTGTTCGCGGTTCATCATAAACACGCCGTGGTGGGAAGCCTGTTCGGGACTGGCCCACAAGCCGTAGCAAACGACATCGGCTTCGGGTATCTCTTGCAGCGGTTCGGTAGCGCGCATCAAGACGTCGCCACTGGCTATGAGCGTATGGAGCGTGTCGGGTGCTTTGCGCATGATCTCGCGGTAGAGAGGCATCTGTAGGTCGAGCAGTGTTTGGTTGATGCGTTGGCCGCGTGCCCAACGGAATACGGGTATGGGGGTCAGCACTTTGCCACTGGGAGCATAGGCGGGTAAGCGGCGGCTTTGTCCGCCTGCGTGGAGCAGTATGCGCTTTTCACTCCCTAACCATTCGTCGAAAGTGCGTCCGTTGCCTTCATCGGCATGAGCTGAAGCTAAGAGCCAAGCAGTGCCTCCGCCCGAACCGAGTTTGTGATCAGCGGGGTCGGAGGTGCAATAGTACTCTTGCGCCGAGAGTCCGGTTATATCATGAAACGTCTCTACCACGTTAGGGGGCAGAGATAGTAATTTCTTCATACTGAATGCGGTTACGTTGATTAATGGTGCAAAGGTAACAAAAATGGACATTAAGGCGCGCTTCGCGCTTTGGGTTTTGAACATAAATGAACATTAAGACGCGCTTCGTGCTTTGGGCTTTAACATTAATGTCTCATTAATCGACCATTAATCTTTTCGTTAATCTTTTCGTTAATCGACCATTAATCTTTTCATTAAAGACATAAGAAGAGAATTTGTTCAATGGTAGACTATAGAATAAGATTAACGAATAGATTAATGAAAAGATTAATGGTCGATTAATGAGACATTAATGTTAAAAAAACAAGGCGCGAAGCGCGCCTTAATGTTGTTCAGTTTATTGTTCGTCATCTGTTTCGCTATAGCGGCGATTGGGAGGCGTAATTTCGTAACTTTGGGAGTTGTAATGCGTTCCAAAGCTGAGGTTGAATCCTGCCCGAAGTAATTGTTCGGCTAAGGCAGGTTTGCCTCGAAAGCCATGCACGGTCCATTGGGTGGTAGGATTTAATTGCTTCTTTATGCGCAATAAGCGGTCGAAACAACGTACGATGTGGAGCGTGACGGGTTTGGTGAACTTTTCGGCAAATGCTATTTGTGCGATAAAGATGCGTTCTTGCTCTTCAAGTGATGCCCCTTGTAGGGCATCTAATCCACACTCCCCTAAGGCTATTACTTGTGGGAGGGAGAGCAGTTGTGGTAGATTGTGCAACATTCGTTCGGTCTCGTCCTTGTCGATTGTCCACCAAGGGTGAATGCCCACGGAATAGGCGGCCTCAGCGCGTGGCGTATATAACGCTGGACAGAGCAACCACTCTTTAGGCATATTAATAATGGCATCGGTGGCCATGAGGTTGTGGGTATGAAAGTCCATGATTCTCTTCGTTCTTTTGTTGACGGGGTTGACGAGTTTTTTAGTTGACGAGTTGACAAGGAAGTTGCCTTTAAACAAACTTACCTGTTAACTTGTCTACTTGTTAACTTGTCTACTTGTTAACTCGTCAACTAAAGAACTCATCAACTAAAAAAACTCTTCTTCAACACCAATCGGCTTTCAGGCCCCATATTAAAGAGCAAGTCTGCAATACTGAGATTAGGTATAAAGCCTGTACGCTCTTTAAATACTTGGTAATAAGGTGTGGGGCGGAAGGCTGTGTCGGCTTCAAGGGATTGCTTTGGTGAAATGACGGAACGCAAGTCTGTCATTTCGGGCGTTGGGGTGACATATTCGTTGCTTGGTGTGATGTTTTTATCAAGACTGAGCAACGAAAGCACCGTTTGGCGCAAAGCGTCGTTGAAGTCGACGAGGAAGTCAAAGTGTTGTTCGTAGAGTGGCCGAAAGTCGTCGGCATAATATTCAAAGTAGGGACTGCTCTCGTAAGCTGAGGTGAGCGCGGTCCAATGCAGGTGTTGCCATTTGCCATGGTCGGAGAGGCGAATATCGCGCACAGCGGTGTGGACGGCACCATCGCGTACAATGGGTAGTGTAAGGGGGTGTGCCCCCGTAGGCGTAGCGATGTAGCAACGGTTGCGATAGGTTTGCTTTACGTAATGTTCGCCTCTGTCCTCTATTGTCTCATGGGCAGCGTAAAGGTGGGCATAATATTGTATGGGGGCTAAATAGGCGGTGCTGAGGAGTAACATCTTTGTAGACAAGTTATTTTTTCTGTCTCTTATACACATCTGA
>ERZ1027282.425-NODE-425-length-8356-cov-7.660161_pt1 | contig 8356 bp, 7 predicted proteins | sample MGYA00519241_ERZ1027282 | MGnify/ENA primary metagenome ERZ1027282 (study PRJEB26926, sample SAMN06165075) | human gut metagenome | biome: ENVO:00009003; feature: ENVO:2100002; material: ENVO:00002003 | host: Homo sapiens | place: USA | collected 2012 ...
TCTGAATACGTTCTCATTTTGATTAGTAAAGTGTCAACTTATTCAGTACAAGACAGCCAAAAAGGTGTCTCATTCGTAGGAATGAGACACCTTTTTGGTAGGAATGAGACACATGAACAGGTAAAAACTGCACCTTCTTTCGGAAAAATTCACTATCTATGCGACATGAAAGACATAATAGAAACTATGCCAAGGATAGAATTAACCTTAATCATCATCGGGGTGTTTGTACTCATAGATACTTGTCTTGTAATTGGAGATAGATTTTTATTCCTACGATAAAAAATGAATGATATGATAAATTATTTGACAACAAAAAATCGGTTGCTGGTTGCAATACTTGCATTTATTCTTCCATTTTCTTTTGCGAGAGCAGAAGTAAAAGAAAATGGAAAGACTGGTTCGCAGGGCTGGTACGTCGGTATTGAGGGTGGAATGCCTTTCGGCTTCTCTACTTTCTCAAGTTTCGGACACGACAAGACGCACCTCGGTTGGGCTGCTGGCTTATATGGCGGCTATCGTTTCAACTCCATATTCTCGGCAGAGCTGTCCGCCAAGTATGGAGAGATGAACTTGTCTGCACAAGACTGCTGCGTAGAACGTAACTATTGGTTGGGTAGCGACGGTGTGCTTTACAAAGCAGGTGTCTTAGGCATGGACAGTTGGGAGTATGCCAATCTGAAAAGCCATGTCAGAATGGGCAGATATGGGGCAAGAGTAAACGTTCATCTCCTTGGGTTGTTCCATCAAACAGCTAACAGCCGATGGGATTTGGCTGTCTCGCCTCATATATATGCAGTAACGACCAAGGCTGACATCTGGACTATAGCCGATGACGCCAAGGTGATGAAAGGTTCTACCAACTGGCATTTGGGTTATGGCGCAGACTTGCAGGTGGGCTACCAACTGACTTCATGTCTGAAATTGGGCATCTATTCCGGACTGACCCGTCTTACTGGCGAACGTATGGACGGAATGCCGGAGCATCTGCATAAGAACAATTTTGTTTGGGAAAGTGGCGTAAGATTAGGGATTAACCTCTCTAAAAAGAAGAACAAGATAGTTGAAACTCCATCAGTTCCACAAAAGGAAGTTCTACAACAAGAACCAACTTCTTCGAAGAATGTCAATCAGAAAGAAACAGTGGATAAGGCAGAAACAAGAGTTGTTGAACAAGACATAAAAGAATCTGCAAAGGTGACTTTCCCTGTCATATATTTCACCTTCAATAGTATCGACATCCAACAAAATGAAGAGACTAAATTGAATGCTATTCTCAAAACATTGAAAGAGAATCCGAACATGAAGGTGACAGTAACAGGTTGGTGTGACACAAAAGGCAACGTGGCTGTCAATAAACGTATATCTCGCCAGCGTGCAGAAGCCGTAAAAACTTGGCTTGTGAAGAATGGCATAGAGGCTAATCGCATTACTGCCATAGGAAATGGCAGCGACATCACCCAAGATGCGGATAAGGCTCGCCGAGTAGAGACTAAAGACAATCATAAGTAACCCATAAAACACGGATAGAAAATGAAAGCAAAAAGAATATTTAATATTTGGTTATGGGTGCTGTTATGCGTCCCATGTCTGTTGGCAAGTTGCGACCATGACGTTCATGATGGTGAGGAAGAAGGTGGCTTGTCTGTATCGCTCACTTGGGCAGATGAAGCCGACCAAGGTACGGAAGTGAAGGACGTGAAACTCTGGATATTCAATGCCGATGACGGTTCTTTAGTAGAGGAAAAACATTATGGCAGTGCGCAAGAGGTGGCAAGCCAACGCTTCGCTCTTCCAGTTGGGCATTATCAGATTCTGGCTGCTACTAACCTTATAGAACCATTTTTTATCGGTGAGGCTACAAGGGCAACCCTCAATATGAACCAACTCATGTTTGGATTGTCCAATCCAAGTGCCTCTCCCGACCATGCCTATTATGGTGTCACGGACATCGGTATAGACAAATCAAATGTCAACTACATAACCAAAAATGAAATGCGCCATATACTTGCAGAATTGACCATCTTCATTGAAGGAGTTCCTGATAATTTTGCAATGATAGGCAAGGTTCTGAATGTGGCAACCGGACTCCTTCCCCTGCAAAAGAATGAGGATGGAACATTCGGGACGGCAAGCTATACCAAGGAAGAGTGTGATATACCTTTGAGAATCGCAGTGCCTGGCGAAATTTTAAAAACGGAAACATTACGCTTGATGCCGACAGCCAACGGTTTTCATACCACCAAGTTGTTTATCCAACTGATTTCTCCTGGGGGAGTAGTTAGCAACTACGACATAGAAGCGCCCGTCATGAAATCTGGCGGCAAGTACAAGATAAACTTGGAATTTGAGGAGATGAAACCTTACATGTATCTTACGAGCACGAAGATAGATGATTGGACTGAGGAATGGATTTATCGTGGTGAAATCCTGAATCCAGAAGATTAAGCGGCTCTATCATTCAAGCAAGAATCAAAACAAGAATATAAACATATAATAGTAAAAGACAATGAAAAAGAAAACTTATCTCTTTGCCCTGATGGCAATGGCTTTGACATTGGGCAGTTGTTCTGACAACGAGAACGGTATCGGAGGCGAGACCTCCAAGTATATCACCGTTTCAACCAGTATCGGCAATATGACACGTGTTGCCACAGATGAGAAGGGTGGACAAACCTTTGAGGAGGGTGATGAAATCAGTGTGTATGCCTGGACTGGCGATGCAACTGTTGCTCCTGAGACAAGAGAGCGTGTGGTGAACAACGCTATCAACAAGTTGACTAACGGTTCATGGGTATCCACTCCACAGATGCTGTGGAAGAACAACCGCGACAAGCATTATTTCATCGGTGTATACCCTATTTCAGCAATATCCGACCTTTCTGCCGGAGAATATACATTCGATGTGAACAAGCAAACTGAAAGCGACCTCTTGGTGGCAGTCAACAAAGATGGCTTATCCTATAATGTCGATGAACAGCAACCTGTTCCTCTCACCTTTACCCATGTAATGGCAAAACTTGTGGTGAACCTTACCTATAAGAACCAATGGGGTGGCATACCAACTGTAGAGAAAGTGGTTGTGGGCAATGCGGCAAAAGAGGCAACTATCAATTATCTGACAAAGGTTGTTACTCCTTCCACTACTGCAAAGGAAGATTTCTCGCTTCCTGAGATTACTGAAAACACCAAGTATGTTTCTGTCATTATTCCACAGGAAGATGTCAAGCAACTCACCATTGTCATCGGTGGCAAGAATTTCGTTTATGATAATGGCACACCTTTCAAGTTTGAGAGTGGCAAGATTACCACAGTCAATCTGGAAGTGGGACGTGACGAGATAAAACTTGGAGATGTTAAAATTACTGATTGGGAGAATGGCAGCACATTCAGTGGCGAGGCTCTCAACTAACATAGTACAACGATTAAATACATATACAGAATGAAAGCAATTAAAATATTAGCAATGGCAGCTTGGGCAACGGCAGTTTTTGCCAGCTGCTCCAACGATGAGGATTTGGTACAGAGCAGTTATCCTGCGGATAATGTGGTGCGAGTTACAACAAACGTAGAGGACATAACTACGCGTGCATTTCACACCACAAATACTCTTGATGAATTCGCTTTTTGCATTGGTAATGCTAACAATAACAAGTATTCCTATAACAACATCATGATGACAAAAGAGGGAACTAAATGGAACCCTTCTGTTCAGATGCTTTGGCAGAACTCAACTCAGCCTGTCGATATCATGGCTTATGCCCCATTCGACTCAAATGGAAATACGGAAACAATGACTAAAGTAAAAAAATATCCAGTTTCTGTTGGTACGCAACAGATGGCGGGTACTTACGAGTCTGACTTCCTTGTATATAAGAAAACGGGGTTTGTGCCAGAAAAGGATTTGACAAATGGTGCAGTTGACATAACTTTTTCTCATGCCCTCAGTTTGCTGAACATAAAAATTGAGTTCGGTACTGATTTCAATACTACGACTCCTTTGGCATCTAATCCGATAAATAATATAATTATCGGAGGAAGCATCAACAAGGCTTATGCTGATTTGACAGCAGATCCTATCACTGTGGCAGTAGATGCAACCTGTGCTCCTGTCTTGATAGAACCTGAACGTGGGGAATTCACAGCAGCTGCCAACAAAGACGCCCATGCAACAGCAAATTATTCAGCTATCCTTATACCGCAAACTATTACTGAAGGATTTAGGGTAGAGTTTGAAATAAACGGCAAGATTTATGTGTGGAGAGCTCCTGAAAGTGTGATTGCGACATTAGAAGCTGGTAAAAAACATCTGCTGACCCTTACTGTAGGTAAGGATGTCGTAAAATCTGGCTACATATCGTCAGAACCTTGGACAGAGGGAACTGGTGGTACTTTAGAAACTGAATAAGCAACAGAATTAAAGCGAAGAATATGAAAATTTCAAATTATATAGGAACATTTGCACTTGTTGCAATGCTTACAGCTTGCTCTACAGAAGAGGAACAGGTACATTTTGCTGGGAATGAGGTGAAAGTCAATGCAGCTATAGGCAGAGAAAGCACTTTTACCAGAAGTAATCCTGCTGGAGACGAAGAAAAACAGAGCAATTTTAATGATTATGACCAAATAGGTATCAGTATGAATGATGGTGCCGCACGGTTGTATGAAATGAAAAATGGCATTTGGGATGTCAAGGATGGAGAGCCTCTGAAATGGGAAACGGAGATAACAGAGTTCAAGGCTTTTTACCCATATTCTTATGGTTCTAAAGCAAACAATAGTTTCGACAAAGGACATATCATAGAGAACCAGACGTCCGAGGAAGGATTGGCTCTGTCAGATTATATGACGAGTGATATAGCAATTCCGTACATTCCAGAAAACCGTGAATTAGAATTATACTTCAAGCGCAAGACGGCACGTGTCATTGTCGATATACAAAATTCGACTTTCACGAATGAGTTCGACAGTCCATTAGTATCTGGGGTGACAATATTTTCTCAGTTGGAGATACCTGCGACTCAAGGCGCAGATGTCACGGAAATAAAACCATACAAGATGGATGATTCCAATCCAAAGAGTTCCTGGATGGCTTTGGTTGCTCCAAATGCAGAAGATGCAAGCAAAAATTTTATATGTATTAAGGTACAAGAGACCAACACTGCCGACGACCCAAAACCATATTATGTCAAAGGTATCCCAAATCTTGAAGAAGGCAATAGCTATACCTATAAATTAAAGATTGGAAAGGATAGAGTCACGATAGAGAATGTCACGGTAGCGGAATGGACTGATGGAATTGCAATATCGGGTGGAGCAGCTTCCTCTATAACGGTAGAGGGTATTAAAGAATCTGTCACTACGCAATTGGAAAAGGGCAATGATGTAGTGTTGACATTGAACTCAAATGCGTCTTCAGATATTTTTGATGCCATTAAAACTGCCATTAAAGAAAAAGGTGTTGCAGATGGAAGTGTCAATTTAACTCTAAAGAATGTGATGACTATTCCTGATGGAACTTTTAAAGATGTGACTTGGCTTAATAAGGTTACTTTGCCAGATGCTGTTACTATTGGCAAAAATGCCTTTGGTGGAAGTAGTTTGAAGGATATAGAAGCCCCTAAAGTAAGCACTGTAAAAATGTTTGCATTTGATCAATGCAAGTCTCTTGAAAATGTGAATTTGCCTAAGGTGTCGGAAATAGGTATTAAAGCATTTAATTTTTGCAGCACTTTGAGAAATGTTCTGTTCGGTACACTCACAAAAGTTTGGACTGGGGATGAGAATAACACAGATGGAATATTTGATAGTGTTGATACTAAATTTATTTCTCTTACATTATCTTCAAGCCAAAGTATGCTAAGCTTATATGTCAATGAAGAGCTAAATTTCTTTTGGATATCAATAAATCAACCTTATAAAGGTTCCGACCAATATGCTCTTTCGAAATTCATTGGTTACAAATTCAAGGAGATTAAATTCTTTGAGTAATAATTAAACTCCTAAACTGGGCAGGAGTATAAGGTGCTCAGTAAACATATATTCACCCGCACTTCACGGGAAACGACAAGGGTCTATATGCCACGATGAGAGGTGGGCGTATAGACCCTTCATCGTGTCTTGATACCTGTTGGGTGGATGAGATGGCAGTGTGGTGGTTTCGTGCTACCTGTTTTCATGGTTTGAAGTACCTTTGCGTCAATCGTGAGGTGCTCAAAACATGCTGCTGCCGCGGGTTAAAAACCCGCCCCCCAATTAGGCGCGCCACGAACGCAAGCTAACCTGGGGGCGACGCGTCCCCGCGTCGGCATTTATTGCGAAATACTCAATTATTTGCATGCTTCGTAAAAATTTTGAAAATATTTTACCTTTTTCTAAAATTATTTTCGTACTTATGCAAGCGTATTTACTTATTTTATAATAATGTATGGCAAAGAAAGATGTAAACAGATTGAAGATAATGTTGGCAGTAACCAAGCACTCAAACAAGTGGTTGGCAGAAATGTTGGGTAAAGACCAAGCAACCATTTCTAAATGGTGCACCAACACTTGCCAACCAGACTTGGAAACCTTAATACGGATTTCTGATTTGCTGAAAGTGGATGTAAACGATTTGTTGAACAAAGAATGTATCAAAGAATGATGGACGATATATTGAAACAGATAAAGGCAGGCGAGGTGTCGGGGGTGCAGTTCAAGGAACGCATTCTCGACAAATATGATATTGCCTGTGAGTTAGTGGCGTTCAGTAATTCACATGGTGGAAAGTTGGTAGTTGGTATAAAGGATAAAACTGGAGAAACCAATGCCTTGTCGTATTCTGAGGTACAAGAAACTACCAACTTGTTGAGTGACATTGCTTCAGAAAACGTAGTGCCATCCATTCTGATAAAGATAGATACAGTTGAAGTTGAGGATGGCAACTTGGTAGTTGCTACTGTGAAGGAAGGACTCAATAAGCCTTATCATGATAATAAAGGAATCGTATGGGTGAAGAATGGTGCCGACAAGCGTAAAGTGTTCGATAATGCTGAACTTGCAGAAATGATGACCGACTGCGGTAGTTTTGCTCCTGACGAGGCTGGTGTTAGGGATGCAACTGTCAACGACCTTGATACAACGACTATCAAGCAGTTTCTTGGCAACCGTTTTGAAAGAGTTTTGGAAAAGAAAGGCTTGACAGGTGACGCTTTTAATGAAGCATCACTTGATATGATATGCTCTGCCATCGCTAAGGGGCATGACTGTGAGAAGATACTTCGCAATCTGCGATTTATCCGTCCTGATGGTACACTGACAGTTGCTGCCATGCTTCTGTTTGGCAAATACACCCAACGTTGGTTGCCAATGATGACAGCCAAGTGTATCTGTTTTGCAGGCAACAGCATCGGCAGCAAGGTTTTTCGTGATAAGGTGAATGATGCAGATATGGAGGGAAATCTGCTTCATCAATATGACACTATCATGGATTTCTTCACTCGTAATCTGCATAATGTGCAGGTTGGAGATGAATTCAACAGCATGGGTAAGTTGGAAATACCTTATACAAGCTTGGTTGAGTTCACGGTAAACAGCCTTGTACACCGTTCGCTGAACATGAAAGCCCCTGTTCGCATTTTCATTTTCGACAATCGTGTTGAGATTCATAGTCCTGGTGCATTGCCTAACGGACTCACTATTGATGACATCAAGGCAGGAACTTCCATGCCTCGCAATATATTCCTTTTTAACAATGCCATATATTTGCTGCCATACACTGGTGTAGGTAGCGGCATCACTCGTGCACTTGACGAAGATATCAATGTCACGTTTATGAATAATGACAAGGCACAGGAATTTGTCATTACGGTTTGGAGAGAAGGAAGTAACCAAGTCGAACAAAAAAGTAACCAAGTCGAGGGAGAAAGTAACCAAGTCGAACAAAAAAGTAACGAAGTCGAGGAAAAAAGTAACCAAGTCCAAGACTCTGACACTCGACTTAGACACTCTAACACTAAAAAAGTGTCATTGTCTAATAAGCAAAGGGATATAGTCAATTTCTGTTCAGTTCCTCGAACCACCGCAGAGATCATGGAACGCCTTGGTCTATCCAATCAAACCAAGAACCGAGAGCGTTACATCACCTCCCTTGTTGCAGCAGGATATTTGCAGATGACTAATCCTGAAAATCCTACGGCAAGTAATCAGAAATACAAGAAAGTAACAACAAAATAGTAAGAATTCAGCGCACTAATGGCTTGTACAAACGATTGATAATTAGAAGCATTCTCAATATATCACATTGTCGCTGAAGCGCAAGGGCGTAGCCAGTATGTTTCAATTTGTGCCTTGGCACAAATTGAGTATAGTATGTAAA
>ERZ1027282.426-NODE-426-length-8340-cov-5.618467_pt1 | contig 8340 bp, 7 predicted proteins | sample MGYA00519241_ERZ1027282 | MGnify/ENA primary metagenome ERZ1027282 (study PRJEB26926, sample SAMN06165075) | human gut metagenome | biome: ENVO:00009003; feature: ENVO:2100002; material: ENVO:00002003 | host: Homo sapiens | place: USA | collected 2012 ...
CAGACTGTAAATCTGCTGCTTCTAGCTTCGGTGGTTCGAATCCATCACCACCCACTTCGACAAGAGATTGCTTTGCGGCAGTCTCTTTTTTTATCCTCTTCTTTTATTCTCTCCTTTTTCGTTTTGCACCCTATATATTGGGTGTCCTCGGGTGTCCTCGCGAAGCGTTGTTCTTGTTGTTTACCTTGCAGCAAGATTATGACTCGCGTAGCGCATTGTTACTTGTTGTAAAAGTTGTATTTGTTGTTTTCCATACTCAGTCTTCGATTTGCGCTACTTAAACAAGGTAGGCTGCATCTCAACAATAAAAAAGAACGAGATTCTTTTTGTATTGTCTTCGATTTGCATTACCTTTGCAGGCGATGAAAGATTCTGTGATTATTGTGAGTGGTGGACTCGACTCCATCACGCTGCTCTATGACAAGGCGGAGGAGATAGCGCTGGCGATCTCGTTCGACTATGGTGCCAACCACAATGCGCGGGAGATTCCCTTCGCCCGCCTGCACTGCGAACGCTTGGGTATCAAGCATATCACGATACCCCTGGCTTTCATGCACGACTATTTCAAGAGTTCGCTCCTCTCGGGGGCCGGCGACATTCCCGAGGGCCACTATGCGGACGACAACATGCGCTCCACCGTGGTGCCCTTCCGCAATGGCATCATGCTCTCCATCGCGGCGGGCATTGCCGAGAGCCACGAACTGAAGAAGGTGCTCATAGCCAATCATGGTGGCGACCACGCCATCTATCCCGACTGCCGTCCTGGATTCATACGGGCCATCAGCGACGCCACGCAGGCCGGAACCTATGTCGGCGTGGAGGTTGTGGCGCCCTACACCCAACTGACGAAGACGGAGATCGTGAAGCGGGGCGCACAACTGGGCATCGACTACGCCGAAACATGGAGCTGCTACAAGGGCGGAAACGTGCATTGTGGCAAGTGTGGCACGTGCGTCGAGCGCCATGAGGCGTTTGTGCTGGCAGGCCTCCCCGACCCCACTATCTACGAGTAGGCTTTCCTCGCGGCCGGCCTGCCCTTTTGTGGGCGAGAAGCAATGTTTGTATTATAACATTGCCTAATTTAGTGTACTGTTTAGCCAAAAATTCTTAAACGTCCGTCGTTTACCCCTCCTAATCGAAGAAAAATGTATAACTTTGCGAGCCTTTTATGGATATTGGGGAAATAGCGCCAATAGTAATCAGGTAAAAAGGAAGGGGAAATAAATAATACATGAGACAACTTAAAATTCAAAAGAGCATCACCAACCGCTCCAGTGAAGCACTCGACAAGTACCTCGTAGAGATTGGCCGCGAGCCCATGATCACCGTCGATGAGGAGATAGAACTTGCGCAGGAGATTCACAAGGGCGGCAGAAAGGGTGAGCGCGCCAAGGAAAAGTTGATTAAAGCCAACTTGCGTTTTGTCGTGTCCGTAGCCAAGCAGTATCAGCACCAAGGTCTCTCGCTGACCGATTTGATCGACGAGGGCAACATCGGCCTGGTCAAGGCAGCTGAGAAGTTTGACGAGACCCGCGGCTTTAAGTTTATCTCCTATGCCGTATGGTGGATTCGCCAGAGCATCCTGCAGGCCATCGCCGAGCAGAGTCGCATCGTCCGCTTGCCGCTCAACCAGGTGTCGGCGATCTCCAAGATCAACCAGGTGACCAACGAGTTCATCCAGCAGCACAACCGCCGTCCGTCCATCCATGAGCTTTCGGAGCTGACGGGCATCGACGAGAGCCGCATCCGCCAGAGCCAGAATGCCGACAACCACCACATGAGTATCGACGCGCCGTTTAGCGACGACGACGACAACTCCATGGCCGACATGCTCTCAGGCGGCGAGGACAGCCGTACAGACCGCAGCGTCGATTTCGAGTCGATGAGCGACGACCTCAAGGCCGTGCTGAAGAAGACCCTCAAAGACCGCGAGATCACGATCGTGACGGAGTGCTTCGGTATCGGATGCCACGAGAAGGGACTGGAGGAGATCGGCACGGAGATGGGACTGACGCGAGAACGCGTACGGCAGATCCGCGAGAAGGCTATCGAGAAGATCCGCGAGAGCGGCAACGCCCGCGTACTGATGAAGTATCTCGGATAGGCGCAACATTTTTGTGGGAAAAATCATACTGCCCTGCGACGCAAGTCGTGGGGCTTTCTTGTCTGTACGCTGCGAGCGTTGCGATAGAAATGGAGTAAAAAAAGAGAATCCACATACAAGGCGTATGTGAACCGTCCTTGCGAACTTGCAACCTTACACCTTACACCTTACACCTTACGTTTTCATCTTTCCACTTCGCCATTTTGGATCTTTCGCAGTCGTCAGGACGATACCATAAAACAAAGCAGGCTTGTACGGTTGAAATTACCCAATACGCCCTGAACCAACGGTCACCGGCCGAAGGGAAAGGTAAAGGGCAGAAGTTCCTAGCCCAGGGCGACGCCCTGGGTAATTATGAACACCAATCTGTCGCCCTGAAAGGGCAAAAGCTTTAAAGAAGCAGGCTATAAACAATTCTTTTGCCCTTGCAGGGCGTCTTGTTGATTGCTATTATACCCAGGGCGATGCCCTGGGCTATGGTCTGTTGGGCTTTCAGCCCGTTTCAACCGTACAGGTCGAAATAATTTCGGTTTTATGCCGTAGATTGAAATATTTTTTGTAATTTTACATCCTCAAAACGAATAGCGAAGACAACCTCTATAAACAAGAAAGGAAAAGACAATATGAAACGGTTTCTGATCGTCATACTCCTCACCGCCTTGCTCCCCGACGTATCGATATGGAGCCTCTACCTCAGAGAGGTGCCTTTGCTCGTGAGCATTCTGTGGTTTCTCCCCACCACCCTGCTGACCGCAGCCTGGCTGGCCCTGGTGTTTGAGTTTCGCCACAGCCTTGCCGCGCGCACGCTAAACGGCTGCATCCTCTGCTTCGTCGTGCCCAAGATCTGCTTCCTTCTCTTCCAGATTATCACACCCTGGGCGGGTCTTCTCGCCGCCGTCACGGCCGAACTCTTGGCCATCTACGGACTGACGCTGGGCTGGCGCCGACTGAAGGTGAGACAGGTGAGGATCTGCTTCCCTACTCTTCCCGCCGCCTTCGACGGCTATCGCCTTCTCCACCTCTCCGACTTCCATCTCGGCACGTTCGGTCGACACAACCCCTTTGTGCGCCGCGTCATCGAGACGGCCAACCAGCAGGAGGCCGACCTGGTGGTCTTCACGGGCGACTTGGTCAACAAGGTGGCGCGCGAGGCCGTTCCCTATCGCCACGACCTGGCCATGCTCCAGGCTCCCGACGGCGTCTTCGCCATCCTGGGCAACCACGACTATTGCAAGTATGGGCCGAAGCGACGGACGGGATACCACGACCGCAACTTCCACCAGCTGGGACAAGTCGTCCGCAACGTCGGATGGACGCTGCTGCTCGACGAGCACCGAATCCTCCAGCGCGGCAACGATCGTATCGCCATAGCGGGCGTGGAGAATATCGGCAGACCCCCATTCCCCGTCCGGGGAGACCTCGAAAAGGCGGTTCGGGGACTGGAGCCGGACACGTTTACGATCCTCCTCTCCCACGACCCCAACCATTGGCGCGCCGAGGTGGTAGGAAGAAAAGACATTGCGCTGACCCTCGCTGGCCACACCCATGGCGCGCAGGTGCGAATCGGTCCGCTGAGCCTGGCCCGCTTTGCCTTCAAGGAGTGGGGAGGCCTTTACCACAAGGGAGCGCAGTGGCTCTACGTGTCGCTCGGACTGGGCGGGTCGTTCCCCTTTAGGCTGGGCGCATGGCCCGAGATGACGGTCATAGAACTGAGAAAGGAATAGCGCCCACTCCTTCGCCTACGACTGCTCCCACTCTCTCAACCTACTCCTTTGCCTACGGCTGTTCCTCTTTTGCCATTCGCTCCTTTGCCTACGGTTGTTCTTGCTCTGCCAACCTCTTCTTTGCCTATGCTGCGGGCTTGGTGGCGACAGGGCGCTTGAATGTCAGTTTCTTGGGGATGTTCACCCATTTGCCTCCCACGACGATCTTCATCGTGCTCCCTTTCAGGCGCTCCAGCGTATAGGTGCCGTCGCGCTCCAGCGTCAGTCGGGCCTCCAGGTCCTCGCTGCCATAGTCGTTGGTGATGACGAGGCGGGCCAGCTTGCCCTTGACCTCCGCATCGACGAAGATCCACTTGCGCGTGTCGCGCTTCGCCCCGAAGTAGCCCGGCACCTGGCCGAAGATCTCCTGTCCGGGCGTGACGACGTCGTTGTGGTAGAAGTCCATCTCGATCCACACCTGATACTCAGCATTCTCTATTCTTCCGGCAAACGTGACCGTGTCGGCGCAGCAGCCTTGCCCCCACACCGACAATACCGAGACCACGAGGGCCATCGCAAGCAACCATCTTTTCATATTCATCTTGTTTTTAAAGTAAAAGTATATATCTTGTGAAATATTCGCCTTGTCTTTAAAATAATTGCCTTGTCTTTTAAACAATCGCCTTGGTTGTTGTCTGCCTTGTTGAAAAAACAACTGGCTTTTTCTTCATTGAATAGTATAGGCTTATATATACAAAAGACTGTAGCAGGGAGCGCCTTGGATTCTGAATAAGAAAAAAAGCCAGATTAAACGGGTTAATCTGACTCTCTCTTCGGTCGGGGCGACAGGATTCGAACCTGCGACCACCTGGTCCCAAACCAGGAGCGCTACCGGGCTGCGCTACACCCCGAATGCTTTCAGCTTCAAAGCGGGTGCAAAGATACTACGATTTTTCCAATTGACAAAGAAAAAGGACAGAATTTTCAGTTTAAAGCCTGAAAACGGCTGAACTTCCCGCGTCAAACAGCGCTGGAAGTCTCCCGCACCAGCAGCACGGGAGACTGCTCCTATTGCTCTGCAGGCTTCCGATATTCGAAGCATCCGATGTCGGGCCGCTCGTCGCGGGGCAGTCCGTCGCGGTCGGTGCGTCCCCATCCCTCTGGCGAAACCGCCGCCGAGTCGATGGCGTGGGAGACGCTGTCGAGGTGGAAGTCGAAGTACTGCTTGTCAAAGTCGATCTTGACGAAGTTCTTTCGTCCGAAAGCCGTTGTGTCCTTGACGTTCTCCCAGATCACCCCCTTGTAGTGGGCCTCGTCGATCGTCTCGGGTTCTCCGGTGCGCAGCAGACAGTGGTCGAACAAGTAGGTCGCCGTCTCCACGTCGGAGAAATTGCCCATGATCTCGTCGTCGGAGTAGCCCGTGACGATGGTGTTGAAGATGTCAAATCGCGTCAGCGGTATCGTCACGTCGCCCTCGTAGCGGTCGCCGAAGCGGAGCGCCACGCCCACGGGCTTTCCAAGGTCGAAGGGGAAGAACTGTGCCAGGGTGCAATGGCGCATCACCACGCTGCCTCCCGTGATGGAGACGCAGTCGATGGAAGCATTGGTGACCTGCGTGTTGTAGAGGTCGAGCTGGCACCCCACGGCATAGAGGCCATAGCCCTGGCAGTTGTGCACCGTACTGTTATAGAGGCGGAGTTTGGTGCGGTCGGCCGCGGAGGAGTCGCAGACGATGCCGTTGTAGGCCGAGTGGAGGTCGGTATATTGGATCTCGTTGTCGAAAGAAGAGGCGTGGAGCCGTATGCCCTGCCACTGTCCCGAGACGCGGTCGTAGGGCAGGTAGTCGAACATGCGGTCGATACGGTCGCCGCGCAGCGTGACGTTGGCCTCGGGCGTTCCCTCGGCGCGCAGCGTGCCATAGACGTCGATGCCAGCATGGTTGGAGAAGTAGAGTGTCGTGCCCGCTCCGATGGTGAGCGTGGCGGCGCTATCCACCTCTATGTTTCCTTTAACCACGATGGGTTTTGTGCTCTGTATCAGCGTGTCACGACTTATCTTTAAACCATCCAGTAGGGTGGCGTCCCAGGACCAAGCCCGTAGGTTGACCTTCTGCTCCACCCCACTCTCCAGGGTGAAGACCAGGTCGTCCTCCAGCAGTTCCGGCACCTCGGAATGGGTGTCGGCAGAGGTCAGCTCTACGAAGACGCGCAGCGAGTCGTCCTTGCGCAGTTCCACGCCGCCGACCTGATAGCCGCTGGCCTGTCCGAGGTACATTCCATCGACATTGACGCGGAAGCCCGTCTGATTGCCCTTGCGCAGGCGGACGCTGGTGCATCGCAGGCCGTCGCCCGATCGGTTATAGACCCAGAAGGTGCGGGTCGTGGTGGGCACGCGGGAGAAGGTCGTGTCGAGACTTACCGTGTCGGCAGAGAAGGCCAGCCGGTGGTCGGGCGACGCCGAGAAGGAATCGTCGTCGCTACAGGCCGCCAGGGATAGGACGGCCAAGGGGGCGGCTAAGAGCATGAGCCGCAAACTCGTCATTTTCATACCTATCAGAACGGCGTTCCGTGCAAAATATTGTGCCTTTATCCCGTCCTTTTTCCTCCATCTGCCACACAAAACCCAAATCGCTTGAAAGTTTTCCGCAAAAACTTTCCGTAATCGGCTGAAAATAGTTAATTTTGCACGAAAATTACAAAACGAGGTTTGAACAAAAGAAATTACATAACAATCTAGATTCAACTATGTCAGAAACAATTAAGCTACGTAAGGGCTTGGACATCCGTCTGAAAGGACGTGCCGCAGAGACCGTTACCCGCTTGAAGCCGTCGGCAGAGTACTCGCTCGTGCCCGACGATTTCGTTGGTGTGACGCCGAAGGTGGCCGTCAAGGAGGGCGACCATGTCCGTGCGGGCGACGCATTGTTTGTCAACAAGCGTTTCCCTGAGGTGGGCTTTGCGTCCCCAGTCAGCGGAACTGTGACGGCTGTTGTGCGTGGTGATCGCCGCAAGGTGCTCCGCGTCACGGTGAAGGCCGACGCCCAGCAGGAGTATGCCGAATTTGGTGTGAAGGATCCCTCGAAGCTCGATGGAGCTGCCGTTGTCAAGGCCTTGCTTGAGGCTGGTCTCTTCGGCTACATCGACCAGCTTCCCTATGCCGTCTCCACCACTCCCGACACGATGCCGAAGGCCATCTTTGTCTCCGCCCTCCGCGACAAGCCGCTGCAGGGCGACTTCGAGCTGGAGCTGAAGGGCCAGGAGAAGGACTTCCAGGCTGGTATCACGGCTTTGTCGCGCATCGCGCGCGTGCATCTTGGCGTGGGCGCTCAGCAGACCTCCCAGGCGCTGCTTGGTGCGAAGAACGCTGAGGTGACGGTCTTCGACGGTCCCTGTCCTGCCGGCAACGTCGGTGTGCAGGTGAACCACCTCGACCCGGTCAACAAGGGTGAGACGGTCTGGACGGTCGATCCCACGGCCGTGCTCTTCTTCGGTCGCCTGTTCAACACGGGCAAAGTCGATCTGCGCCGCATGGTAGCCGTGGCAGGCAGCGAGATCAAGTCTCCCGCCTATGTCGAGGCCCTCGTCGGCACGCCGCTGAAGGAGATCATTGACGGCAACGTGAAGAGCGACCGCCATGTGCGTCTGCTCAACGGCAACCCGCTCACGGGCCGCATCGCCAACGACGAGAGCGTATTGGGCGCACACACCTCCGAGGTCTGTGCCATCCCCGAGGGCGACGACGTCGATGAGCTGGCCGGTTGGATCATGCCGCGTGCCAACACGTTCTCCACCTCTCGCAGCTACTTCTCATGGTTGCAGGGCAAGAAGGAGTACACGCTCGACGCGCGCATCAAGGGTGGCGAGCGCCGCATGATCATGAGTGGTGAGTACGACCGCGTGCTGCCGATGGACATCTATGGTGAGTACCTTGTCAAGGCTATCATCACGGGCAACATCGACAAGCAGGAGCAGTTGGGTATCTACGAGGTGAGCCCGGAGGACTTCGCGCTGGCCGAGTTTGTGGATAGCTCGAAGCTGCCTCTGCAACAGATTGTGCGTCAGGGTCTTGATATCCTCCGTAAAGAAAATGCTTAAACAAGAAAGTTACAGATATGAGTCTTAGAAATTATCTCGACAAGATACGTCCGAACTTCGAGGAGGGCGGCAAGCTCCACGCTTTCCGTAGTGTCTATGATGGTTTCGACACATTCCTTTATGTGCCGCACACGACATCCAAGAGCGGTGTCTCCATCCACGACGCTATCGACTCGAAGCGCATCATGAGCTTTGTGGTCATCGCATTGTTGCCCGCCATGCTCTTCGGAATGTACAACATCGGATACCAGAACGCCGTGGCCGCAAGCAAGCTGGCCGAGGCTACGTTCATGGGTATGTTCCTCTATGGCTTCGCTGCCATGCTGCCCAAGATTCTCGTCAGCTATATTGTCGGTCTCGGCATCGAGTTTGCCTGGGCCCAGTACAAGGGCGAGGAGCTGTCTCTTATACACATCTGACGCTGCCGACGATCTTACGC
>ERZ1027282.431-NODE-431-length-8276-cov-8.101448_pt1 | contig 8276 bp, 8 predicted proteins | sample MGYA00519241_ERZ1027282 | MGnify/ENA primary metagenome ERZ1027282 (study PRJEB26926, sample SAMN06165075) | human gut metagenome | biome: ENVO:00009003; feature: ENVO:2100002; material: ENVO:00002003 | host: Homo sapiens | place: USA | collected 2012 ...
TTTCATCGGTCGTGTAGCTCGCTACACTCCCTCTTCAATGCCAAAAATCGCTTCATAAATAAAGGCAAATATTGAACTTCATAAAAGTTTAGACGACTTCATAACTTGTCAACTCGTCAGCAAAAAGCAATCACGCCAACTCCAGGTTGAGTTCTTGGCGTAGAAATTCGAGGTCGGGACAAGTATTGAGCATCTCCTTATATTGTTCAACGCGGCTAAAGGCGCGATGAGGAGCCGTATCGGCCTTGATGTTAAACTTCAGCGTGATGTAGTCGTTACGCAACTGCGTGCGCAGGTAGTTCATCAGCGAGATTTGTTCCTTGCGCATATACTGTTCTACGAGTTCATTCTCAAGTTCTACAGAGATAGTCCACGTAGCCGTGTCGAGTTGCGGTTCCATGCTCTTCATACGCCCCATGAGGTGATACTTCTCTTTGGGCAACTGCTGTGCGTAACGAAACCAATAGTACGTCATGCGGTCTGCATCGAAAGGTGTGCAGAGCTTCTGTGTCACAGGTTTCTCGCTCGTAGTGCTTTGTGCGTTAGAGGCAGTGTTAGGCGTAGCAGAGGCAGATTGTGCAGCACGGATTTGCTGTTGCATGGCACGGATAGACAGTGTGCGAGCAGGCCGTGCGCGGTAGGGAGTAGCATTGTTAGTAGCTGCTGTCAATTGCTGGTAAGTAGACTGGCTTTGTAGCACGTTGTCGGCCGAGATAGGAGTCGATGCAGCATGAGAAGGAGGTGTTGCAGTGGTGGGGCGTTGCGCGTTAGTTGCTGCGGGGCGTTGTGCTGCGGTGGCAGTCCGTTGTTGACCTTGAACTGCGGGAGCAGCAAGGTGAGAAAATATGGGTTTAAGTCGTCGTGTAGGGCGACGCCCACAACTTGGGTCGTCATCGCCAGCAGCCGCTTGCGCCACCTCTATCAGGGTGAGCTCCACGAGTAGTCGCTTATTGCGTGCCGTGTTGTAGCTCATGTCACAAGAGTTGCATAGCTTCAGTGCTCGATAGAGCAATTTCGGTTCGCAGCGCATCGCCTGTTCGTGATAGCGTTGGCGCACCTGTTCGCTCACGTCGAGTAGGGGCAGCGTTTGTTCGTCGCGGCTCATCAACAGATTGCGAAAGTGAGAGGCCAAACCGCCGATAAAGTAGTTCGCTTCAAATCCTTTGCTGAGAATGTTGTTGAGGCGAGCCATGGCCGAAGGAATGTCGCATTTCAGGAGTGTGTCCGTCATGCTAAAGTACTCATCGTAGTCGAGCACGTTGAGGTCTTCAATCACCTTCTGGTAAGTGATGTTGCCCTCGCAGAAACTGGTTACTTGGTCGAAGATAGAGAGTGCATCGCGCATACCACCGTCAGCCTTTTCTGCAATGACGTGTAGTGCTTCGGGTTCGTAGGTGATGCCCTCCTTTTGTGCCACATAAGCAAGGTGCTTAATGGTGTCGGCCACCGTGATGCGTGCAAAGTCATAGATTTGGCAACGGCTCAGAATGGTCGGTAAGATCTTATGCTTCTCAGTGGTAGCCAATACAAAAATGGCATGTGAAGGCGGTTCTTCCAACGTCTTTAAGAAAGCATTGAAGGCCGCAGTAGAGAGCATGTGTACCTCGTCGATAATGAAGACCTTGTAGCGTCCCACCTGTGGTGGTATCTGCACCTGTTCGATGAGTCCACGAATGTCCTCTACACCATTATTAGATGCAGCGTCGAGTTCGTGAATGTTATACGAACGCTGTTCGTTAAACGCTTTACAACTTTCGCATTCGTTACAGGCTTCGCCATCGGCCGTGGGTGATAGGCAGTTGATGGTCTTCGCAAAAATACGTGCACACGTCGTCTTACCCACACCGCGTGGCCCGCAGAAGAGGTAGGCGTGTGCCAATTTCCCTTGTGCAATGGCATTCTTTAGCGTTGTGGTTAAAGCGTGCTGTCCCACCACGCTATCAAACGTTGTAGGACGGTATTTTCTGGCTGATACTATATATTCGCTCATTCTTTTTGCTTTGTATGGGGCAAAGATAGTGCAAGGCGAGCGCAAAACGTCAAGTTTGTTTGAACGTTCTGCTGAACGCCTATCTTATGCAAAGATAGTGCAAGGCGAATGCAGAACGTCAAGCTTGCTTGAACGTTATGCTGAGCCGCCGCCTATCTTATGCAAAGATAGTGCAAGGCGAGCGCAATGCAAAATGAAAGTCGGAAAACTTTCACTCAAGTTTCGGATTTAGCAAGGGCGGGCTGAAAGCCCAATGTAGCACATAGCCCAGAGCATGGCTGCAGCCGATGTGCCCGACCTGGATGACGACTTCCGACAGGCGCTACGCCATTCCAACGAGGTCTTCTCTGCCTTCAAGGTCCACCGTATGCAATCTGATATGGCAAGACTTCTCACCGATTCAAACGGCGATTTAAAGCCGTTCAATCAGTGGGCAAACGATGTTCTGCCCATCGCATCGCATCAGTGTGGGGCATGGCTGCGCACCGAATACGACACGGCGGTTATTCGGGCACACCAGGCAGCCGACTGGCAACAGTTCCTACGGGAGGCAGACGTACTGCCAAATCTCAAATGGATGCCATCCACATCGCCCAATCCGGGCGCCGACCATCAGCTCTTTTGGAACACGGTCCGACCCATCAACGACCAATTCTGGAACGAACACCGACCGGGCGACCGATGGAACTGCAAGTGCTCGCTTACATCCACCGACGAACCATGCACTGCTACGCCTTCTTCCGACAAGGCAAGCAATCCGCAGCCCGGACTCGATTCCAATCCAGGAACTGACGGGGCTGTGTTCGCACAGTCGCATCCCTACTTCCCAAAATCATGCGCCTCATGTAGTTTCTACAAGCCGGGATTCAAGGACACACTGCGCAGCGTCTTCACCAATAGGGCAAAGGACTGCTATAACTGCCCGTACATCAACGCCTGCATAAGTCGTATGTCATCGGACGGTTTTAAGTTGGAGCATAATTTCAAAAATGGCGGCAAACTATATGTGCATCCCGACATCGACAAGGACAAAGCCGACTACAAGGACATGAAGCGCATCTGCCTGCAGCTCGCAAAAATGGGACACGAGGTGCGTATGACTCCGCGTTTACACTGCAAGTCCGAGGAGTACAAACAAATTTACGGATCGCTCATCGGTACGAAATACGAAAAGAAATGCCCCGACTTCTCCGTCGATGGCGTATTCTACGAGTATGAGGGCTTTGTCAAGCCGTGGAACAAAAAGAAAGTCGGACACATGCTATCCCATGGACTACAGCAGTCCTCACGTGTTGTTATCAATAATACAAAGGGATTCTCCGACCGCTTCATACGAAAAGCGGTCATGGCAAGAATACATTTGCCAGGACAGGAAGTCAACGAGGTTTGGATTTACGAAAAAGGCAATGTCAGATTGTTCTATAAAGACCGTAAATTCTACTACAACTAAAAATAACTACGGGGAAGCCTTTGCAGACCTCCCCGCGATGCAACGTGCCGTAGCACATGCTAACTTCTCATCGAAGCTGTCGCAAAGATAACAATAATAATTTAATAAACAAGCGTTATGAACAAATTTTTCTCTTTTTTCGCAGCGTATAACCGATACAAGCATCTCATCGGTGGCTTCATCGTCGCCACACTTGCCGGTTCTTTCTATGCTGCCATATATGCCGCAGCCGTCGCTGCATCGTGCCTTGAGCTAAAATACCGCCTATACGGCAACCTCTGGGACTGGACTGACTGGCTCTGCATCGTTCTCGGCGGCAGCATCGCAGCACTCATGTTTTACGTCTTATTCCCAATGGTATGGAACTAAAGGATTTCTCAAACCAACTAAAATCGCATAGCAAGCAAATCGACCATCTTATGCGAAGACGCCTCCCCGTCATTGCAGGGCGCATGGCAAAGGACTTCTTTCAGAACAGTTTCCGCATCAGTGCCTTTGTCAATGGTGGGGTACACCATTGGCAAACCACCGGGAGGCAGCTCGCAGGGGGCAAGACGGCAGCATCGCGCTATGGATCGCTACTTTCCTCACGCAACCATCTGTTCGCGTCCATAAAGTACACTCCGTCAGACTATCGCGTCAAGGTGGCAAACGACCTGCTATATGCTCCCATACACAACTGGGGAGGAACACTCCACCCCCTCTGTCACACCTAAGATGCGACGCTTCGCATGGGCCATGTTCTATCGCGAGGCGGGCATCAAGCGCAACGCCTCCAAGAAAAGCAAAAAGAAACGTACCGACGAGGCTGCTGCAAATCCAATTGCACATTTCATTTGCACCTTCAGCATTGTTGGCGAACTGCTTGTAAGCAATTGCTTGTTCAGGAAAATCTTTTTCCACAATGGAAACATCCATTCTTCTCTTAGAGAAATCGATGCCAACAAAAAACTTTTTCATATCTTTGTTTTGCTTTTAATTTTGGATTGATAGAAAGCTGTATTGACTCTAGCACTAACAACATTATTGCGCATCCTATTTAGTCTTTGCAGCTTGACTAGAAAAGGATCTGATGCCCAGGATAGGTTTAACCTTGCTATGACTTATTTTTCTTTTCTAGTCTATCAATCCATTTCTTTAATACGACAAAAGTAATAAATTGACATCTAACTGCAATTATATTATGTTTGCATTTTAGCGGCTCAGCTTCGCTTCGCCGCTTTCATCTGCAAACTTAGTGCTATGTGCTCCATTGGGCTTTCAGCCCGCCCTTGCTAAATCCGAAACTTCAGTAAAAATTGCATTTTTCTTTTCTTTGCACTATCTTTGCAAAAAAATATAAATCATGGCACAACGATTAGAACAGTCGCAAGCGGCAGTACAGACACAGCAACTTTCGTCAATGCAAGTGGCTGTGGCAAAACTCGTGGAGTTACCCGTCACAGAGTTGGTAACTCGTGTGCGTGACGAAATGGTTGATAATGCCGCTCTTGAAGAGAAAGACCCTGATAACTTTGACGTTGATAAAGCCTCGGAGGCAGACGACGCACAACACGACGACGATCTTGAAGTGGGTGAAGGCGATGAGGCTGGTGTGCGTGATGAGGAGAATAGCTTTGAAGAGCAAGCTGACTATGGTAGCGAAGCTGATGCCATGGGCGACTACTTCTCAGCCGACGACGTGCCGTCTTACTTACAACAGCGTGCTGACGCTGAGCGTGATAAGAATGAATTTCAGTATGCTGGCACGGTATCGTTCTACGACGAACTGCAAAGCCAGATTAGTGAACATAACCTGACGGAGCGTGAGGCCGAACTCATGGAGTATATTATCGGTTCGCTCGACGAAGATGGCTTCTTGCGCAAAGACCTTGATGCCATGGTCGATGAATTGGTTATCTATCATAATATAGAGACGACTCACGCAGAGTTAGAACGTTTGCTCGGCATTTTGCAACAGTTTGAGCCTCGTGGCATTGGGGCGCGTTCGCTACAAGAGTGCCTCCACATTCAACTGACTGACCCCGACCACCGCACGCCCTACACCGACTTGGCACTGCGCGTCGTCGATCGTTACTTTAAGGAGTTTGTAGGTCGTCATTGGGACGTGATAAAGCAGCGTTTACAGATAGACGACGATACGTTCGACCACGTGCGCTATGTCCTGACCCATCTTAATCCGCGTCCAGGCAGTGCGCTGAGTGAGTCAGCAGCGATTGGTGCTCCTACAGTAGTGCCCGACTTCTTTGTACGCGTAAACGATGAGAGGCAAGTGGTCGTAACGCTCAATCAAGGCGACGTGCCTGAATTGCAGGTAAGTCCCGCCTTTCGCGATAGTATTAAGCAGTATGGTTCGAACCGCAGCAAACTGAGCCGTGAGCAGCGTGATGCTTACACCTATGCCCGACAGAAGGTAGACGCGGCACAATCGTTTATCAACCTCTTGACGCGCCGCCGCGAAACGCTCTTGGCCGTGATGCAGGTGATCGCAAAGAAGCAGCAAGCCTTCTTCCTTGGCGATGACGATGAAGATGCCCTTGTGCCCCTCACATTGAAGGACGTGGCCGATGTCGTAGGCGTAGACGTGTCGACCGTGTCGCGCGTGACGAGTAGTAAGTACGTTCAGACGCTCTATGGCACTTATGCGTTGAAGTTCTTTTTCGGTAGCCAGTTTACGACTGCCGACGGCGACGAACTCTCAGCACGCAAAGTGAAGGCCGCTCTTAAGGAGTTGATAGACGGTGAAGATAAACACCGCCCTTTGTCCGACGAAGCCTTAGCCGCGCAACTCAAGGCTCAAGGTTTTAACGTGGCGCGTCGTACCGTAGCCAAATACCGCGATGTCTTAGGACTCCCCACGGCACGATTGAGAAAAGAGTAGCGGTGAAAAATGCATGGTTAATGTGCAAATGCATGGTTAATGTGCAAATGTGAGAATGTGCAAATATGCAAATGGACGCTTTTGTTTGCTGCGTTTATTATGCATTCAATCATTTGCACATTTGCACATTCTCACATTTGCACATTCTCACATTTGCACATTTGCACATTAACCAAGCATTTGCACATTAACCATGCATTTGCAAATTAATAATTTAGCACATTAACAAAGTGAACAAAGAATATATTGAGAAGTTAGAGAAGCATTTTGCGCCCCCTGCTGAGGCTGATACGGGGCGCACGGGCATATCGTCAACGTTGTTGGTGGTAGCCTCACAAGTCGTGTCGTCGCTCTACTCGCCCTTCTACCTTCCAGTGGTGGCCTTTGTCGTGTTGTTTCTGTTTAGTTATCTCAACATGCTCACATGGCCAACGAAAATATTTTTGACCTCGTTGGTGTATGTGTTTACCATACTCTTTCCACACTTAGGCATTTACCTTTACCGTCGGTTGAATGGTTGGACACGTCACCAGATGAGCAAGCGCGAGCGCCGCTACGTGCCTTATGCCGTCAGCATTGTGTGCTATACCGCCCTGTTGGTATTGCTCTACCGCATTCACATGCCACGCTTTGCTATAGGCGTGATCGTAGGCGCTTTGGTTATACAGATAATCTGCGTAATCGTCAATAGCCGCATCAAGATTAGCACCCACGCTGCTGCCTCAGGTGGTGTGATAGGCGCATTGATGGCCTTTTCATTCATATTCTCGTTCAACCCCATGTGGTGGCTCTGCCTTGCCGTGTTACTCTGCGGCATGGTGTGTACAGCGCGCCTTATTCTGCGCCAACACACGTATGCGGAGGTAGGATGGGGCGTACTCGTTGGTGTGTTGAGCGGATTGATAAGCATTTTACTCGTTTAGTTGCAGCACGCAATTAAACGAGTAAAATGGGTAAATGTGCGAATGCTTGGTTAATGTGCAAATGTGAGAATGTGCAAATGTGCAAATTGTCGCCTTTGCTTGCTGAGTTTATAAGTGCATTATATTATTCTCACATTTTCACATTTGCACATTTGCACATTTCCCAAGCATTAGCACATTCTCACATTAGCACATTAGCACATTCTCTCATTTGCACATTTGCACATTCTCACATTCTCACATTTGCACATTCCCTAGATGCTTTTCAAACGCAATACAACAAACAATGCTATCGTGCCTTCACGTGCAAGGCAAGTGTGGCGGTGGGTGAGACCCTATGTGGTGCTCATCTGCCTGATTGTCTGTCTGCGTTTGTTCATCATCTCACCCATTGTGTTGCCAGGCAATCGACACGCGTTAGTGAGTTTAACCTACTATGGACTCCGTGTGCCAGGCGAACAAATGTGGGGCTACCACCGTTGGGGCTATCGCGTCCCAGCGAAGCATGACGAAGTCGTATTTACGTGTTCCGATACGCGTGACCGCGAGTTCACACTTACGGGCCGTTGCCAAGCAGGGCCAGGCGAAACGATATGGATTGACCCCGTGCGCCAGATTGTTATTCCAGGACGCACATCGCCCGATGCACAACCCATTCGTATTCCAGCGCACAACAGTAGCATTCGCGTTACCCCCTACAACGCCCGACTTTTGGCCTACTTGATGCAACATTATGAACATTGCAACAATGTGCGCGTCAATCGCTTTGGCCAACTTGAGATGGACGGCCAAACCCTGTCACGCGTCCGCCTCCTACGCGACTACTTCTGGATAGAGATGCGTCCCGACTCCTTCTTACTTATTCCCCACGACAATTTGGTGGGAAAGGTACTTTTTTAGTTGACAAGTTAACGAGTTGTTTTTTAGTTAACGAGTTAACAAGTTGACGAGTTAACAGGTAAGTTTCCCACCAAGAACGTACTTACCCGTTAACTCGTCAACTCGTTAACCTGACTCTTATACACATCTGAC
>ERZ1027282.437-NODE-437-length-8204-cov-4.631489_pt1 | contig 8204 bp, 6 predicted proteins | sample MGYA00519241_ERZ1027282 | MGnify/ENA primary metagenome ERZ1027282 (study PRJEB26926, sample SAMN06165075) | human gut metagenome | biome: ENVO:00009003; feature: ENVO:2100002; material: ENVO:00002003 | host: Homo sapiens | place: USA | collected 2012 ...
GAGATCCTGAGATGTCTCGTGGGCTCGGAGATGTGTATAAGAGACAGGTCTATAGCAATGTGGAGATCGTTATTCCGGATAACAGTAGTATCCGGCTTTCAAATGAAGAATTTTTATTTAAAATGAATTAGGAGGAGCGGAATATGTTTTGTGACAATTGTGGGTGTGAGATTGCGCCAGAGGTGAAAATCTGTCCTGTCTGTGGAAAGAAAGTAGAGGATATGAATCCGGCAGGTATTACGGATGCCGGTACGATCGAAGATGTTTCTACAACAGCAGACGATAAAGCCGAGACAGCAGATGTGATGAAACAGGCATCAGATATAGAAAAGAATCTATCCGATGCTGCAGATAAAGAAAGTGCAGATGTCATTGATACAGATGATATGGAAGAAGAAGGGACTACTGTTTTAAAAGCAGTTGATCTGGAAAAAGAGACCTCTGTTGATGAAGATGAAGAAGGAACAACGGTTCTGAATTCCGATATGTTAAAGGGATCGGCACCAAATGGAATTCCATCATTCCAGAACAGACCAATGGGAGTGAACAATCAGCCAATGCAGGGACGTCCAATGATGGGACCAAACGGTCAGCCGGTGCAGGGACGCCCAATGATGGGACCGAATGGTCAGCCGATGCCGGGACCGAATGGTCAGCCGGTGCCAATGAATGGTGAGGATAAGAAAAAGAACAAGAAGAAGGAAAAGGCTCCAAAGCAGCCAAAGCCACAGAAAGCACCTAAGCCACCGAAAGAGCAGAATGCTTCAAAGGAAAAGAAGGGCAAGGGCGGCAAGATCGCTCTGATCGTTATTCTTATCGTGATCGTTCTTGCAGGCGGTGGAGCTGCAGCAATATTTGTTCCTAAGTTCATGAATTATAATAAAGCTGAGGATGCTTTAAAGAATGGTAAAGTAGATGAGGCAATTGACCTTTATAATAAAGCAAAGCCGATCAAAGATTCTAAGACCAAGGTAAATGGTGGAGCATATTTTGAATACGCAGAGAATCTGTTTGCAGCCGGAAACTTTGTTGAAGCTGCAGATAATTACAGAAAGGCAGCAGGTCTTAACTATGAGGGGGCTGCTCAGAAGGAGAAAGAGAGCTACTTTAGTCAGGCCGAAAAGCTGTATGGTGAGGCAAATTACACAGAAGCAGCAGATTATTATGAGAAAGCAGGAGATGTAAATGGTGCAGCCGATAAGGTAAAAGAATGTTCTTATATGAATGGTTGTGCATTGGAAGGTGAGAAGAAGTACGATGAGGCCATTCAGGCATTTACCGCAGCCGGTGACTATCAGGATGCAGCCGAAAAAATTAAGGAATGTTATTATAATGATGCGGTTGACAAGATGGCAGCAGGCGATTATATTAATGCAAAAGATTTATTTGTAAAGTCAGAATATAATGATTATGCAGATAAAGCAAATGAGTGTCTGTGCTTACTGGCAGAACAGTATGTATCACAGCAGGATTATTCAAAAGCGATCGAGACATATGGTCAGGTCGATTCTTCCTATAAGGACTGTACAGCAGATATCGATGCTGTGCGGATCAAGTGGGCAAAGCTTTTGAGTGATGGAAAAGATTATAAGGCAGCAGTAGAGATGTATAGTCAGGTTACGACCAAGGATATGACTAAAAAGATCAACAAAGCAAAGTCTAAATACATCAAGGATCATTTTGACAGTAACGATGAGACTACTATGAATTACATCTGTGATCTTCGTCAGGCAGGTTATGACTCAGCAGATGATGATTATACAGCACTGACAGGCTGGTTTATTGAGTCATTTGTAAATGATGACAAGGAAGATTATAAGAGTAAGAATGATTCAGCTTCATCTGATAAAACGATCTATATCCATACGATGTTTTTAACAGAGAATGATGTAACAATGAACCTGAAAGGTTATGTTGTATATTCAGATGGAACAAAGAGCAATGAAGTTACATTTGGTGAAGTGAAAGACAGATATACAACGTGGATGAGCATTGATTCCTCACAGGCGATCAAGGGAGCAGCTACGTTATACATATATGAGATTGATACAAACCGATTGATAGAGAAGTATGTATTTACTATAGAATAAAGATCGGAAAATAGTACAGATAAAAAGCGGCTGTATTCTGAATTAAGATTTGCAGACGCTTTTTATGCCGAAGTATGTAGAAAGGAACAGTGGACACATGGAGTCAGTCAGCAAGAGAACAATGTCCAATCAGAATACGGGGAATACAGTACAGCAGATGGAAAGTGAATTTACTCCCGGAGTAGAGATCAAGATCATTGTAGCGGTTATTTTCCTTATGGCGTTCGGTCTGGTCATGATCTTCAGCGCGTCCAGTTATACATCATCTATAAGCAGTGCTACGAATTATGATTCGGCATTTTATTTTAAGAAACAGTTGAAAATGATTATTTTGGGAATGGTGGCTGCCGGAGTGGTAAGCGTGATTCCGTATAAGGCATTTAAGAAGGTCGGACCTTTGATGTATGGTTTATCGATCGTTTTGATCTTTGCTTTAAAAACGCCACTTGGTATAACATCCGGCGGTGCGACCAGATGGTTGAATCTTGGAATAATCCAGTTACAGGTTGCCGATGCTACAAAGGTATGTATGATTATCTTTATGGCATATTATGTCAGCAAATACTGGAAAGAAATGCATAAGTTTCTTAGGATATTTAAGCTGTGGCTGTTTATTGCATTTCAGGCAGGACTGATTCTTGCCATTTCTTCAAACCTGAGTAGCTGTCTGATCTTATTATTGATGGTATTTGTTCTGACCTTTATCGTAGGTAAGAATCCATCCCTGCATATCGGAGTCGGAGTGTTTGGTATTGTCGCTGTGATTATATTGATCATATGGTTGAAGGCAACGATGCCGCTTGAAAGTGAGATGGATAAGTATCCGTATCAGATCCAGCGTTTCTTCGGATGGATCGACCCGGAGCGTTATGCCGGCTCACTTGGTTATCAGCCATTGCAGTCCTTATATGCCATCGGAAGCGGCGGCTTACTTGGAAAGGGGCTTGGAAATGGTACACAGAAGCTGAGTAATATTCCGGAAGCACAGAATGATATGATCTTTGCGATCATCTGTGAGGAGTTGGGATTGGTTGGAGCGATCATTATGTTCCTGATGTTCGGCTATCTGTTGTATCAGATGTTTATTGTTGTAAGAGAATCGAAGAATCTATATGGAAGCGTAGTTGTAATAGGAGTTATGCTTCATATTATCTTTCAGATTATAGTTAATGTATGTGTTGCTGTGAACTTTTTCCCGAATACGGGTGTATCCCTTCCGTTTATCAGTTCGGGTGGTTCGGCGATCCTATGTACCATGATCGAGATCGGTCTGGTGCTTGGCATACGAAGACAGCAATGTAATAGAAAATATTCCAGAATAAATTAATTGAGGAGAGATTATGAGAAAAATAGGAAAAGGCTTAATTCTGACTGCATTATTTGCAGTCTGTACAGTAGGAATGATCGGGCTAAATCTGGATGCTGCAACTTTGCAGAATAAGGATCAGAAGAGTTATGATATCGAAATCATGACAGATGGACAGATCCCGGGCGCAGACAGTTCGACGACAGAAGCGCCAACAACAGAAGAACCGACAACGGAAGCTCCAAAGAATGGCTGGGTAAAAGAGCCTGATGGTAGAAAATACTATGTAAACGGTGTTGCAAAGACGGGAAGTCATGTAGCGATCAAGGACAGTAATGGCAAGAAATATTATTATTCTTTCGATAAGAAGGGTAATCTTGTGTATGGTCTTGTGAAGGTAAATGGTAAGCTGTACTATCATTCTTCAAGTGACAAGAAGCATCCGGGTGCAGCTGTTACTGGATGGCAGCAGATAAAAGGTAAGAAGTATTATTTCAGCAAGAAGACCTGTGCAGCTTATACAGGATATAAGAAGATAGGAAATTCCAGATATTTCTTTGACAGCAAGGGAAGGATGCTGACAAAGAAATGGAAGACGGTTGAGAAAAGAAAGTATTACTTTGGCAAGGATGGCAAGGCTGAAACAGGACTTGTGAAGATCAGTGGAAAGAAATATTATTTCAGTAAAAAAGGTGTCCTGCAGAAAAGCAAATTTGTAAAATATAAGGGAAAGAAGTATTACCTTGGAAAGACAGGTAAGGCTGCAGCAGGTGAAGTAAGGAAGGTAAATAGTAGCTACTATTACTTTAATAAATCAGCAAGCATGATAAAGAGTTCCTGGATTAAGACATCGAAGGGCAAGTACTATTTTGGTAAGAGCGGAAAAGCCTATACCGGATCACATAAGATCAATAATAAGGTGTATGTATTCCGTTCAAACGGAACGTTGGTAACACAATCAGGTCTGGTGACGATATCCGGCAAGACTTATTATATGAACAGCAATGGTACAGCACAGACCGGATATAAGAAGATTGGTGATGCATATTACTATTTTGGTAAAGATGGTGTTATGTATAGAAAGAAATGGGCGTATGTCGGTGGATATAAGTTCTATTTCTGTTCTAATGGTAAGCGTGCAGTCGAAGTAGATGATGTCATCGGAGATCAGGATGCTTATGAGATCATCATTAATAAGAAAACCAATGTTGTAACTGTATATGCAAAGGATGGAAAGAATGGATATATTATTCCGGTACGTGCTTTTATATGTTCTACCGGTGTGAGCACACCACTTGGTACATTCCATACACAGAGCCGTTACAGATGGCATGAACTGATGGGACCATGCTGGGGGCAGTGGTGCAGTGGTATCTACGAAGGCTATCTGTTCCATTCGGTATACTACAACGATGTAAATAATAACAATGCACTTAGCGTAAATGCTTATAATAAGCTTGGCACAACATGTTCACATGGATGTGTAAGACTGACAGCAGGAGATGCAAAGTGGATTTATGATCACTGCAGTGTCGGAACAAAGGTAACGATCATTAATGAAAGCGGCAGAGATCCATTTCCAAAGCCAACTGCATATAAGCTTCCATCATGGCATACATGGGATCCGACAGATCCTAATATGCAGTATAAATGTAAACAGAAGGGCTGCCACTAGGGAGGACGATCGTGCACACGATTATTAAAAAACTATTTGCGATATCTTTAATATGTATATGTATGTGTGCCTGTGTGTCCTGCAAAAAGGAGGAGACACAGACGGAAGGAACAACAGAGGCGATAACGAATGGATCGGTAGAAGATTCTTCGGCGTTTATTCCGTTGGGAATGGTCATTGATGTTTCACAAAATGATATGATCAAAGATGTAACTTACGAGATAAAAGACACAGAGATCGCTGTTGTGAATTTTAAATATAATGGACTTCAGTGTCAATTTCGGGGATCGGCAGTTCATAATGAATTTGATCTGGCCGGTGTTCAAAATAATGGTGACGGAAATATGGTTGTAACTTCTGTAGGAAGTTATAATGCGACCTATTATAAGCTGGATCCCGGAAGAGTGGTATTCTGGAGCGATGAAAATATTCATTACAGTCTGTATGTATATGTTACGGCGGAAGATTCTGTGTTAGAGGAGATTTTGTCAAATCTGATATTTGAGAATCATTATACGGAGCGTGCCGATGTAAAGAAAAGTACAGAGGCAGCAGCCGAAGAGTTTGCCGGACAGGTTATAACGATCATTCAGAATAAGGATATGCAGGCCTTATCAGAGATTATGAATTATCCGCAGGAGCTTGGAAGCGGACAGTCGATCGGAAATATAGATGAGCTTATGGCGATTCCGGCAGAAGATATTTTTACAAAGGATATTCTTGAAGCCGTGAATGAAGATTCTCTGGCTAACCTGCGACAGGGCAGAGATGGCGATTCTTATCTTATTGGTTCAAATTATAAAAACATCTATTTTCGAAAAAATGCAGATGGAGATTTTAAAATTGTAAAAATAAATAATTAAGAATAGAAAGCAGCCCATTTAGCTGCCCGTAATGCATAGACTGCCCCTGCAATAATATGTGCGAGGATTTCGTTGTGAGATGCATATTGCCGGTAAATACGAGCGCCCGTTCGAGCTCAAAGAGCGAGTTGACGCAAGAATATTTAAAAATCAGGCATATGAAGCGAACAGAAACCGCAGTAAGTTATTGCAGGGGCAGTCTATGCATTACGGGCAGCTAAATGGGCTGCTTTTTATGTGAAAAAAATATGGCGAAAATCTTGTAGAATTCTGTAGGAATAATGCCTACGATATGAATTGTAGAGATGGGAAGATAAATGTAGAATTATTTTGTGTAATGGACAGGCTGGGTCTGACTGTCCGAAAATAAAGCAGGAGGGTACATATAAATGGGAAATAAATATCTGATAAAGGAAGCGGCAAAGCTGGTTGATGTGGAGCCTCATGTATTAAGGTATTGGGAAGAGGAACTTGATATGCGGATCAAGCGGAATGATATGGGACATCGATATTATGATGAGCAGGATATCCGCATTTTAAAGAAGATAAAGGAATTGAAGGATCGCGGAATTCAGCTTAAGGCAATACATGAACTGGTGCAGAAAATGTATGATATTTTGGAAAATGGTGTTCCGGCAGAGGATGCATCCAAAGAGGTAGAGGCAGATTTTACCTCGGAGTTAGTGAATACGGTAACACAGATCGGTGAAGATGTGGATGACGATCAGGCAAGGATCGTGGATTTCAAGCTGGTTCAGTTCCAGTCCGTGATGTCAAAGATCGTTGGAAATTCCATAAAGGAGAATATTAAGCCAATCAGTCAGGCAGTAACAGCGGAGACAACCGAGCAGATAGCAAAGCAGATGGATGTCATTATGAGAGAACAGGACGAGCGGGCTGAGGAGCGGTACCGAAGACTGGATACCGTGATCCGGGAAATGCAGCAGACCAGACGGGAGATTGCGGCAGCAGAAACTACCGGAAAAAAGAAAAAACATTTCTTTGGCAAGAAAAATAAGTAACAATGTATGCAGATTCATCTATCATTCGTTTTCTTTATAAAAACTTCATATAAGAGGCTGCAAAAGCATGATATAATGAGCGTAAGCCGAGCAATGCAGAATAAAAAGTACATAGACCGAATGTAAGCTTGCTTACAATGAGGTCTATGTAGTTTTTATTCTATAGTGCGAAGCACGGACATCGAGTAATCAGAAAGATTACGAGATGAGCATTGCGAAGGAAAAGACATCGAGTAATCAGAAAGATTACGAGATGAGCATTGCGAAGGAAAAGATATCGAGCAATCAGAAAGATTACGAGATGGGTATTGAAAATTTTTTATAAAGGAAAACATATGAAGATCATTAAAAAAGTTAAATGGGCATTGGTTTCGGTTTGGATTTTTATCGTGTTGATCATGGTGATAGGAACGATTGTGATCGGACGAAGTTATCTGTCAGAAATGTTTGGAGATGGATATAGTATACAGTCATTATATTCCATTAGTGATCCGATCAAGGAGACCTATAGAAATCTGTCGATTATCATGTCGGAGGTACAGGAAGATCTGCAGACAAATCCCAATAAATTTTATGATAAAAAATATTTTGAAAGTTTGAATCAGAAAGCTGGAAATTACAGGACATCGGTTCTCGTCTATCTGAACGGAGAATTTGTATATTCCGGAATACAGAAAGATATAGAGGAACTGGAATCCTCGTTACTTACTAAAAGAACCATTTATACAAATGGTGAAAGAGACATTGATCAGGATAACAATTTATCGGAAGTCAGTGTGGAAGATATGGGGGCACAAGGTTCATACTCATTTGGAGAGAATGGAAAAACCTATGAATATATGTTGACTACCCCGCAAGCATATCTGTGTAATGAGATTGATTATCAGATTGACGGAAAACCGATCAGCGTTTTTCTGGTTACCTACTATGGTAATTATGTCAGCCAGTTTAAGAGTGCACTTGTGGGTTTCATTTTTATGATGTTTTTGATCATGCTTGTGTTGACGACGGCATTGTCAGCGCTGGTATATACACAGTTTATTCGACCGTTGGTACGATTAAAAGAGGCAGCAGAGGAGATCGGTACAGGAAATTTGAACAGCCCGGTCGACGTGAGCAGCAGCAGAAAAGATGAGATCGGAGAGTTATGCCGGTCATTTAATGACATGAGGGTACGTTTGAATGAGTCTGTTGAGCTTAAGATGCAGTATGAGGACTGTCTCTTATACACATCTCCGAGCCCACGAG